>JACCDJ010762458.1_pt1 | contig 13051 bp, 10 predicted proteins | sample 7444481 | NCBI WGS metagenome assembly JACCDJ01 (sample SAMN15323435, study PRJNA562643) | freshwater metagenome | isolation source: river surface water | place: USA:Blue River Watershed | collected 2017-08-15 | reverse complement strand
TCGGCTTGTTTGACGACCAAGGTCGCTTGGCTCTGCGGTTTGATGTCGTTGCTGATGCCCACCAGGCTGAAGGTAGCATCGGCGAGGTCCTTGACCTTGTCGTAGTCCTCCTTGTTGACGAAGTTGCAGGGCAACACGCCCATGCCGACGAGGTTGCTGCGGTGAATGCGTTCGAAGGACTTGGTGATGACCGCCTTGACGCCGAGCAGGCTGGTGCCTTTCGCAGCCCAGTCGCGGCTGGAACCCATGCCGTAGTCCTCACCGCCGATGACAATGAGGGGTGTGCTGTGTTTTGCGTGAGCTTCAGCGGCATCGTAGATGGCTACGGTCTCGCCGTTGAACTTCGTGACACCACCTTCCACACCCGGAACCATCAGGTTCTTGATGCGCACGTTGGCAAAGGTTCCGCGAGTCATGATGCGGTCATTGCCACGACGCGAGCCGTAGGAATTGAAGTCGGCGAACTCGACGCCGTTTTCGCTGAGGTAGCGGCCGCCGGGGCTGTCTTTCTTGATGGCTCCTGCGGGCGAAATATGGTCGGTGGTGACGCTGTCGCCAAAGATGCCCAGAGGTTTCGCATCGACGATTTCCTCGATATCGCGCGGGGTGGGCGTGAAGCCATCGAAAAACGGTGGCTCTTGGATGTAGGTCGATTGACGGTCCCAGTCGTATACATTTCCGGTGGAGGACTTGATGCTGTTCCACTTGGGATTCTGGTCGGAGAAACCGGTGTAGAGGCGTTGAAACACATCAGGCTTGAGCGAAGCGTTCATCGCGGCCTCGACCTCGGCGGAGGTGGGCCAGATGTCGGCGAGATAAACAGGCTTGCCATCGGCAGAAGTGCCCAGCGCGTCTTTGCTCAGATCGATGTCCACCGTGCCGGCGATGGCGTAAGCCACGACAAGCGGAGGCGACATCAGGAAGTTTGCCTTTATCGACTGGTGCACGCGGGCCTCGAAGTTGCGGTTGCCGGAAAGCACGGAGGCGGCGACGATGTCCTCAGACTTCACCACGTCCTCGATGCCCTTGTCGAGCGGACCGGAGTTGCCGATGCAAGTCGTGCAACCGTAGCCCACAGTTTGGAAACCCAGTTTGTCCAGCTCATCTTGCAGGCCGGTTTTGTTGAGATAATCGGTGACCACGCGTGAGCCAGGCCCCAGCGAGGTTTTCACCGAAGGCTTCACGGTCAAACCGAGTGCGTTGGCCTTTTTCGCCAGCAATCCGGCGGCCAGCATCACGCTGGGGTTCGAGGTGTTGGTGCAGCTGGTGATCGCGGCGATGAGAACGGAACCGTGCGATATGGTATCGGTGATGCCACCCTTGCTATCGACCGTGACAGTTGCGGTTTTGGCCTCGGACTTGCCATAGCCATCGGGAGCAGGTGCTGCGAGGATATCCGCCCATTTCGATTTGAGTGAATCCACATCGATGCGGTCTTGCGGGCGCTTCGGGCCGGCGACACCAGGCTTGACGCTGGAGATATCGAGCTCGACCACTTGGCTGAATTCCAGTGCGTCCTTTTCCGTCGGAATGCCCCACAAACCTTGAGCCTTGTAGTAATTTTCCACGGTCTGGCACAGCTCCTCGCTGCGGCCAGTGCCACGAAGATAGCCAGTGGTGATTTCATCGATGCCGAAAAAGCCCATGGTTGCGCCGTATTCGGGAGCCATGTTGGCGATGGTGGCACGGTCGGGCAGGCTGAGGGCCTTGGCGCCGGGGCCGTAGAATTCGACGAACTTGCCGACGACTTTCGTTTTGCGCAGCATTTCCGTCACACGCAGCACGAGGTCGGTGGCGGTCACACCGGCGGCGAGTTCACCACTGAGGTAAACACCCACAACTTCGGGCACGAGGAACGTCACAGGCTGACCGAGCATGCCGGCTTCCGCCTCAATGCCACCGACGCCCCAACCGACGACGCCGAGGCCGTTGATCATGGTAGTGTGCGAATCGGTGCCCACGAGGGTATCGGGATAAAACACACCGTCTTTTTCGAGCACGCATTTGGCGAGATACTCGAGGTTCACCTGGTGCACGATGCCAATGCCCGGAGGCACGACTTTGAAAGTATCGAAGGCCTGCTCGCCCCATTTGAGGAACTCGTAGCGCTCACGGTTGCGATGGAACTCGAGGTCGAGATTGCGAGAGAGAGAATCGCCGGTGCCGGCATAGTCCACCTGCACACTGTGGTCCACCACCAGATCTACGGGAACCAGCGGCTCGATCATTTTAGCATCCTTGCCCATGCCGTGCACGGCGGAGCGCATGGCGGCGAGGTCCACGAGCAAAGGAACGCCTGTGAAGTCTTGCAGCACAATGCGGGCGACGACAAAGGGGATTTCATAATCACCGGGATTTTTCGGCTGATAGTTCGCAAGGTTGGCGATGTCCTTGTCGGTGACTTTCAGTCCATCGTGATTGCGCAACAGGCTTTCGAGCACGATGCGAATCGAAATCGGCAAGCGGGAAAGATTCGCGTATCCTTGCTCGGCCAATGCTGGTAGCGAGTGGAATTTGCCCTCTTGGCCCGAACCCGTGGTGAATGTGCGCAGTGTATTCATGAGTGTGTTAGTGAAAAACCATCCAACGCGGCTCCCATCGCAGAAACCATGCGTCGCGCGCGGACAGTATAGAATTTCCCCGATTTGGCAAGCTACGAGGCGGAAAATTTTGCGATTTGCCACAATTTCGAGCGTATTGGCCTACATGCCCCCGGAGGAGCCATTTCCTGCTTGCCCAGAATCCGTACTCCGCTAGCGTAGATCTTCGACGCCACCGAAAAAACGTGCCGTCTTGAACTTCGTCCCTTTCGACCTCATGAAACACTGGCTCTGCTCCTTGCTCCTCGCTCTACCCCTCCACGCCATCGAGTGGCGCACCCTACAGAGCACCACCTTTCCCGGCACCATCCGCCAGTATGCATTCCATCGCACGCCCAAGCTCGACACCCAAAAACCCGCTGCATTGATGGTGTTTCAAGACGGTCATTCCTACGTCGCTGGAGATTTTCACGCACCGAAGGTCATCGACCAACTCGTCAATGAAGGCGCGCTGCCGCCCATGCTTCTGATTTTCGTCAACCCTGGTGTTTTTGGAACCGAACTCAAACAACCGCAGGGCTGGAACACGCCTAAGGAAATGCGCAGCAATCGTTCGTTTGAATACGACACCCTCTCGCCACAGTATGTGCAGATGCTGGAAAAAGAAATCCTGCCCCTTGCGGAAAAGGAACAGGCTCTCAGCAAGGACCCAGCGCAACGTGCGATTTGCGGCATGTCATCCGGCGGCATTTGCGCCTTCACCGCAGCATGGGAGAGACCGGATCTTTTCGGCAAGGTAATGAGCCACGTCGGCAGCTTCACCAACATTCGCGGCGGTCACGTCTATCCGTCGCTCGTGCGCAAACAACCGATCCGTCAGATCCGCGTGTTCCTGCAGGACGGCAGCAATGATCTCGACAACGAACATGGCAATTGGTTTCTCGCCAACCAGGAAATGGCGGCGGCGCTGAAGTTCCGCAAGTATGACTACCAGTTCATCACCGATGATACCGGCCACGGCGGCAAGGGCGGCGGAAAAATTTTCGCCAAGAGCCTGCGCTGGCTCTGGCGTTGATTATGATAGTTTTGCCATTGATTTGCATTTTACGACTCATCGTAAAATACGTTTGAATCAGAAAAGACTTCGTAAGTTTTCATTGTTTCGTCCCAACTGGCGATGGCAGCACTTACCATGGGAAACGTGGCGAGCTGTGCTCGGTCGATAGGAACAACGATCGCTGGCGACAAAAGCTCAGAATTTTCCCGACTCATCGTCAAATGCAGCGATCGATTTTCGTCCGTCGTCTGCATTCTTGATCCAAACAAGCCCGAATCAGGGATGAGAATTTTCTTGCCAGATCAAGACCGATGTGGATTCTAACCGAACCCAAAACACCCAATATCCGTTTATGCTCGACACTCTTTTCGTCCAACACGGCCTTCATCTTGCCATCGGTCTCGGTTTTGTCAGTCTGCTCATCGCACTGTGGTTGATACGCTCCGTGCTAGCCTCTAGCGCCGGCAATGAGCGCATGAAGACGATCGCGGCGGCAATTCAAGCAGGTGCGGCCGCCTACTTGCACCGTCAGGTGGTGGCGATTTCCTCGATCGCGGTGCTGATGTTCTTCGCCGTCGGTTGGTTGCGCAACTGGACCACTGCCACGGGATTTCTGGTCGGAGCGGTTTGCTCGCTCATCGCTGGCTACATTGGTATGAATATTGCCGTGCGAGCCAACGTGCGCACTGCCCAAGCCGCGTCCATCGGACCCCGCCCCGCCTTGCGTGTGGCATTCAATGGCGGCGCGGTTACGGGACTTCTGGTCGTCGGACTCGGATTGGTATCGGTGGGGCTGTTTTATCTTCTCGCCAAACATTTCTCGCAGAGTGAACGCTTGGCCATCGACTCGCTTGTCGGTCTGGCTCTGGGCAGTTCTCTGATCAGTGTCTTCGCCCGACTGGGTGGAGGCATCTATACCAAGGCAGCGGACGTGGGTGCAGACCTGGTGGGCAAGATCGAGCAAAACCTGCACGAGGACGATCCTCGCAATCCGGCCACGATCGCCGATAATGTCGGTGACAATGTGGGCGACTGCGCGGGCATGGCTGCCGATGTCTTCGAAACTTATGCCGTGAGTTTGATCGGGGCGATTCTGATCGGCTACCTGACTTCCGCGGGTCACGCGAGTGCAGCAATCATTTATCCATTTGTGATTTGTGGCCTCGCTGTCATCGGCTCGGCACTGGGGATTTGGTTTGTGAATTTCAGCAAGACAGATGCGACTAAGGCACTGATCGGCGGCGTGGGTGTGAGCGGCGTCATCACCGCGGCACTGCTCTACCCCGCCACCAGCGCACTGTTCCCGCAGGCCCTGGAGTTTTCTGGCAAAGCGATCGGCGCACCTGCTTTGTTCACCTGCGTGTTGATCGGCATTGCCCTGACTTTTGCGACAGTTTGGATCACCAACTACTACACCTCCACCGCGCACAAACCGGTGCGTCGCATCGCCGATGCCTCAGAAACCGGACACGCCACGAATATCATCGCGGGCATCAGTGTGGGCCATCACTCGACCACTCTTCCCGTGCTGCTGATCGCGGCATCGATCCTCGGCTGCTACCAACTCGCGGGGCTCTACGGCATCGCCGTGGCGGTGATCAGTATGTTGAGTTTATCGGGCATCATCATTTCATTGGATGCCTTCGGCCCCATCACCGATAACGCCGGTGGCATCGCCGTGATGAGCGGGCTGGATGCCGAGGTGCGCAAGATCACCGATGAGCTGGATGCCGTGGGCAATACCATGAAAGCGGTGACCAAGGGCTACGCCATCGCCTCCGCAGGACTCGCCGCCATGGTGTTGTTTGGCTCCTACGTCGAAGAACTGAAAGCGCATCTTCACTCGGCGGTGGCGCTAAATTTCGATCTTACCAATCCGCAGATCATTATCGGCCTCTTTATCGGCGGTCTGCTGCCCTACATTTTCACCGCGTATGCCATGGATGCCGTTGGCTCCGCCGCTGGTGCCGTGGTGAACGAGGTGCGCCGTCAAGTCAAAGCCCTGCCCGGGATTCTCACCGGCGAAACCACCCCCGACTACGGCCAATGCGTCGACATCGTCACCAAGGCCGCGTTGAAAAAAATGATCATTCCCGCGCTGCTTCCGATCATTTTCGTTGTTGTAGTGGCAGCCATCCCTTTCCTCGGCAAAGAAGCCTTGGGCGGCGTATTGGTGGGCACCATCGTCACGGGCCTGTTTGTGGGCATCGCCATGACCTCAGCGGGCGGCGCATGGGATAACGCCAAGAAGTTTATCGAAGAAGGAAATCACGGAGGCAAGGGCTCACAAGCCCACCAGGCTGCCGTCACCGGCGATACCGTGGGCGATCCCTACAAGGATACCGCCGGTCCCGCTGTGAACCCCATGATCAAAGTGGTGAACATTGTCGCCATTCTTCTGATCCCGATCTTTTTCAAATCGTAACGCCGATTGCATGATTGGCAGGGATTGCACCACTGCCCTGCCGAACTCAAGGAACGCGGAATTTCCGCTGGGGCTCCGTGGTGTCGTAGGGATCATACACCAGCGTGTCTCTTGCCAATCCTTGGCAATCGACAACCTTGTTGTGGTAAGGACTGAGCACGTAGCCCGGTCTATCCGGAACTGCGGTAGCATAGGGAATCTCCGCCAGTGGCGGCGGCAAATCGTTCGATTCGGTAGACTGTGATCGCGAGGTGAACAACCCACACGAGGTAAGACCAAAAATCATCATCAAAGATAAAATACGATACATATGTGGTAGAGGTGAACGTGAACGATTGATGGCAGGGAACCTGTGGCGATCGGGCGCGTTATTGGCGCTGACGAATTTCACGCCTCTTAACATAGCATGTTTCTTTGTCGACGGCAATCCCGATCCCTCAAACTTTTCTCAGCATATTGTGAAGAAAAACCGAAAAAAATGCATCCCCACACAGATTTCCCGCTTTTGTTTGGGGATAAGCTTGGTAGACTGCTGGCAAGATGTCACACCCATCCACCACACAGAACGCATGGCAAGCCGAAGCTCGTCGTGTCGCGCTGAAGGTGAACTTCGCATGGTGGTTGCAGCGTTTTTCCGCACCGCTGATGCTATGCACACTGGTCGGCACGGCAGCTCTGCTGTGGTTCCGCCGCCAACATCCGGAAATCACGGTAGGCCAGTGGCTTGGCATGATCACGTTGGGGATCTTTCTCATCGGGGGGATCTGTGCGTTTCTGGCGCGGAGAAATTTTGAAACACCCGAGCAGTCAATGGTGCGCATCGAGGCATCGATGCGCTTGCGTAGCGGACTTTCCGCCGCGCTCGCCGGTGTTGCACCGTGGCCAGAGCTACCGCAAAAAGTGCATGCCGGTCTGCGCTGGCACTGGCAACGAGTATTGCTGCCGCCCCTCGCCGCGCTGCTGCTACTGGGTGCCGGTTTGTTGATTCCCCTTCATCGTTTGCTACCTGAGCCAACCACTCCGGATCAACCTCAGGCATGGGAACGCACGGAATCGGAGTTGACGCGCCTGGAAGAGGAAAAGGTGGTCGACCAAGAATACATCGAGGAAGTGCGAAAAAAAATCGACGATCTGCGCGCTCAGGACCCGCAGGAGTGGTTCAGCCATGCGTCGATGGAGGCCACCGACAACTTGCGCAAGGAGCACAAAGCGGAAGCCCAACGTCTGGAGCGCGAAATGTCGCAAGCGGCCAAGGCGCTCGAAGCATTGCAGAGTCATCCACAGATGGGAGAGAAGGATAAAGCCCGCCTTGCGAATGAATTTGATCAAGCCATGCAGGGCATGAAGAACGGGGCGATGAAACCAAACCCAGCGCTTCTGGAACAGCTCAAGGGTCTGGACCCGAACCAACTCGGCCAACTCACGCCGGAACAATTGCAGCAATTGCAACAAAATTTGCAAAAAAACGCTCAACAACTCCAAGGACAACAAGGACAAGGTGGTCAGGGCGATGAGTGGTTGGACGAACTTCTGGCAGATGGTTCCGATCCCGGCGAGTGCGAAGGACAAGGTCAGGGCGAGGGAGAAGGCGAGAATCCCGGCAATGGGGGGATCAGCCGTGGCCCCGGACACGATCCGAATCTGTTAGGAAAAGCATCCCAAGAACTCGAAACCGGAGCCATGCAAGGCCTCAAGGCCTCCGATCTTTCCCGCACCCTGCCCGGCGATTTGTTGGAACTGCAGGACGGCAAACACGACGTCGATACCAGCGCCAGCAAGGTCAGCAGCGGCGGCGGTGTGTCCGATACAGGCAAAGGCGGCGATCGCGTATGGAAAGACTCGCTCGACCCGCAGGAACAAAAAGCTCTCAAGAAATTTTTCGAATGATCACCTCTATGTTACCAGCTACCGAAACCGAAGTCGCCGATGCAGCCAAGCACATCCGCTCCTTAAACCAAGCGCTCAATCAGGTTCTATATGGCCAAGAGGAACTGATTGACCTCGTCATCACCGGTGTGCTCGCCCGAGGCCACATTTTGTTAGAAGGCCTACCCGGCTTGGGCAAAACAGAACTGGTCAAAGGCCTCTCGCGCTCGCTGAGGCTCGACACCAAACGCGTGCAGTTCACACCCGACCTGCTACCCGGCGACATCACAGGCAACCCCGTACTGCAAGAGATCAACGGCAAACGCGAGTTTGTATTCCAACCCGGACCCTTGTTCACCAACATCTTGCTGGCCGATGAAATCAATCGCGCTTCACCCAAGACCCAGTCCGCCTTGCTCGAAGCCATGCAAGAACGCAGAGTCACGGTGCTTGGCCAAACGCATGATCTTCCCAAACCATTCTTCGTGCTGGCCACGCAGAACCCCATTGAACTCGAAGGCACCTATCCCCTACCCGAGGCCCAGCTCGACCGTTTTCTTTTCAAACTGGAAGTTACCCGCAATAATGTTGCCACTCTGGAACGCATCGTCAACCACCGTGAGTTGGGCACCGATCCCGTGGTGGATGCCATCATGAGTTCCTCGACCCTCGACCAGATGCTCGATCTCGTTCGCCGAATCTATTTGCCCGCACCTGTGGCTAACTATATCGCACGTCTTGTCGATGCCACGCATCCCGGTCAATCAACAGCCGCACGGGGTATCCGCTACGGCGCCTCTCCGCGTGCCGCGCTATCACTCGCGTCCGCAGCCAAAGCTCGAGCTCTCATCCATGAGCGCCCGCACGCTTCGTTTGAAGACGTGCGCTTTGTCGCTCACGCCGTGCTTCGTCACCGCATCGTGCTCGAATACAACGCCCGCATCGAAGGGCTGACGGCCAACGATATTGTGCGCTCTCTCCTCGAAGAGGTTCCCTTCCAAGCGAACGCCACTCCCAAGACGATGATGAACGCCGGGTGAAATTTCATGGAAGATGCTCTTGTTGGTTTCCCGCTTGCCACCAGCGAAAAAATCCACCAAGGTGACCTCATGACCAACACCATTTTGCGTCTTTTGCCGCTCGCCCTCCTTTGCGCTTTGCCTGTATGGGCGGGTGACAAGATGGGGAAAAATATGGCGGTGTCTTTTCATCTGGAAACGGACGCAGCAACGAATCCGAAGATGGTGTTCGAACAGGATATCGCCGGCAAAAAGCGGTTTTTTTCCCGCACACCCGATATCAGCACGAAGGATGTCGTCGCTTTCGGCCCATTTCTTGCTGACAATCAAGTCGACTTCGGAATGGTTCTGAAATTACGACCCACCGCCGCGGCTCGATTGGAAAGCATCACATCCGCCAACCAGGGAAAAATGCTGCTCGCCACATTCAACGGCAGGCGTATCGATGCCGTGATGATCGATCAGACGGTCAAGGATGGTCACCTCGTCATTTGGAATGGCATCACGGAAGCCGAGATCAAGGAATGTGACAAGGTAGCGCCACGACTGAGCGAGCAGAAGAAAAAGTAATCCCCTTCCCCGGTTCCGATGCGTCTTCTTGCGTTTTTAGCTGGCTGTTTTCCTCTGATTCTCGCTGCACTCGATCTGCAGCTGCCCACGGAAAACCATCATTTGTTTTCTGGGCAACCGGAAAAGTTTTACATGTATGTGGACCGTTATTTCGAGGGTGACCACAGCCAACCTTGGGAAGGTGGTGCATACGGATTTGTTCGCACAAGCGAACGGGTAGGTGACAAAATTCTGCAAACCAAATTTCACGAAGGAATCGACATTGCCCCGATGAAGCGGGACAAAGCGGGCAATCCTCTTGATCTCGTGTCCGCCATTGCCGCGGGAAAAGTGGTCTATGTGAACAACGTATCCGGGCGCAGCAATTATGGAAAATATGTGGTGGTGGAACATTCGTGGGAGAACAGTCCGGTGCTGAGTCTCTATGCCCACTTGGCCGACATCACCTGCAAAATCGGCGATAATCTCACGAAAGGAGGACTGATCGGACGCATGGGATACACCGGCGAAGGCATCACCCGTGTGCGTGCGCACGTGCATTTGGAAATCGCCTTGATGCTCAGCAGCCGATACCCAGAATGGGCCCCCAAAATGATCAATTATCACGGTCTCTATAACGGCATGAATCTTGCGGGCATGGATGTTGCGCAGTTTCTGGTCGAACATCAAACGAAGCCCGAAACGACGATTGCCGATTTTTTGGCGAAATACCCCGCTTACTACAAAGTCACCATCCCCCAGAAAGGTCCGGTGGAAATGGCCATACGCTACCCGTGGCTGGTGAAGTCCCCTGCAACACGGCAGTGCGTATCGTGGGAAATTTCTTTTTCTGACACAGGAATGCCTTTGTCCATTCGCGGCAGCGACAGACCCGTGAGCCAAGCGATCGTCACCTGGGTCAAACCTTCGGATGTCCCGCATCGATACAAAACTCGAGGACTGCTCACTGGTGAAGGCTCACGCGCCAGTCTGGCCCGCGATGGAAAAAATTTGGTTGATCTGCTGTCTGGAAATTTCCCCGTTGTGCCTACCAACAAAACATCCACTTCCTCACGCTAAATCCTTTTATGACACCTAACGAAAATCTTGCCCGTCTCGGGCTCACCTTACCGAATGTCCCCACTCCTGTGGCCGCCTACGTCAATTGCGTGCGCAGCGGAAATCTACTTTTTCTCTCAGGTGGCCTGCCCATTGATGGAGACAAAAAAATCATCGGTCAGGTGCCGCGCGATGTATCCGTCGAACAAGCACAAGAAGCCGCGCGTATGATTGTGCTCAATCGACTCGCAGTGATTCAATCGGAAATCGGTGATATCGATCGTGTCACCCGTATCGTAAGTTTGGGAGGTTTTGTCAGTTCCTCGCCTGATTTCTATGATCACCCGAAGGTGATCAACGGGGCCTCGGAGTTGTTGCTGGAAATTTTCGGAGAAAAAGGCAAACATTCGCGCACTGCGGTGGGAGTGGCATCGCTGCCTCTGAATGTCGCAGTGGAAATCAATCTCGTCGTCGAGTTTGAATGATCCGCTTTCCAGCGCCCCGTGACTCACCATGAGATTGGTGGATGCCCACAATCACCTGCAAGATCGGCGTTTTGGTTCGGATCTTCCGCAAGTTCTGCGTGAGATGCAAGAGGCCGGCATACGCCATGCGGTGGTAAACGGTACCTGCGAGAGTGATTGGCAGGCCGTGTTGGCTCTGTGCAAAGAACATACTGACTTTTTGTCGCCAGCCCTCGGTCTGCATCCTTGGCATGTTGCCACACGCACCCACTCGTGGGCTGAAATGCTGCGTCACGGTTTGTCATCTGTGACCCGCAGCACCATCGGCGAATGCGGATTGGATCTATGGAAAAAACCTGCGGATCTCAAGGATCAAACTGACGTGCTGCAGGTTCATTTCGATCTCGCTCGAGAAATGGGAAAATCTCTCACGATCCATTGTCTCAAGGCGTGGCAACCACTTCTTGATGCGTTGAAACGATCCTCTCCCCTGCCTCCGTTTCTTCTTCACAGTTACAGCGGCCCGAGGGAAATGTTGGTCCCATTGGTCAATCTCGGCGCCTATTTTTCCTTATCGGGATATTTTTTGTCAGCTCGTAAAATCAACACCTTTCATACCTTCGCCGAGATTCCCCTGCACCGGATTGTTGTCGAATCCGACGCGCCCGACATGGCTCCACCGCGAGAACGACAAGGACCATATCATCGTGAGGGATATCACCACCCCGCAGATTTGGCAGCTTGCGTGAGCGCTCTGGCTGAATTGAAAAAAATGCCTGCGGACGAATGCGCCGAGATTTGCTGGGAAAATACCGCGAGATGGTTGGGCTGGAATCCGTCCGTCTAATCGACATGGGAATTGCATTGCCAAGTGCACTTCGCTGCTACAGTGTGGTGCATGGCATCATTGGGAGAACGCGTGACTCTGCGGATTGTCAAAGCGCGCAGTTCGGGATTCTACCTGGATGCGGGAGAACTCGGTGAAGTATTGCTACCCGGTGTGGAAACATCCTCGGATTTGCACGTGGGAGCCGATGTGGAAGTCTTTCTCTATCTGGATTCCGCTGATCGACCGATTGCAACAAGACGAGTCCCCTTGGCCATGCCAGGTAGTATCGCGCTTTTGACCTGTACGGCGTCGAATGATACCGGAGCCTTTCTTGACTGGGGCCTGCCAAAGGAGTTGCTGGTTCCCTATCGCGAGCAGTCCAAGCCCATGATTCCCGGTCGTCACTATGTGGTCAAAATCTTGATCGACGAAAAAAGTGGACGATTCATCGGAAGCCAGCGAATTGCCAAGCACCTCCGCAGTGCGGCAGCACGCTATCGCGACGGCGAAGCGGTCACGGGATTGCTATGGGGAAAAACCGAGATGGGCTACAAGGTGGTCGTCGACGGACAATTCAACGGATTGCTCTATGCCAATGAAGTCTTTGAGCCTCTCCATTACGGTCAGATCATCACAGCCTACGTACGGGAAACCCGCAAAGACGGTAAACTCGACCTGACTCTTACGCCAGCAGGACGCAAGAAAATCTCACCGCTATCCGAGCAATTGATAGAGAAGTTGCGAATCCAAGGCGAAATCCTGCTGCATGACGACAGCCCGGCGGATCTGATCCGCGAGCAATTGCACATGAGCAAAAAGTCTTTCAAGCAGGTCATTGGGCAACTCTACAAACTACAAAAAATCATCCTCCTCGAAGATCGGATCAAACTCCGCGAAAGATGAATCACCTGATACGGCCGCGCATTTTTTGTGCGAAAATGCTTGCCGTCCGGAACCGCGATTGTTATCAGTCATGATGAACCCTATGAAAAACACCCGTTACATCATTCCGTCTGCGGCTCTTCTCAGCGCTCTGGTCATGTTCCAATGGAGCAAACAACAAAGTTCCGTCACGAGAACCACCGCTAATGCCACTCCTTCGTCAAATTCTTCGACATCCACCGGCTCTGCAACCATCACAGAACGCTCATTGGCCGCCAAGGGATTGCTATGGGAAACCAAGCCGGAAAATGGTCGTGAACGACTCAGCAAATCAATGCCTGTTGATTCTGATGTCTTTGCT
>JACCDJ010895045.1_pt1 | contig 13055 bp, 10 predicted proteins | sample 7444481 | NCBI WGS metagenome assembly JACCDJ01 (sample SAMN15323435, study PRJNA562643) | freshwater metagenome | isolation source: river surface water | place: USA:Blue River Watershed | collected 2017-08-15 | reverse complement strand
CATACGTTTGCTACTCATATGTTGAACAGAGGGTCTGGTTTAGAGACTTTGAAAGATTTATTAGGACATGCAAACCTTTCCGCCACACAGGTCTATACCCATAATTCGTTTGCACAATTAACGCAGATTTATTCACAGGCCCATCCACGTGGCCACAAATAACTTCTCATGGAAACACAAATTCATTCTATTCATTTCAAAGCAGATCAAAAATTATTGGATTTCATTCACGACAAACTGAATAAATTAGAACTCTTCAATCAACATGTAATTTCGGCTGAAGTTTATTTACGATTGGATAAGGATAAGGAAAAAGAAAATAAAATCACAGAAATAAAATTGCTTGTTCCGGGAAAGGAATTGTTTGCAAAGAGACAATGCAAATCTTTTGAGGAAGCAGCAGATGAGGCGGTTGATGCGTTAAAAAAACAAATTATCAGAGAAAAAGAAAAGCATCAATAGAGAAAATTATTGTAAGGGTAACGAATTTTAAATATTTCTTTTACTTCTTTATAAACCACTTGCTTTAGTTCTTCAATATTATCCTTATTCTCAGCGGATATAAAAACACAACTTGTTTTGTTATTCATTCGAGCCATCCAAGATTTTTTTAAGAAATCCAGCGAAGTTAAGTCCTCTTCTGATTCGTTCAAAGGTTCAATTGGCTGATAAATATCTATTTTATTAAAGACGATGATGGTCGGCTTTTCCGTTTTGTCGATTTCGTTTAAGGTCTCTGTGACTACCGCATAATGGTCTTCGAAGTTGGGATGTGCAATATCCAATACATGTACCAATAGATCTGCTTCCCGAACTTCATCAAGTGTTGATTTAAAGGACTCCATCAACTGTTGAGGAAGTTTTCGAATAAACCCAACGGTGTCTGTAAGTAAAAGCGGCAAGTTATCAATCACAACTTTCCGAACGGTAGTGTCTAAAGTTGCAAATAATTTATTTTCAGCAAAAACATCAGATTTGGATAGGAGATTCATCAAGGTACTCTTACCAACATTTGTATATCCCACCAATGCAACGCGCACCAATTGACCGCGATTACTTCGCTGCACGGTCATTTGCTTATCAATTTCTTTCAAGCGTTCCTTCATCAAGGAAATGCGTTGTTGAATTATTCGCCTATCGGTTTCAATCTGAGATTCTCCTGGACCTCTCAAACCAATTCCTCCTTTTTGTCGTTCAAGGTGCGTCCACATTCTCGTAAGTCGTGGCAACATATACTGCAATTGCGCCAACTCAACTTGTGTTTTCGCATGATAGGTTCTTGCACGACTGGCAAAAATATCCAGAATTAGTATGGTGCGATCTAACACTTTACACTCTAACTCCCGTTCTATATTTCGAAGCTGGGAAGGAGAAAGCTCATCGTCAAAGATCACCATTTCAATATTTTCAGCTTTAATGTAGTGTCGAATCTCTTCTATTTTTCCCGTGCCGACATACGTACGAGGATTCGGATATGGTAATTTTTGTAGAAATTTAGCAACACTTATGGCACCAGCAGTTTCTGCAAGAAACTCAAGTTCATCAAGGTGTTCTTTAGCTATTTCTTCGTTTATTTCAGACGTTATGACGCCAACTAAAATACACGATTCTTCAACGGCATCAACGGTGACATGTCCTTGCATTACTTTCGAAGAGATTTGACGTATGCGACTAATAGGTTTAGGTTTTCCTCCGATCCTAATTGATCCTTGAACGGCGGCATTCCTTTTTCATTCCCATTGAGAATACAATTTTTAATTTCAACATCTGTAAGCTTTGTTTGACTCAAATCCTTTGCTCCTGAGCTTCCGAGCTTACCATCTTCACCATGACAACTTGCACATTTAGCATCATATAATGCTTTACCACGCTCCGCTTCAGGAAGTTTTTCTATTTCTTCAATACTTTGTGAACACGAAGAAAATAGGAAGGGAACAATGAAAAGGATTTTTAATAATAATCTCATATTAAAACCATTGACCAAGTAATCCTGCTCGAAAAGGCCATGGAATAAAGGCTAGAATCAAAAGTAACCCGATTGAATACCAAATTAGAATTCGTTTGTGTTTCGCATTGGACTCGGTTTGTTTCTTAGAAGCAATATGTCCGATAGTCACCAAGGCAATAGCCAAGATCATTCCCACCAAGTGTTCCATTCCATAAAAACGGTAAAGTTTCACTTTCATCCATCCTTCGATAAATTGTACCTTCCCAGAAATGAAAAAGTAAAGTACCAAGCCAATAAGTAATTGTATGTGCATGCTTACCATTGTAAACATATACAAAAGTCGATCTTTCTTTTCGTAAGTATTTCTTCGAATGATTGCGTTTACAATTGAATAGATTAAAAGAAGAAGAACAATCCATCTTAATCCTGAGTGCATGCTTGTCATAAAAGTATTCATAATATTCGTTTTAATCGTTAAGTTTTAATACGGCTAAAAAGGCTTCTTGAGGTACCTCAACACGGCCAACTTGGCGCATACGTTTTTTACCTTCTTTTTGTTTTTCTAATAATTTTCTTTTGCGAGAAATATCTCCACCGTAACATTTAGCCGTAACATCTTTCCGCAGTGCCTTAATGGTTTCTCTTGCAATTACTTTTGCTCCAATAGCAGCTTGAATAGGAATTTCAAATTGTTGGCGCGGGATTAATTCGCGAAGTTTGATGCAAATTTTCTTGCCAAGATCAAATGCGTTACTCCGGTGTACAAGTGCAGATAAAGCGTCAACTTGCTCACTATTTAAAAGTAAGTCCATTTTTACCAAGTCTGATTCCTTGTAGCCAATTGGGTGGTAATCGAATGATGCGTAGCCCCTTGAAACTGATTTCAATCGATCATAAAAATCGAATACGATTTCAGCTAGTGGCATTTCAAATGTAATTTCCACGCGGTCTTGTGTCAGATACACCTGATTTCTTAATTCACCACGTTTTTCTATACAAAGTGTCATTATAGCACCCACATATTCACTTTTAGTAATCACCTGAGCTTTTATATAAGGTTCTTCAATCCGATCCATTCCTGATGGGTCCGGCAATTCAGAAGGATTATTTACAATTAAAAGCTTGTCGGGATCTTTTTTCATGTAAGCTTTGTACGATACGTTAGGAACTGTGGTGATAACCGTCATATTGAACTCGCGTTCCAAGCGTTCTTGAATAATCTCCATATGCAACATTCCTAAGAAACCACAGCGAAAACCGAAGCCTAAGGCAGCAGAGGATTCAGGTTCAAATACAAGAGACGAATCGTTTAATTGTAGTTTTTCCATGGAATAACGCAATTCTTCATAGTCCTCAGTGTCCACGGGATATATTCCTGCAAATACCATAGGTTTCACGTCTTCAAATCCTTTAATTGCAGTATCGCATGGATTTTCTGTTAGTGTTATGGTGTCGCCTACTTTGACCTCTTTGGCTTGTTTAATACCCGAAATAATGTAACCAACGTCACCCGTTCCAACCGTATTCTTTGGGGATAAATCCATTTTTAGAATTCCGATTTCATCTGCATTGTAGTCTTTACCTGTATTGAAAAAGCGAACTTTATCTCCTTTTCTTAAAATACCATTTCTTATCCTGAAATATGCAATTATTCCGCGAAAAGGGTTAAATACAGAATCAAAAATCATGGCTTGAAGTGGAGCGTTTTCATTTCCTTTTGGAGAAGGGATACGTTTAATTACTGCCTCTAAAATTTTATCTACACCTAAACCTGTTTTTCCGGATGCAGGAATAATATCCTCAATATCACAGCCAATTAAATCTATTATTTGGTCCGAAACTTCCTCAGGCATTGCGCCTGGCAAGTCCATTTTATTTAGAATGGGAATTATTTCAAGGTCATGCTCTAAGGCCAAGTATAGATTTGAAATTGTTTGTGCTTCAATTCCTTGTGAGGCATCAACAATCAAAAGTGCTCCTTCGCATGCAGCAATGGAACGCGAAACTTCATAGGAAAAATCTACGTGTCCGGGAGTGTCAATTAGGTTTAGTATATACTCTTGACCTTCGAATTTATAGTTCATTTGGATGGCGTGACTTTTAATAGTAATGCCTCGTTCTCGTTCCAAATCCATATCATCTAAGGCTTGCGCTTGCATCTCACGATCGGAAATTGTACCAGTTGTTTGTAGAAGTCGATCTGCAAGGGTACTTTTCCCATGGTCGATGTGTGCGATAATGCAAAAATTTCGAATATGATTCATAAGAGGTTACAAATATACGGAATTGACAAATTCTTTTGATTGCTCATGTGGATGAAAAACGCATTGAATTATATTCCATGGGAGGTTCCTTACCGTCAAGTATTAAATCCGTCATTTCCTTGGCTAATAGTGGTGCCATCATATAACCTTTTGTTCCCAAGCCATTGAATAGATAGATGTGATTATGTACATAAGATTTTCCTAATACGGGACGTCGATCACTTACCGTTGGGCGTATTCCTGCTTCTTGCCTCACTACTTCATAATCACCTGAATATAAGTGTGCTAACTTTTCTTTTATTTCAGACAACCCCTCTTGGGTGCAATGTGTTGTGTCGTTATGCCATTCGTATGTAGCTCCCACCTTAAATAAATTATCACCTACTGGAATTACGAAACATTTTCTATTCAAAGAGTAATCATTGGAGAGCCCATTCGATTTAATTGTTATTAGTTGACCTTTGGTTTGTTGAATTGGAACGTGTTCAAAAAAAGGAAGTTTCTGCTGTGCATATCCCACACAAAAAACGACAGCGTCGAAGAATTTGCTGTTATAACTCTTGTTTAGAGTGTCAAATTTTTCTAGGTCAAAGTCTTGATAAATCAATTCGTCATGTGAAAAGAAATAATCCCGGAGCGCTTGTACAAACGTCCCCGCATTGATCCAAAATGCCTGCTGTACGATTCCAATACCGAATTCACTTTTAATGTCATTGGTAAACTTATTTTCTAATAGGGATTCAACTAGGTAATTACTGTATTCTGATTTAGCTGATTTTTCTTTCCACCACGTTTTTTCTTGCTGCGAAGAAAAGCACCTGTATATGGGGATGGGGTGATAAAATTTAACTTTTAGTAGCAACTCCAGTTCTTTGTAGAATTCAACTGCTATTGGCATAAATTCATCAAGTCGCCACGATTTATTCATCCTTCGAAATACCATGGGGTTTACCATTCCTGCCGCAATCGCAGAAGAAAAATTTTCTCCTTTATCTAATAATAAAATAGAATGCCCCTTTTTCTTCAGCTGATATGCTAAGGATAAGCCCGCAAGACCTGCTCCTATAATGAGAATATTTTTTTTCATTTTCCTGCAAAAGCTACACTTGCTACACTTATTTTCAAATCAGGGTATAATCCGTTGATTTTTAGTATTATCGATTCAATAGTTGCACCAGTGGTAATTACGTCATCTATAAGTAGTATATGCTGATATTCCATGCGATTCTCCATGATGGAAAAATTGTCGAGTGAATTTTCCCACCGCTCCCATTTTGATTTTCGGGTTTGACTCGATGAATTATGCTTTTTTTTCAAAAGGGTTTTGTCTACGGGGATTTTAAGTATTTCTGCGACCCCTCGACAGATGGAATCACATTGATTATAACCACGTTGAAATTCTTTCTTGGGATGAATGGGCACAGGGACAATCGCATCCACAAGATAGGTAAATTCTTTTTGTTTTAGTTTTTTTCCAAGCTCCTTCCCCAAGTAATATCCAACCTTTTCTCTGTGGTTGTATTTAAGAACATGTAGTAACGATTGAATTGGATTTCCGGTTTCAAAATGAAACAATGCGTATGTATTGTGTAATTTTGTGCGCCCGAAAAATAATTGGTCCAAGGCAGTTGTTTCTTTATAGCTTTCATAGTACGTAGGAAGGGTCTTTTCCCAACAGATATGACACAAAAAAGATTCAAATCTTCCAATTTCTGTTTGACAATGTGCACAGAGGTTTGGGAAAATCACATGATTCAGGGCATCAAGGTAAGTTGAAGAAATTAATTTTTGTATCATTTATTTACTAGTAAAGCGATTCGCATGCTTTGAACAAATATATGTTAAAAACATGACGTGGATAGGTCTTTTTTTAAATCAAAATTGGGTATACTTTTAATTCTGCATTTCTATACAAAATTTTATAGCTAATTGACTTAATTATCTACAAAATAGTTTTCAATACAGCTAAAAAATTAGTGTGGATATCTTTATGCGGTTGTTGAAAATCGCTGAAAGTTTTACCCACGAAAGGATTGCGTTTTAAAGTGTTGAAAACCTGAAATAAATGTTAATTTCTTTAATTGATTGGAGCGAGAATTTTGACAAATTTTGTAAGCCCAACGAAACGGAATCGACAGCGATTTATCGCTCAATTTACAGAGGGAAACAAGCAACTTTTGGAGTAAATAAAACCAATTAAACTAGACATATATGTCACAGGTGAATGAACCAATATTAATCGAAAACAAAAATCGTTTTGTATTATTTCCAATACAGCACGACGATATTTGGAGTTTTTACAAAAAAGCAGAAGCAAGCTTTTGGACAGCTGAGGAGATCGATTTATCACCAGACCTTATTGATTGGGAAAATAAATTAAATGATGATGAACGTCATTTTGTTAAGCATGTTCTTGCATTTTTTGCCGCTTCTGACGGAATAGTAAATGAGAATTTGGCAGAGAATTTTTTGTCAGAAGTTCAATACACTGAGGCAAAGTTCTTTTATGGATTTCAAATTGCGATGGAGAATATCCACTCAGAAACTTATTCTTTATTGATAGATACATACATCAAGGATAGTAGTGAGAAAGATTATTTATTCAATGCCATAGATACACTAGATTGTGTGAAGAAGAAAGCCAATTGGGCTTTGCGTTGGATTGAAAAAGGATCTTTTGCGGAAAGACTTGTAGCTTTCGCAGCTGTGGAAGGGATTTTCTTCTCTGGTTCATTCTGCTCAATTTTCTGGTTAAAGAAAAGAGGATTGATGCCCGGATTGTCCTTCTCTAATGAATTAATTTCAAGAGATGAAGGGTTACATTGTGATTTTGCATGTTTGCTTTATACAAAACATCTCATTCATAAATTGCCTAAAGATCAAGTAAGACAAATCATTACTGATGCAGTTGAAATAGAAAAAGAATTTGTTACAGATGCTTTACCTGTTAAGTTGATAGGTATGAATGCTGATTTAATGAGTCAATATATAGAATTTGTTGCAGACCGCTTGTTGGTTGAACTTGGAAATGAAAAAGTGTACAACGCAACCAATCCATTCGATTTCATGGAGATGATTTCAATACAAGGTAAAACGAACTTTTTCGAAAAGCGCGTTGGCGAGTACCAGAAGGCAGGGGTTTTGGCAGGTAAAGAAAACCAAACATTTAGTTTGGACGAAGAATTTTAAGTTTAAAGAAAATTAGGTTAACATCATGTACGTAGTAAAAAGAGATGGAAGAAAAGAAGCAGTAAAATTTGATAAGATAACTGCGAGAATTGTCAAAATGTGTTATGGATTAGATCCTTTGGTCTCTCCAGAAGCAGTTGCCATGAAGGTAATTGAAGGAATTTATGATGGTGTGTCAACAACGGATTTAGACAATTTGGCGGCAGAAGTTGCAGCGGCAAAGACAATTGATCACCCTGATTATGCTTTATTAGCTTCTCGAATTGCTGTTTCGAATTTACACAAAGAAACGAAGAAGACCTTTTCAGAAGTAATGGACGACATGTATCATTATGTCGACCCAAAAACAAACGAACGCGCTGCTCTGATCGCAGATGATGTTCACGAAATTATACAAGCAAACAAGGAAACACTCGATTCTAGTATAATTTATGACCGGGATTTCAGATACGATTATTTCGGATTTAAGACCTTAACACGTTCTTATTTGATGAAATTAAATGGTAAAATTGCTGAACGTCCTCAACAAATGCTAATGCGCGTTGCCATTGGAATTCATAAAAGCGACATACCGGCAGCAATAAAAACATATAATTTAATGTCAGAAGGTTGGTTTACGCATGCTACACCTACCTTGTTTAATTCAGGTACGCCAAAACCGCAAATGTCTTCTTGTTTTCTTTTAACAACAAAGGAGGATAGTATCGGTGGAATTTATGATACCTTGAAGTCATGTGCGCAAATTTCGCAGTCAGCAGGAGGCATTGGACTTTCAATACACGATATTCGTGCTACTGGATCGTATATTAAGGGTACAAACGGAACATCAAATGGCATCGTTCCAATGTTGCGTGTGTTTAATGACACTGCGCGCTATGTAGATCAAGGAGGAGGGAAAAGAAAAGGATCTTTTGCTATCTATATTGAGCCATGGCATGCAGACGTTTTTGATTTTCTTGACCTTAAAAAGAATCATGGAAAAGAGGAACAAAGAGCGCGAGATTTATTTTATGCACTGTGGATACCAGATTTATTCATGAAGCGCGTTAAAGAAAACGGCGATTGGACACTCATGTGTCCACACGAATGTCCTGGTCTTTCGGACTCACACAGTGCTGCTTTTGAAGCTTTGTATCTAAAATATGAAGCTGAAGGAAAAGGTAGAAAAACGATTAAAGCACAAGATTTGTGGTTTAAAATTCTAGAGTCACAAATTGAGACAGGTACACCGTATATGTTGTATAAAGATGCGGCTAATGCAAAATCTAATCAACAAAATTTAGGTACTATTAAGTCTTCAAATTTGTGTACTGAAATTATAGAATATACTGCTCCTGACGAAGTTGCGGTATGTAACTTAGCTTCTATAGCCTTGCCGAAGTATGTAACGGAAGAAGGAACATTCGACCATAACAAACTTTTCGAAGTGACCTATCAAGCAACGATCAATCTCAACAAAATTATAGACGAAAATTATTACCCAGTTGAGGAGGCAAAAAATTCAAATTTAAGACATAGACCAATCGGATTAGGTGTTCAAGGATTGGCCGATGCGTTTATTATGCTAGGTATGCCTTTTGAATCGCCTGAAGCGAGAGCATTGAATAGAGAAGTTTTTGAAACAATCTACTACGCAGCAATGACAGCGTCTAAAGATTTGGCAAAAGAACATGGGGCGTATGCCACGTTTGATGGTTCTCCAGTGTCAAAAGGAATTTTCCAATTTGATATGTGGGGAGTAACACCAACTTCACGATGGGAATGGGAGGTCTTGAAGGAAGAAGTGAAAGCGCATGGTGTAAGAAATTCTCTACTTTTAGCACCGATGCCAACTGCCTCAACAGCACAAATACTAGGTAACAACGAATGTTTCGAACCATATACTTCTAATATTTACACAAGAAGAGTACTTTCTGGAGAGTTTATTATAGTAAATAAACACCTGTTAAAGGATCTGGTGAAAGAAGGCTTGTGGAATAAAGACATGAGGCAAAAAATAATGGCCGCTAATGGATCAATTCAAAATATAAATGAAATTCCGGAAAGGCTGAAAGAGCTCTATAAAACAGCTTGGGAAATTTCTCAGAAGGCAATTATTGATCAAGCAGCCGACAGAGGAGCTTACATTTGTCAAAGTCAATCATTGAATATTTTCATGGAAAATGCAAACTTTGGTAAACTGACATCCATGCATTTCTATGGTTGGGAAAAAGGATTAAAAACAGGTATGTATTACTTGAGAACAAAAGCAGCGACAGATGCAATTAAATTTACTGTTGATAAAACAGTCGTAGAGCAGCCAGCAGCACAATCGGTTGAAGAACAACAAGCAGCTATTGCTTGTTCACTAGACAATCCTGAAGGATGTGAAATGTGTTCAGGATAGAATGTATTTATCATAAATATTAAAGGTTGTCAGAAAAGACAACCTTTTTCATTTTATTGAAATTCGAGATTTTTAAAGAACTCATAGTAACTTTTGAATAAAGCGTCACTCCATTTTTTTGCTTGAGGAAAATGTTGAGGAGAATAAGTTTGTTGATGGTATCTCTTAGAATCGAAATGGTAAATAAATTTTCCTAACGGAGAGGTGAAACCATACCCTCTCACGGTTGATAAAAACGCAAAGTCAGGAGAACTTGGGTCAATTAGGTTCTTGCTGAAAGGGTACTCCTTAGAGTTGATTTTTAATTGAGTGAGTAGGGTGGCGGCCAAGTCGGACTGAGATCCAATTTTCTTCATTGATTTACCTTTGTAATTTTCTTTTAGAACATCTCCGAAAAAAAGTAAAGGGATTTTAAAAAAATCAACACTGTAAGGCACTTCGTGTGTAGGACAGGAATGGCTATGATCTGAAACTATAACAAATAAAGTATTTTTGTACCATGATTGTTCTTGAGCCTTTCGCATGAAATCAGCTAAGCATTGATCAGCATAAATCATAGAATTCATATAATCTGCCTCTTTACCCGTCCAGGTTTGAGCTGAGGTATAGGGATGATCATACGGAGCATGGGTACTTCCTGTAAAAACAACCCTAAAAAATGGAGCGCTACTTTTATTGATACGTTCAAGAAAAACAGAGAAAACATCCTCATCGTGATATGACAATTTGCCATGATCGTATCCTGATGGAAAATCATCTTCATCCCAAACTTCATCCATATGATGTTCTTTTATAAATCCTTCAATGTTTCCATAGGATAAATCTCCACCAAACAAGTATCCAGAGTAATAACCTGCCTTTTTAAGCGATTCATTCAATGTGGTGAGCTTCCTATGTTTTTCAGGATAAGAGGAAATAGCTGTTTCTGGTAAGGCTGGGAAACCGGCTAGAATCGACGTATGACCAATTTCTGATGTCGTATTAGTTGCGTAAATGTTAGAAAATAACAACCCATCTTTTACCATGCGGTCAAAATTTGGAGTAGCCCCTTTAGTTTCACTCATACATCCTATGGCATTTGCACTCCAACCTTCCAAAATAATTAATACAATATTCGGTTTTTGTGTATTTAAAATAGATGTTGTGTCTTGGTGTTGTTTTTTGTATAAACTTGCGCTAATGGCCTCTGCTTCTTTTTTATCTATATTAGGGACTAAATCTTCCAAGTCAGATTTCAAATAAAGTAAGTAACTGTTTGCAAAAAAATAAGTTGAATTTATACTTATGTCATTCAATTTAAAGTCTTCACTGTAATAAGCAGAATCAATATTAATTGGAATCTGTTGCCATCCTCCTCGTGCAAATAAAAAAGAAATACCTAAAAGACAAATGCTCGTGGTAACGGTTAAAAGAGCGTCCCATTTTTTTTTGAGGAACTGCATCAATTGTATTGGCTGCATGAATACGTACCAAAAAACAATAAAGCCAAGGAAAAATTCAATAATTAGCAGAATTACAAACCAACCAATGGATAAATTATCAGCCGTTCGAACAACTTCTGCACCATGGAACAAGTGCAAAAACACTTTTGAGGTTAGTTTATGTTTCCATTCAACATAAACAATTATCTCACCTGAATGAATGGCACATGAAATTAACACTTCCAATAAAACGATACCAAAAAAAATCCATTTAAGGTAGGATTTAGGAAAGATGCATATTATCGAAAATAGTATCATAGGAAGAATCGACATGAATGCTGCTGTGGCTATATCTAATCGCAGTGAATAGAAAAAAACACCTAACAATTCTGGAAATTTCTCAAATACATCTGGATTGGCAATAATGAAAATAAGGCGTTGAAGATCAAAAAGTAGAACCCAAAAAGCCAATAGCATGAAAAAATTACCGAGGATTAACCAAGGTAATCGTTTGTTTTTTCTTCGAAAAACAATAAAGTCTTTGGGTATTTTTATCAATTATTTAACTTCTGTTGTTAAAAACAATTCTAATTGATTTTTGAATCCTTCTACACCAATGGAATAACTGATTCGATTAAATCCTTTGAGCAGTTTACTGTTCAATTCAAAAGAAATTACAAGTTCTTCACCTGGGTTCAACTTAGTATTCGTGGTTTGAATTTTTAATGCCGAATTACTATTGAAAAATACAAAAGTTACTTCCTTCGTCGTGTTGTTTTTAATCTTGTGTGATCCTTTGATAATATCGCCTTGTTTTTTGACACCAGCTGAATATACGCTTTCGTTTACAGTAATCGGAAACACCGCCTCATTTCGCTCAAAAATAGCCTCTTCTATATGTATTTTACGTTCAATTCCCGCTTCCCTGGAATATACTGAGTTCTTTTGATCGAAGAAATTGTCACTTGTTTTTTGATCTGCGGTAAACTCACCAAAAGGGGCATAAACAAAACTTAATTTACCTCCACTTTTAGCTTTACCGTTTATGTAAGGCAAAAATTCACCTTTGTTGGTTTCTTTAAAATAATTAATTAAGGAAGAAATTCTTCGCTTGGTTAGGTTGACATTGTAGTTTGTTTTAGCCAATGGGCTTGCAAACCCTTTCACCGTCAATGTTACAGAAGATCCTAATTTTAATTCCTCAAGAACAAGCGTTTTGAACTCTTCAAGATCATTTACCCCTTTGTCTACATAATTTTGAAAAAAGTCAGTTAAATCATTCACGCGTTTCTTTGCTAATTCGCCAGTGACTCCATTTGAAACTTCTTTTTTGTATGTCGGGTAATTCGATTTGTAAATAGAATAAGTGGTAAGATAGTTCAACTTCGTTGAGGAGGCTGTTGTTTTGGCATCAGGTTCGTCATTCTGAAAGTATAAAACAACAGGAAGTTTTTTTCTAATCTTTTCTTGAATAATGGGCGTATCTATCACCACAATCTCTTTAATTATTGGTAATGGATATGAGGCAAAAATATCGCTGCAGCAAGTTGGATTTTTAGAAAAATAGGAACCAACCCTATTAGAAGACAAATATACGGTATCGTTATGTTTGAAAAAATATTGATCATTTGCAGAGCTATTGATTGGGAGGCCAGCATTTACTGGATCACTAAAGACGAATTCATTGTTTTTCTTTTCTACATTTGAGTAGAATACATCCGTACCACCAAATCCATTATGCCAAGAAGATGAAAAATATAATTTTTTGTCTTTGGAATCATACCATGGGGTCAATTCACCATCAGCAGTATTTATTTCTTTAATATTTACCGGATTTTCAAAGGTGT
>JACCDJ011279052.1_pt1 | contig 13061 bp, 9 predicted proteins | sample 7444481 | NCBI WGS metagenome assembly JACCDJ01 (sample SAMN15323435, study PRJNA562643) | freshwater metagenome | isolation source: river surface water | place: USA:Blue River Watershed | collected 2017-08-15 | reverse complement strand
TCCTGATGGTGATGGAAGGGCAGATTCGGGGAGATTTTTGCTCTGGAGAAAGGCGCGAGCATGTCCCATCTCAATCTCACTCATTTCCTTAAATACCCGAGCCACATGGGGATCTTCTTCATGTTCTGCTAAAAGTGCATAAAGGAAGGAGGCGTCTACCTCTGTTTGAATATTCTGTAATTCCGCTTTCAAAATGAGGGGATTTGGTTTTTTGATGAACAATATTAAAGGAATTTATCCAATAATTTGGTACTAAAACAAAAAAGGGCCTTTCAGCCCTTTTTTATAGATGGCGGGAAATTAATTTTTCGGTTTGTTGTTTTTAGTACTTTCCTTTTTGGGAGAATCAGCATTGTTGTTTTTGTTTTCAAGGGGTTCTTTCGGAGTCTGAACTTCTTGAATATTGGCAGGTGTTGGAGCCGAAACAACAGGAGCGGGTCGGTAATAAGTTAATTCATCCACGATGTTTTTTCCTCCCATGAGTTTATCTACTATGAAAAGAACATAACGAATATCAACGCAAATGGTTCGTTGTAGATCTTTTTCATAGGCGATATCACCGCTCATCGCTTCCCAATTGCCATCGAAGGCAATACCGATAAGATTGCCATTAGCATCCATGACGGGGCTTCCAGAGTTTCCTCCAGTAATATCCAAATCACCGATGAAGCAGGTTACCAATTCACCTTTCTTATTGGCATATGGGCCATAATCTTTTGATTGAAGCAATTTGATTAACTCACTGGGAACAGTAAATTCTGGATTCGTATCATCCCACTTTTCCAAAATTCCATTAGAGGTGGTATAGTAGTCGTAAATCAAAGCGTCTGCGGCTTTGTAATTTTTGATTTGTCCGTAGGTAACTCGCATGGTGCTATTGGCATCGGGAGCCAGCGGACGTTTCTCCATTTCTCTATAACCGGCTACAAATTCTCTGTAGCCTTTGTTAAACTTGCTCGTTGGATTCTTTGCTCTGATTTCATCGGTAAAAGTGGCAGAAGCCGCAGCGATTTGGAGTCCTAGATCTTTGGTCAATGTCTTTTGCTCTGGCTCGGCCAAGAATGCGTTGAAGGCACTTTCACTGATAGCTAATGATTTGAGGAAAATCTCATCGGCCATTTTTTGGACATTGCCTTTGAATTTTTTGTCTAAAATATCTTTCATCCAACTAGGCTGTTGTTCTGCAGCAACGCGCTCTCTGAATAATTGAATTAAATTAATAAAAACTCCTTTGTCTACGTTGGCATTGTATTCTTTCCAAAATTCGGCTCTCTCATTTTTGAGCGCTTCTTTCATTTCAGCTCTTTTGCCTGGGTCTTTTTCATCTAGCAACGCTTTTAATTCTTTGTTCAGTGCATTGGCATATCCCATGAATTCCGCACCTCCTGAAAGACACAATGCAGAATAAGTGGCCAATACCACTTGGCTATCCCACTCGTTGTGATAATCCTTTATCAATCCTAGGGCATTGCCATATTGGTCTTGTCTTTTGGCATCGCCTTTTACCCATTCTGTGAATTTGTTTTCAATGGCGGCTTTTTTGGATCTTACATCTAATTTTTTCAAACCTTGCGTTTGTCCAATATAATACTTCCAAGTGTTGGCAATGCTCGCGTACTTGGCTGCGTACATCAATCTCACCTCGGCATCTTTGTCCATGAATGATTTCCACGTTTCTAGTTTCTTTCCAAAACTCTCAATCAAGGCGGGGTTTCTACCATTGATCGCTTGATCAATCCCAAATGAAGTAAGATATCTGCTCGTTCTGCCAGGATATCCCATGATCATGGCGTAATCTCCTTCTTCTACCCCTTGCATGTTGGTTTTCAAATGGTACTTAGGTTCGTACGGACGATTATTTACAGAATAGGCGGCGGGTTCATTTTTTTCATTGGCATAAATTCTAATCATACTGAAATCCCCCGTATGTCTTGGCCACATCCAGTTGTCCGTATCTCCTCCAAATTTACCCACGCTTTCTGGAGGATTACCTACCAAGCGAATGTCTGTAAAGGTTTGATAAACAAATAGGTAATATTCATTCCCATAGAAGAATGATTTTACTTCGGGCTCATACTTTCCATTTTCCTTATTCCTTCCTGATATTTCTTTCATTTTTGCGGCGATGGCCTTGTCTCTATCGGCCTCTGCCATGCCAATAGTGGCTACGGATAATACTTCTTCTGTGACATTCTCAACACGCACTAAAAAGGAAATGGCAAAGTTGGGGATGGGTAATTCTTCATCAAAACTCTTCGCACAAAAGCCATCCTGAAGATAATTTTTGTTGACGGTGGATAAAGTTTGTATTCCATCATACGCACAGTGGTGGTTGGTGAAAATCAAACCTTTTGAGCTTACTACTTCCCCTGTGCATCCACCATAGTTCAGTCTAACAATAGCATCTTTCAAACACGCTTGGTTGATGCTGTAAATCTCTTCTGGAGTGAGTTTCAATCCAAGATTATTCATCTCCGCATGCTGCACGCGATTTAAAAATGCCACCATCCACATACCCTCTGTGGCGGAGACAACCAATGACAACGAAAATCCAATCGCGGTCATCCATAATTTTAGTGTATTCATTGTTTTTCTATTTTTTGATTGATGATTAATTCGGTTTGTGCTACTTGGCTATCCAACCATTTGGCCAAGGATTTTAGCTCATTAGGATACTGATATCGGCATTTGATTTTATACAGTTGATTTCCTTTGGTGTAGCCGATATACATACTAGGTAGATCTGTTACTTTGCTGTCGTCATAAATTTTTGAGAGCTGATAAAATTGGATCTTTTTCATTTCCGTTTCTAAGGCCGACAACTGATCCGCTGTCCACAGGCCTGTGAATTCTCCCAACTTTTCCACGTGTTGTTTGCCTTGATATAGGACTTGCCCGTTCATTTTTATCAGCAGAGAGAAGGTCGGGCAAGCGCCAAAACATGGGGTTTTTGAATACCAAAGCAAGGTATCCTCCATTTCCGTGCTAGGTATTAAATAAGAATCTGCAATGCTCGTGGAAGTAGCAGGAGGAGTTATTTCTTTTTGAGTGGCACAACCCCAAAGCAGACTCATCGCACAAAATGCTATGACCCATGAATATTTTTTCATTACTTCAATTTCTTTTTTTGCGCTTCTAATTTTTTCTTCTGTGCATTTTGCATTTCCTCTAATCGCTGTTGGAAAGAGCTTTTCTTCACCGGCTTTTGTTTGTTATCATCAATTTTAGCGCGTATTTCGTCTTCATTGATAAAGTATTTTCGAATGGCCCACATTTGTCCGATACTCATCACATTGGCCACGAAATAGTACATGGTCAATCCAGATGGCATGCTATTGAAGAAGAAGAGCATCATGAAAGTAAAAATATTCATCATGACATTCATATTGGGCATGCCGGGTTGAGTCATGTTGGGCTGTGAGCTCATGCTCATTTTGGTGTAAACGAAAGTGCTTGCACACATAAGGATGGTAAACAAGCTCACATGATCACCGTAAAAAGGAATGTCAAATGGCAAATCCAAAATGGAATCGTATGCGGCTAAATCTTCTGCCCATAAAAATGATTTGCCTCTCAATACAATTTCCGCGGGGAAGAATCGGAACATCGCATATAAAACAGGCATTTGAATAAGAACGGGAATACAGCCCGCAAAAGGATTTACGCCGGTTTGCTTATACAGCGCCATTGTAGCGCTTTGCTTTTCCATGGCATCCTTGCCTTCATATTTTTTATTGAGTTCATCGAGCTCGGGTTTGATGGCTCGCATCTTGGCGCCATTTAATAAATTTTTCCAAGTGATGGGAAATAAAACCATTTTAATGACTAATGTGACAATCAAAATGATCAAACCAAAACTCGCTATCCATGAGGATAGAAACCAAAACAATGGGCGAACGGCGTAGGTGTTTACCCATCCGATGATTCCCCATCCGTAGTCAATGATGCGGTCAAATTCGCGAACACCCGTGGCCTCTAAAATACTCTGCTCATTGGGGCCAAAGAAGAATGTCAAATTTTGTTGTCCTCCCGATAAGTCAATCGGTAGTTGCGCCCAATACACTTTGGTGTGGCTGCTGTCTTCTGGGGTTAAGACGGCCAATCTGCCATTTCCCTGAAATCCATTGGGGGCCATCACTGCGGTAGAGAAGTAGTTCTGCTTAAAAGCTACCCAATTCAATCGATTCTCCAGGGTCTTGTCGTCCCCTGCTGTTTCACTTAAATAATCACGATCGCGATCCATTTCACAATAGTATATGCTGCTGCGACTGCGCTCGGATTGAATCCCTTTTTCATTGCTTATTCCCGCTGTTTGCCAGTTCAATTGAAAATTCCCAGCGGAGAAATTCCAATCGTTCTGCAATTGCTCAACGGTCAATTGACATTGTAATTGGTATCCTTCAGCGGGAAGGGTGTATTGAACATTGTATTTTTTCCCCGCACCATTGTCCAGTGAAAAAACAATGGATTGATCACCATTACCATTGGAAGTTATGCCTTTGGAAAGAAAGTGGTATTGCCAAGAAAACTGCAATCCTTTTTGTTGATCCATCCAAGTCCAGTTCATTTTTTGACTGAGACTATCCCAAAGCTGAATGTGTTTTTTATCCCAATATCGTAGGTACTCATCACTTTTGATTTCAGCAGAGTGAAGCGTAGCTCCTTGTCCGTTGATTTTAATTTTGATATCCTTATTTTCGAGGGTGTATAACTCCGATGATCCTTGAGTAAGGGCTCCGAAAATTCCTTTTTCCGCAATGAGCTGCGCTTGATCGATAGTAGTGGACGGATGTGCACTCTCGGCTCCTCCTGTATTATTTGGAATGCTGGGCGCTGGAGATGTGGAGGTGTTGACTTGTTCCTGAGGTGTATTGGCTTTGAGAATGGCTTCTTCTTGTGCTTGTTTTGCATTGTACCATGAAACGCCAAATGCCAAGGCTAGCATTAAAACCAAACCAATAATCGTGTTCTTGTTAAATTCCATTGTGTGTTTTGTTCAATCGTGGGCAAAAGTCGTAATGATCGGGGGTTAGAACAACATTTTATTGAACTTTATCGCCTAATTTCGCAATTATTGGATCATTACAAAGAAAAGAGTAGTTGGCTGATCGGTGGGTTATTACTCGCAGTAGGAATTGTGCTTTCTTTTGGTTTGGGCTCAACAGGTTGGGGATTTCCTCGTGAAAGCATACTTGAAAGTCCGATATTTTGGGAAATTCGTTTGCCTAGAACAGCCCAGGCAGTCCTATCTGGGGCGGGCTTGGCCATTGCTGGTTGGTTGATGCAGGCTTTGTTTAGAAACCCATTGGCGAGTCCTTCTATTTTGGGAGTCACCAATGGCGCTTCCCTCGGAGTTGCTTGGGTAACCATGTTCATGGCTTCTTGGGGCACCAGTCTCTCGGGCGTTTCGCAAATCATGGCCGGTGCTGTTGGCTCATTGAGTGTTTTGTTGTTGCTGGGTTTATTTAAAAAGTGGATACAATCCGTGACGGGTTTATTGATTTTTGGGGTGATGTTGGGGCATTTTGCTGGGGCGTTAGAGACGATTTTCCAGCTATGGACGGAAAGGGAGAATTTATCGGGCCTTATTTATTGGTCCATGGGTTCCTTTGACAAGGCCGATGCTTGGGGGATTTTTTACATTGCTCTGGTATTGATTTCAGTGGTGGTATCGGTGAGAATGAGGTCAAGGAGTTTGGATGCTTGGGTAATGGGGGATGATTTTGCAAGATCTGTGGGTATATCCACTTCTGCCTTCAGTTTTTGGCTCATCTTGTTGAGTGGGTCGCTCACAGCAGTGATCACAACGTACTGCGGTCCGATCGCCTTTATTGGATTGGCAAGTCCTCATTTGGCTAAATTTTGGATCAAAAAAAGAGACCATCGTTCTTTGATCATAGGCGTTATGCTCACTGGCGGACTCATTGGATTATATTGTGATATCCTCACGCGCTGTTGGCATTTACCACTCAATGCAGTCACTTCCATAGTGGGTGCTCCATGGGTAATGTCGTGGATCATAAAAAAAGGAAGAAATGGATTCTAACAGATGGATTGGAATTGAAGCAGGTCATGTTGCCCTAGGCAATCGGCAATTTCATTTCCCTGACTTACAAGTGGGAGCTGGTGAGGTGATTGCGGTAGTGGGAAAAAATGGAGTGGGTAAATCTGTTTGGCTTCGTCATCTGATGGGATGGTTGACTCCTGCCACGGGAAAAATATCATCTGTGCTTTGGAATCAAAAGAATCAAATGGCGTGGGTGAACAACCATCGCGAATCATTCGCAGATTTGTGGGTAGAGGACGTGATCACTTTGGGAGAGCATTCACAAGACAAGCAGGGTATTGAAGCAGTGCTCTTGAAATTTGATTTAAAAGCCAAAAGAGAGCAATCCATTCAAACTTTGAGTGATGGGGAGTGGATGAGGGTGAGAATGGCACGTTTATTTTATCATCAACCATCTGTGATATTGATGGATGAGCCCTCCGCGCATTTGGACTTTGAATATAAAATAGGTTGGGAAGGATGGGTAAAGGAATTACAGACATTGGGCAGTACAATCATTTGCGCAACCCATGATTTGCAATGGGCCTCCGAAGCAGCGCACAAAGTGTGGTGGATACAAGATGATCAACTTATTGAAATGCAGCATCCCCATTTCCATCCTCACATTTTGATAAAAAAAGATAAATGATGCTTTTCGCCTTTCAAATCTCTTAATTTTAAAACATGAATAAAACGATTTTTTTGTGGTTAGCGATTTTTTCAGTCAGCGGCGCTTGGTCGCAAGGAAAAGAAAAGGTTGTGGTAAGTAAGGTAACCGATGTGGTAGTGTTTACCGCGGGTGCTCAGATAACGCATTTGGCCAATACATCCCTTAAAAGCGGTGAGAATGTGATCAGAGTGATGGGATTACCCGCAGGTCTGGATGCTAGTTCCATTCAAGTGGCCGGAAATAGTCAATATACCATCATGTCAACCAAACATCAATTGATTTATAATGACGCAAGTGTAAATCCGCGAATTAAGGAACTGAAAGATAGTATCGAAGAGATTCAATATAAGGTGGCAGAAATTGCTGTGCAGAAGGAGGTGATACAGCAGGAAAAGGCATTGCTGCTCGCCAACTATTCTATCAAAGGCAGCAATTCTGTAATAACAGCAGAGGACATCATAGAGGTGGCGGATATGGTAAAAGAGCGATTGCGCATCAACGGTTACAAGTTGTTGGATTTGAATACCAAGGAAAATAAACATCAGCAGGTATTGCAGAAACTTCAAATGAGACTGAACAACATAGAGGGAAATAATGCCACTAATCCCAGTGTCATAGACATTGTACTTTTAGCCAAAAATGAGGCGAAAGCAGATATTAAGTTCTCCTATTTTGTGGGCAATGCAGGCTGGGTGCCTAATTATGATTTACGATCGGATGATGTGAATTCGCCAATTGATTTTTCGTACAAAGCAAAAGTATATCAAAGCACGGGTTTGGATTGGGACGATGTGAAGTTGACCATCAGCACGGGCAACCCGAGTGTGGCGGGTCAGTTGCCTGTGGTCAATCCGTGGTGGTTGTACATGTATGATCCCGCTGTATTGAATCAAAGAAACAGAAAATTGAAGTACAGAGCGGATCAGCCCGCACCGGTTATGATGGAGAGACAAATGTCTGTTGCGGATGATCGGGAAGGAAATCTTTTGGGTTCGTACAATGGCGGTGTCACTAGCGCCAGTTATACCACCATGAATACCAATGTGGTGAACACAGAGTTTGTCATTTCAGTCCCGTACGATATTCCTTCTGACAACCAAGGAGTAGAAGTGGTGATGCAACATGAATCTATTAAAGCAGAATATCGATACATGTGTGTTCCTAAGTTAGACCCTAGCGCGTATTTGATGGCTTTTATGACCAATTGGTCGCAATATGGTTTACTGGCAGGGGAAAGTAATATTTATTTCAAAGGGACATTTGTTGGTCAAGGATTTATTGATCCAGCGCTCGCCAATGATACCTTGCAAGTGAATATGGGCAGAGATTTATCCGTGGTGGTGAATAGAACCATGGTAAAAGATTTCTGCAAGAGTGGAGCCTGGGCTGGAAAAAAATGGGTTACCAAGGCCTATGATATTTCAGTGAAGAATCAAAAAATGATTCCGATTAAGATTGAAGTGATTGACCAAATCCCACTCAGTAATAATGGTGATTTGGAGGTAATCGCGGAAGAGATCAGCGGTGGGGTGGCCAACAAGGAAACAGGTGAGTTGCGTTGGATGCTCGATATCGGGGCCAATCAGCAAGTGAAGAAGCAGTTGAAGTTCACTGTCAAGTATCCCAAGAAGATGGTGGTGGATTTGTAGATTGTAAAATGAGAACAACTATTCATGCTCTCTCACTTGTTTCGGAAAAAGCTTTGTGAAAGGTTCATTCCATTTTTGATTGCTTAATTGGTTCAGGTTGGGTTGTCCCGCGTTGATCCAGGCGGTGTACCAAAAGTGAGTAATGCAGGCAATGGCTTTTTTCATTCTTCTTTCTACTTGACCATTGAGCAGTTGATGGTATTGTTGTGAATACCATTGACTGTAAGTATTCGTCTCTGTATTTCCCCGATATTCAAATGTTTTTTGTTGTGAGTGGGGAATGGTGGACTGTAATTTTTTTTCAAAGGAGAGCACACTGTCCACCGCCCAATGGCTTTCATAGACTGCTTTCCAAATGGTCTGGGCAGGGTGTTCAATGTACTGCGCTTTTTGAGGGTAAAATCGGTACTCATCAAAATGAAGTTCAGGCAGTCGAGATTCCCATAGTCCGTGGATGCCTCTTTGCCCTGTTTTTTGTCCGTTGTAATTGCTGCAAGTGTGGAGCGGTACATGCGCGTCTCCAATGTAATGACCGAGTTCAGCACTGGTTTGTAAAATTCGTTGTTTGTTCCTGGAGAGAAATGCTTCTGTCAATTGATGCAATTTCTTTTGTACTTGCCAAGGTACAATGCCGTGCGATAGCAATGAATCTTCATCAAATTGACAAATGGCATCTTGCCAGTACAATGGCATGGTATAGGGCTTATTCTCATCGTTATAGTAGTGATCCAAATCGATGTAGTGACAAGGCGCTTCGTTTTTTACAGCATATCTTCTTTTGTCCGGATCTACGCTGTGCTCAATGATGTAGTCCATGTTTTCTTTGTAAAAAAAGAACATTTCCTTGGGCAATCCATAAATGGCCAATTCATTGATTTTTTTATGTCCAAAAAATCCCCATGTGTGAGATGGAGGCTGATGGGTTGTTTTAAAAGACAATAAAATGATAAGGAGGAAAAGAAAGAAAAGGGGTTGTTTTTTATTCATTCAATTTTACAAGGGCTCCGTCCTTCAAAATCGGGATGCAAGGCACGGTGTTCAGCTTGAGACAATAAATAACGTCTTTTTGAATTTTTAAATGGGCCAATCGTTTTCTGTGGGAAGAGGCGCGGAGAAATTTCCAGAGATTTTGTTCTGCGGATTCAAATAAAAATTTGGCCGCTACAGTGCTGTCTTCTTTGGCTATGAATTTTCCGGAGTTGATCAATATTTTGGCAATGGCTCCACCACAAATGGTATCTTCTAAATTCACTTTGTCTTTCCAACCAGAGGCCAATACCAAGGTGTTTTTATGCTGTTTTATCAGCCAATCACAAAGCACTTGCAAGTTGTTCAAGCAACCGATCACCACGGTATTGGCTGTGCTAGCGAGATGAATGGCTTTGGTGCCGTTCGTAGTGGTCATCACTACTGTTTTGCCTTGCATGTCTCTTTCAATATAAACATAAGGCGAATTTCCAAAATCAAAACCTTCTACCACAGCTCCATCTCTTTCTGCTCCTACGATGAAACCTTGCGCTTGATATTCCTTTGCCTCTTCAATGGTGGCAACGGGAATGATTTTTTCTACTCCAAAATGCATTGCAGTAGTCATGGCCGATGTAGCACGCAACACATCCACTACCACTACAATGTCAAAGGACTCCTTGTACAATTCAAATTGTGCAGGAGTATAGCAGACCTCAATGAGTTTTCTATCTTCTTCCGGTAGGTACATTAGGCCTTGTAGAATGGTATTCCCACCACCACTGCTTTGAGCAATTTTCCTCTTACACTCACATACACCTCGTTCCCTAGTGCGCTCAACTCTGAGGGTACATAGCCCATGCCGATGGCCTTGCTCAAGGAAGGAGATTGTGTTCCGCTCGTTACTACTCCGATCACTTTGCCTGTGGCATCGGTGAGCTCATATCCGTGACGAGGAATTCCTTTGTCTATCATTTCAAATCCTACCAATTTGCGGGTTACGCCATTGGCTTTTTGGGCCTTCAAATTTTCGGAATTGTTGAAATTTTTGGTGAATTTGGTGATCCAGCCTAAACCAGCTTCTAGTGGTGAGGTAGTATCATCGATGTCATTTCCGTACAAACAAAATCCCATTTCCAAACGCAAGGTATCTCTGGCGCCCAAACCGATGGGTTGAATTCCAAATTCAGCACCGGCCTCCATCACCGCGTTCCACATGGCCTCGGCGCAAGCGTTAGGAAAATAAATCTCACATCCTCCTGCACCGGTATATCCCGTTGTGGAAACAATGATATTGTCCATTCCCGCAAATGTACCTCTCTGCACAGTATAGTACTCCATATCCACTACGTTCATGGAAGTCAATTTTTGCATGGCTTTCAAGGCCAGCGGGCCTTGCACAGCCAACAACGAATACTCATCAGAAACATTGGTCATTTCAGCGCCGATATTTTGATTGAATTGCTGAATCCAATTCCAATCCTTATCGATGTTAGAAGCATTGACCACCAGAAAGTACTCTTCTTCTCCAAAACGATAGACCAATAAATCATCTACAATACCTCCCTCTAAATTGGGCAAGCACGAATATTGCACTTTGCCATCAAACAATTTGGAAGCATCATTGCTCGTTACTTGTTGAATCAATTCCAAAGCCTTGGGGCCACGCACCCAAAATTCTCCCATGTGGCTGACATCAAAAACGCCCACTGCATTTCTCACGCAATGGTGCTCTTCCATCAATCCTTTGTACTGCACGGGCATGTAGTATCCGGCAAAGGGGACCATCTTCGCTCCTGCTTTTTCATGTATCGCACTGAGTGCTGTTTTTTTCAATTGTTCGGTTGTTTCAGTCATGGCGCAAAGATATTGAAGGTTAGTGATGTAATTCGTGTTCTACATAATCTAGGATTTTATGCATCAAATGCACGCGGTCTTTTCCTCGTACATTGTGCGCATGTCCCGGATAAGCAAAAAAGTCGATGGGTACATTGTTGGTTATGCATGTCTTTAAGAAGCGCATATTGTGCTGCATTACCACGACATCATCATCGGTCCCATGGATCATCAAAAGAGGGCCTGAAAGGTTTTTGATATAGTTGTTTAAATTGTTTTCCTTGTATCCCTCGGGGTTTTCTTGTGGGGTATCCATGTATCGCTCAGTGTACATCACTTCGTACAAACTCCAATCTAACACGGGACCTCCGGCAACACCGCATTTGAACACTCCGGGCTGACGCAGCATCATCGTGGTGGTCATGAATCCGCCAAAACTCCATCCGTGTATCGCCATGCGCGCATCATCTACAAAGGGCTGCTTTCTCAACCATTCTACACCCGCCAATTGATCTTCCATTTCTGCAGATCCCAAATGGCGATGTATAGCTTGCTCAAATTTATTTCCTCGATTAGCGCTTCCTCTTCCATCAAGGGTAAACACCAAGTATCCTTTCTCTGCAAAATAATTCATCCACAATGAGCCACCCGCCAAATAGCCGCCATTCACCAATTGTACATGCGGACCATTGTACACATATACAAGGACGGGATATTTTTTTGACGGATCAAACGCGGTGGGTTTGATCAACCGGTAATTCAAAAGTGTTCCATCATGTCCTTTGATGGTTCCCAGTTCAGTTTTTCCTACAAAATAATTTTGTAGCGGATTCTCCGCATTCAACAAGGTTTTTACCACTTTACCATCCATGCTTTTAACTTCTACTCGATTGGGTATTTCCACTTCATTGAACTGATCTAAAATGAACTTGCCACTCGCGCTTACCTGTACTTCATGTTGACCTTTTCCTAGATTGATTTCTTGCACCTTATGCAATTTAAAATCTCCTTTCACCACCAAATGTCCCATCGCATCTGCGGTAGAGCAGAAAATGAAAACTTGATTTTGATCCATCGTCAAAGTGTTGAGTTGCTCAAAAGGGGTGGAGAATTCTCCTAGTAAATTGCCTTCTATATCATAATGCTTGTAATTGTGAAAGCCGGTGTTGTTTTGGTAGGATCTCCATAAAAACTGGGTGGGCTGTTGGGGCAAGAAAATGGGCGATTGATCGGGCTCCAACCATTTATCATCTTTCTCCACAAAAAGTTCTTTGATTAACTTTCCATCCGTTGTACTATAACGCAACATCTTCATTACGTTGGTTCCTCTATTGAGCCATGCGACCAAAATATCTTTGCTGTCAGGTGTCCAAGCAATATTGGTAATATAAAATTGATCGTTGTATTCTCCCTTTTCATCGGTGATGGCCAGTTTTAAATTGGACTTGGCTACTTTCTTTTCATCTTTTTTGGGGATGCGATAAACACTCAAACTCACCTTCTCACTCAAATTTCCGGACATGGGATATTTGATGTTTTTTACTTTGGCTGGCAGGGTGTTATAATCAGTTAAAGGGTAGTCCCATACATCGCTCTCATCTTTGGTATAATAGGCGAGTGTTGTTCCATCCGGCGACCAAAATAATCCTTTGGAAATTCCATATTCATTCCTGGAAATGCTTTGACCGTTTACGATATTCGATGGGTCATGCGTAACTTGTATCTCGGAATCTGTTTTAATAAAAACATTATTGCCTTTGGTATAGGCCAATGATCCGTTCACGGGCGAATACTCGATATTCTCCGCACCCTCCGGGCTTTCGTTTTTCAAGATCAAATTTTTATTTTTAAAATCGACTTGATAATATTTTCGATCTATTTCAAACCACGCCGT
>JACCDJ011128102.1_pt1 | contig 13068 bp, 9 predicted proteins | sample 7444481 | NCBI WGS metagenome assembly JACCDJ01 (sample SAMN15323435, study PRJNA562643) | freshwater metagenome | isolation source: river surface water | place: USA:Blue River Watershed | collected 2017-08-15 | reverse complement strand
GAACTATTATCTGTTATTTATTAAGTGATGCTGCACAGATCGCAATGTGGCCAACCGTAAAAAAGCATTTAACTCCAGGTAAAGCATTGTATTTCTCTCACGGATTCGGTATCACTTTCAACGAGCAAACAGGTATCGTACCTCCATCAGATGTAGATGTGATTTTGGTAGCACCAAAAGGGTCAGGTACTTCGCTAAGAAGGATGTTCTTACAGGGTCGTGGCTTAAACTCAAGCTATGCGATCTTCCAAGACGCTACCGGTAAAGCTTGGGATAGAGTAATTGCCTTAGGTATCGCTGTTGGATCGGGCTATTTATTTGAAACCAATTTCAAAAAAGAGGTTTATTCGGATTTAACAGGGGAGAGAGGTACATTAATGGGCGCAATTCAAGGTATATTTGCAGCACAATACGAGGTATTGCGCAAGAACGGACATAGCCCTTCTGAATCTTTCAATGAAACAGTCGAAGAGCTAACCCAATCTTTAATGCCATTGGTTTCAGAAAACGGAATGGACTGGATGTATGCCAACTGTTCAACAACTGCACAAAGAGGTGCTTTGGATTGGTGGAAAAAATTCCGCGATGCCACTTTACCAGTATTTGCTGATTTGTATGATAGCGTAGCTACTGGAAAAGAATCCGCACGTTCAATCGACTTAAACAGTAAGGCAGATTACCGTGAGAAATTAGAAGTAGAATTAGCAGAATTACATAACAGTGAGATGTGGCAAGCTGGAAGAACTGTAAGAAGTTTACGCCCAGAGAATCAGCCAGCGAAATAAGGTTATGGCAAAAAGTGACAAAAACAACGCATGTTGCCAAAGCATATAAAAGAAACTGTGAAAGTATAAGTAAATGAGCGAAGAGAAATTTGTGATCAATCCTGCACTCGATATCGAGGGAGCAATGCAAAGACTAAAGCCGGTGGTAACGCATACCCCGTTGCAGTATAATGCAAACCTGTCCCGAAAATATCAGTGCAGGGTTTATTTTAAAAGAGAAGACTTACAAATTGTACGATCTTATAAATTAAGAGGTGCTTACAATATGATGAGTCAACTTTCTAAAGATCAGTTGGCAAAAGGTGTAGTATGTGCCAGCGCAGGCAATCATGCTCAGGGCTTTGCTTATAGTTGTAAGAAATTAGGAGTAAAGGGTGTGGTGTTTATGCCTATCCCCTCTCCACAGCAAAAAGTTTCACAAACAAAAATGTTTGGCGAAGATTTTGTAGAAGTAAAATTAGTGGGCGATACTTTTGATGATACTGCTGTGGCAGCAAAAGCATATACCATTGAACATGGCATGACTTTTATTCCACCATTTGATCATGCAGACATCATTTCGGGACAAGCTACGGTTGGTGTTGAAATTTTAGAAGACCTACCCCAGTTTACAAATGAGTCAATTGATTATTTATTCTTGCCAATTGGCGGTGGTGGATTAAGTGCGGGAGTAGGATCTTATTTTAAATTAAAATCTCCTCATACAAAAATCATTGGACTAGAGCCAGAAGGTGCACCAAGTATGTTGGCTGCATTAAAAGAAGGACACCCGGTAGAGTTAGATAAGATAGATAAGTTCGTAGATGGCGCTTCGGTAAAACGTGTTGGCGATGTTACTTTTAATATTTGTAAAAATGTACTAGACGACATGCATTTGGTGCCGGAAGGAAAAATTTGCACCACTATATTAGATATGTACAACGAGGAAGCGATTGTGGTAGAGCCAGCAGGTGCCATGTCGGTAGCGGCTTTGGATGATTATGCGGAGCAGATCAAAGGAAAAAATGTGTTGTGCATCGTGAGCGGAGGTAATAATGACATAGCAAGAATGCAAGAGATCAAAGAGCGCTCCTTGATTTATGAAGGATTGAAATATTATTTCTTAATTCGCTTTGCACAAAGGCCAGGCGCTTTAAAAGAATTTGTGAATAAGGTATTAGGAGAGAACGACGACATCACAAGATTTGAATACATTCAAAAACACAATAAGGAATCAGGTCCCGCTTTGGTAGGCTTGGAATTAAAATCTAAATCGGATTACCACTTATTGATTGAAAACATGAAACAGTATCAAATCAATTACAACGAAATCAATAAAGACGACAATATATACGGCTACTTAATTTAGCCTTGTTGGAAAAATTATCATTATGCAGGTTTTAAAGTTTGGAGGAAGTTCAGTAGGTACACCAGAAGCAATATCAAAAGTAATTGCTATTGTAAAAGAGCGCGTTAAAATCAATCAAGCCATTGTGGTAGTCTCTGCAATGAGTGGTGTGACGGATCAATTGATTTTATTGGCACAAAGTGCAGCACAAGGCAACGAAGCCTACAAAACGATTATTCAAAATTTAGAGCAAAAGCATTTAGATGCGGTTCGTGCTTTGTTGCCTATTCAGCAACAGGCTGGCACATTGAGTATGGTGAAACAATTGATCAATGAAATTGAATCCAATTGTGATGGTTTATTTATGCTAAGAGAGTTGACCATGCGTATGCAAGATCGCTTAATTAGTTATGGCGAAATATTATCTTCTAAAATTATAGCTGCTGCTTTTGAAGCAGAAGGTGTTGATCAAGTATGGTTGGATTCAAGGGCAATGATTAAAACCAATAGCAAATATTTTAATGCGGTGGTGGATAAGGCATTAACCAATCAAACCATACAGCAGTATTTTGCAACCCCTTCTAACAAGCATGCTTTGTATATGGCGCCAGGTTTTATTGCTTCAGATGCGGAGGGCAACACTACTACTTTAGGTAGAGGCGGTTCGGATTATACAGGTGCCATTTATGCTGCTGCATTACAGGCGGATGTTTTAGAGATTTGGACAGATGTGAGTGGTATGATGACAGCAGATCCGAGAATGGTACAGAATGCAAAAGAGATTCCAAAAATTTCTTATCAAGAAGCTATGGAGTTATCGCATTTTGGCGCAAAGATTATTTATCCTCCAACCATACAGCCGGTAATGCAAGCGCATATCCCTGTATGGATCAAAAATACATTTGAGCCGGCGCATCCAGGTACTTTAATAGAAAATGAATCTCCTAAAGACGATAATTTTATCCGCGGTATCTCTAGTATTAAAGACATCTGTCTTTTAAGTTTAGAAGGTGCGGGTATGGTGGGTATACCAGGTTTCTCTAAAAGATTGTTTGACGCATTGGCTAAAAAACAAATCAATGTCATTTTAATTACCCAAAGTTCATCGGAGCATTCTATCTGTGTCGGCGTGAATGTACAAGATACCCATTTGGCTAAGATCGCTGTGGATGCAGAATTTGAACAAGAGATCAATACACAGGTGGTTGAACCATTGATTATAGAAAAAGATTTATCCATCATTGCTTTGGTGGGCGAGCAAATGCGCAACCATCCAGGTGTAAGTGGAAAAATGTTTGGCGTTCTAGGACGTAATGGTATCAATGTACGCGCTATCGCTCAAGGTTCATCCGAAAAAAATATTACCGCAGTCATAGCTTCGCAGGATGTACGCAAAGCCATCAACGTTTTACATGAAGAATTTTTTGAAACTTCTTACAAACAAGTTAATGTATACATTGCAGGTGCAGGTAATGTAGGCGGAAAATTAATAGAGCAAATTAAAAAACAAATACCTTATTTACAAGCAACTTTAAGATTGCAAATCAATATTGTGGGAATTGCTAACAGCAAAAAGCAATTGATTGATGTGGAAGGGATTGATTTGACAAATTGGAGAGATCAATTGGCTGCTGCTCCTGCAGGCACCATTACAGATTATGTGACTGCAATTCTAGAAAACAATTTACGTAACTCCATTTTTGTGGATGTGACCGCGCACGCTACCGTTGCAGATACCTATGCTCAATTATTAAGTAAAGCAGTATCGGTGGTGGCATGTAATAAAATTGCTTGCTCTTCTCCTTATGCACATTATGCTAAATTAAAAACCTTAGCAAGAACGTATAATGCAGCCTTCTTATTCGAAACCAATGTGGGAGCAAGTTTACCCATCATTGGTACCTTAAATGATTTGATCCGAAGTGGTGATAAAATCAATCAAATTGAAGCGGTCTTGTCGGGTACGTTAAATTTTGTGTTCAACAATTATGATGGCACAAAATCATTTGCACAAGTGGTTAAGCAGGCACAAGACGAAGGCTATACAGAGCCAGATCCTAGATTGGATTTAGGCGGCACAGATGTCATGCGTAAAGTAATGATCTTGGCGCGTGAGGCTGGACATAAAATAGAGATGGAAGATATTGCGAATGAAGCTTTCTTACCTGCCTCTTGTTTTGAGGGGTCGGTGGAAGATTTTTATGCAGAGATGGAAAAGCAAGAAGCTCATTTCAAAAAACTCTATGACGCTGCAGCAGCTGTCGGATGTAAATTAAAGTTTGTTGCTAAGTTTGAGAGAGCCGAAAATGGAAAAGGAACTGCTAAAGTGGGTTTACAACATATCCAACCAAGTTCAGACTTCTACCATTTGTATGGCAAGGATAATTTAGTGGTGTTTAATTCTGAAAGATATCCTGAACTGCCATTGGTGGTGAAGGGTGCGGGTGCTGGAGCAGATGTAACTGCTTCGGGTGTCTTTGCAGATATCATCAGAGCAGCAAGAGTATAAAAATCAAAACATCATGGTGGAACTAAATCAATGGATCAAAATTAAAGCCCCTGCAACCGTAGCCAATATGGTTTGCGGATTTGATATTTTGGGCTTTGCGGTGAACAATCCATATGATGAAATGGAAATGCGTTTAGTCGCGCGTCCACAAACTATCGAAGGGGCGACTTCCATCAATACAATTGCCTCTGCCATTAAGATTATTAATATCGACAATTATAATTTACCGACTGATCCAGAAAAGAATGTAGCGGGTGCCGCTTTGATTGCTTTGATCGAAGCCTACGAAGAACAAATAGGATTAGGAAATACAAAAGCAACCATCCCTGTTGGACAGTTGGCATTCGAAGTAAAAATCAATAAACTCATTAAGCCAGGCTCTGGTGTGGGTTCTAGTGCGGCTAGTTCTGCTGGTGCGGTGGTTGGCGCAAACTATTTATTAGGTAATTTATTTAGCAAAGATGATTTAGTACGTTTTGCAATGAACGGAGAGAAGGTCGCTTCTGGTGTAAAACATGCAGACAATATAGCGCCATGTATTTTTGGTGGTGTGACTTTGGTAAGAAGTATTTTTCCATTGGAAGTCATTGCACTACCCTCACCTACTTTACATGTGACCATTGTCCATCCGCAGATAGAAGTAAAGACATCTGATGCCCGCAGTATTTTAAAACAGCAAATACAATTAAAAGATGCCATCAAGCAATGGGGTAATATCGCAGGCTTAGTGGCAGGATTGATGAAGGGAGATTATGATTTAATAGGTCGTTCATTAGAAGATGTGATTATTGAACCTATACGATCTATTTTAATTCCTGGATTTGATGAATTAAAAGCCTCTTGTAAAGCAGCAGGCGCATTGGGTGGAGGTATTTCAGGATCAGGTCCTTCTATTTTCTTTTTAAGTAAAGAACAATCTACTGCATTGGCGGTAGAGCAAGAAATGAAAAAATTATATACGCGTATAGGATTGCCACATCATACTTATGTGACTTCGATCAATGGAGCTGGCGTAGAAATAGAGTTGGGTTAAAAGTAATTTGTATTCATATACAAATTGTTTTACCAAAGTAATAAAGGTTTAATTAGTTTATAAAAGGAAAAAGCTGAAAATGGAATATTATAGTTTAGGAAAAAAATCCCCCAATGTCAGTTTTAAAACTGCAGCAATTACTGGACAAGCGCCAGATAAGGGCTTGTATTTTCCTACGACAATCCCACAGTTTACAAAAGAACAAATAGAAAGATTCAAAACATTAGATAAGGCAAGCTTGGCTTTTGAAGTCATGCGACCTTATGTGGCAGGCACGATTGATGACGCAAGCTTGCAACAAATATGCAAGGAGACCATAGATTTTGATTTTCCTTTAGTGCCTATCACCAAGGAAATACATTCCCTTGAATTATTTCACGGTCCTACATTGGCTTTTAAAGATGTGGGTGCAAGATTCATGAGCAGGTGTTTAGGCTATTTTGCAAAGGAAGAAAAAGTCGAATTAGCTAATCATAAAACAGCCACAGATAGTACAAGTATCATTAATGAAACTGGTGCGTCGCAAAATACTACAGTACTTGTTGCTACATCTGGAGATACAGGTGGCGCAGTAGCCAATGGATTTTTAGGAGTGGCTGGAGTGCAAGTGATTATATTATATCCCAAGGGTAAAGTAAGTCCTATTCAAGAATTACAATTAACCACTTGCGGACAAAATATTACAGCATTAGAAGTGGATGGAAGTTTTGACGATTGTCAAGCGATCGTGAAAGAAGCATTTATGGATGCGGATTTAAATGAAGCATATAAATTAACTTCTGCCAACTCCATCAATGTGGCTAGGTGGTTACCACAACAATTGTATTACTTTTTTGCATGGCAACAATGGGTGGCGCAATATGGAGACCATACACCCATGCATATAATAGTGCCTAGTGGAAATTTTGGAAATATCTGTGCGGGCATGATGGCCAAAGCAAGCGGATTGCCCTTAGGACATTTTGTGGCAGCATGCAACGCCAATAATGTGGTGACTAGATATTTGGATACCGAAAAATACGAAGTGCATCCGTCCGTCGTAACTATTTCAAATGCGATGGATGTAGGTAACCCAAGCAATTTTGTACGCGTTATGGAAATCATGCAAAACAACTTCAATCAACTTAAAAATGCATTGAGTAGTTATAGTTATGATGATCTTACCACACAGGCAACAATTACTAGGGTCTATAATGAATATGGTTATACTTTAGATCCACACGGTGCTGTTGCATTTTTAGCTGCAGAAGAGTTTATACATGATCATACACATGCCATTACGCATTATAACCATACGAATGAAGCAGTGCCTGTGCATGCAGTGATTTTAGAAACAGCGCATCCTGTGAAGTTCCCAGAAGTAGTTGAGGAAGCCATTGGACAAAAATTAGCGATCCCAACTTCTGTTCAATATTTATTAGACAAGCCCAAGCATTCTATTCCATTAGCTGCTGATTATGCTGCGTTTAAATTATGGATGCTTGGGAGATTGTAATTTATATTTCTTCATCTTTGCTTTAATATATTCTTTTTTCCAATCAAAGCTTCTAGGAAGCTTAGATTTTGGAAGAGAATTTATTAATTCAGTTAATGATTTTTTATTCTTCATAAAATAATTTAAATAAAGTTCTATTAATTATTTTGTATTACTGATTCTAATTTCTATTAATTAGTATATACTCTATGTATTATATTATAAATATTAACGGCTCCATTTAGGAGCCGTTAATAAATTACTTATTGTTTATTTCCCTTTTAAGTATTTATCCAACCAACGTCCTTGTTCGTATAATAAGTGCAATACGTTTTCTTTTCCTCTGTAGCCATGTGCTTCATAAGGTAAGTAGACAAAACGCACTGTGCCTCCATGACCTTTGATGGCTGCATATAAACGCTCACTATTGATTGGGAAGGTACCAGTGTTGTCATCCATTTCGCCGTGTGTTAATAAAATTGGTGTTTTAATTTTATTCGCATGTGCAAAAGGACTCATATCTAAATACAATTGAGGTGCTTGCCAGAAAGTTCTGTCTTCGTTTTGGAATCCAAATGGTGTCAGAGTTCTATTATAAGCACCACTGCGCGCAATACCTGCTTTAAATAAATTGCTATGCGCTAATACATTTGCAGTCATGAAGGCACCGTAACTATGTCCACCAATTGCGAACTTACTACGATCACTTACACCCATGCTTACCAATTTTTCGATAGCTGCAGTTGCATTCAAGATTAATTGATTTACAAAATCATCATTAGGTTTTTTATCAGGAGAAGTAGCTACGATTGGCATCTCCGCATTGTCCAAGATGGCATAACCTTGAGTTACATAAAATACTGGAGAGCCCCAGCTCAATAAAGTAAATTTATGTTGGTTCCCTCTAACCTGACTTGCATCCGCTGCACTTGTGAACTCTCTAGGATAAGCCCATAATAAAGTAGGTAAAGGACCATCTTTTTCTTTGTTATAGCCTTTAGGTAAATACAAATCACCCGTTAAGTCTACCCCATCTGCTCTTTTGTATTTAATCTTTTCTTTTGTTACGCCTTCCATACTTGCGTAAGGATTGCTGAACTTGGTTAACGCTACAGAAGTATTTGCTTTCAAAGATTTTAAATAGTAGTTAGGCACTTCTTTCTCTGTTTCTCTGCGTGTAATAATTTGTAAGGTAGCTGCATCTAATACATCTGCAACAAATTCAAAACAATCTTCTTTACTACGCCAAATGATTTCGTTGGTTTTAGTATCTAGGTTGTAGATAGATAAGTAAGGAAGATCTCCTTTATCAGAAGCACCAGTGGTATTGTTCATTAATAAGGCACGACCATTGTTCACTGTTGCAATAACGTCTTTGCCGTATTTGTTTTTATGTGTTACTGGATTACCTAAGTTGCTATAAGCATCTGTCAAGCTTCTTTCATATAAAGTGGCTAAGCTCTTTTCTTTATGATTGTACACACTTACTTTATAACGTTGCTTGGTTCTTAATACTTCAGTTACTAAGGCAAGGGTTTCATCCCCCCAGCTGATATTTGAAAAACGAGCTGTTGTCTTAAACAATTCTTTAGGTGCTTCATTAAATGGCGCAGTTATTGCCATCACTGCATCGTGGAAGGGTACTGCTTTTTTAATTAAACCACTATCCAAGGGCATAGCATATACAATGGTTGCCGCTTCATCATCCTTCCATTCAAACCCACGAGGCGCATTTTGAACGTTATCATAACCACTTGCTGTTCCTTCAGAAGACGGAACTTGTGCAATTGTTTTTACTAACGTGCCATTCTTATCTAATACTTGCATAGAGGAAGCAAAGCCATAAGCAGTTACTAAATAAGAGAAAGGTTTGTTTAAAGATCTTGTAAGGATGTAATTTTTATCAGGTGAGATGCTAAAGCTATTCGTTAATGCAGGTGCACCCAGTTTTGTTTCTACCCCATTCTTGTTTTTAACCAATTGGCTCTTTGCTAAAAATTCAAATACATATTCATCATAAGGCGACTTAATTAAATCCTGGTAAGTTACACTTGGTGCGGCTTTACCTAAGTTCTCTTGAATCGTTGGGCCTTTTGGTGTGATAGGCCTTTTAGCTAAAGCACTTGCAGTATTCACATTTACTTTATACATCACTGTTGCATCATCTAACCAAACTAAGCTTGCGCCTAGAATTAAATTCGCAGCCGTCTTGTTTATTTTTTGACAAGTCAAGGTAGTTAAATCAATTACGTATACATCCACTGCAGTTGCAGTGACATTGTAGAAAGCAATTTTATTTTCTGAAGGATTCCAAGTAGGACTAAGTGCAGCTATGTTTGCAGGCATTCCCTTAATCACTAAGGTTTTATTACTAGCGACCTCTTTAATCGTCATCCCCTTGATATAGTTCTGACGGGTAGGCGAAAAGTTATTAGGATTCAAACGAAGACCAGCAATTTTGAATTCTGCTTGTCCTAGTTCCTCCACTAATGGATAAGATGGACGCTCCATCACCAGCATATGTTTTGCTTTACCATCTACACTGATAGTAGGTGTGGGTGCTGCTAATAAAAGATCAGCAATTTCTTTTGGCGGTGTTTGGTAAGCAGCTGTTTCTTGCGCAGTAGTTTGCAAACTGAACAAGGCTAACACAAAAAAGCCAAGGATAGAACCTATGATTTTTTTCATATTCGGGATTTAAAGAATTTACTTAAAAATGATTTTACCTAAATTAAGATAAAATCTACATTAGACTCTACCTCCTATCAAATACTTGTCTAATGTTTTATGTACTAGGCAAGTTGGACCATATTTTAATAAAAACGGCCCCTATATTAGGAGCCGCTTCGTTTCATCCGATTGCTTGCTTAAAACTCAATTCAAAAACTATTTTTTAATGATCAACTTTTCAGTGGCTCTTCTTACTTTTTTAGCGCCAGATAAATAATCATTTGCTGCGTCTCTATAACCTAAAGTCACTGCTACTGCACTGTGTAAGCCTAATTCTTTTAAGCCTAAAGCTTCGTCTACTGCGTCAGGCATAAATCCTTCCATTGGTGTTGCATCCACTTCTTCAGAAGCTGCTGCTACTAATGTAAAGCCAAGTGCAATATAAGTTTGCTTTGCAGCCCAAATTTGCAATTGCTCTGCTGTCAGGTTTTTGATAGATCCGTTGATATATCCTGCAAAGTCTTTTAAGTTGTCTACTGGCACACCTCTTTCGTCTGCAATTTCTTGCATGTATGCTGCCACTTCTTTTTCTGTGATGCTATTCCAAGTAGCAAAGATCACTAGGGCAGAAGATTCTACTACCTGAGGTTGGTTGTAAAAATGAGGTTGTAATTTCTTTCTAGTTTCCTCGTCTTCAATGACAATGATATTATAAGGCGTCAAACCAAAAGAGCTTGGAGCTAATTTAGTTGCTTCTAAAATTGTGTTCAATTTTGCTTCTGGAATCTTGTTGCCATTCATTCTCTTTACTGCGTAACGCCATTTAAGGGCATCTAATAAACTCATATACTCTGTTTTAATTTTTATTTTGAAATGGATTGATTCAGACTTTAAGTCTTAAATCAATGTTTGAACATCAAAAATAGAACTTTTTTGGATTCTTACAAAAATTGATTTTGACTTTTTGAATTAATTTTTTCTTTTGACACATTCAAGGATTAACAAGGATGTATAAAAGGACTAACAATCTCGTTTGTGAATAGTTCAAAAAAGCAGTAAAAAACTTAAAAAATGACTAAAAATCGAGTAAAATTGGGTTAAAAAGGGCTAAATATGGCAAAAAATGCAAAAAATGCAAAAAATCAAATTTTGTAATAATTAAGGATAAAGGGGTTAAGACATAAGGGTTTAAAACAAAAGGTGTTGCTAGATGTATAGCCTCTTTTTTGTTCTTTTTAAAACTGTTGTTTATGTGATACAAATGAAGGTGGGAGTGTACGGTATAAACAACAAACAAAAAACTGTTGTTTATTTGATACAAATGAAGGCGCGAGTGTACCTTATAAAATACATTTTTGAAAATCAATTTATTGGTACTACTTAAATAAGGATAGACTAAGAAAAGCTATGAAAGAACAGAATAGCTCAAAACATATCAAAATAGTCCAGCTTAAAACAAATCAAGATAGTATAGCTCAAAACATATCAAAATAGTCCAGCTCAAAACAAAATTAAGTGCTCAAAAATCTGCCTAACGCAACTGCCATTTTGATGAAAAATGCACAAAAATGACTATTTTAACCTCATAATTGAAGAAAATGAGACAAAAACAGGCAATTTTAGCCCTTTTTATTGCGATTTTAGTTTTTCAACAAATCGATTTAAATGCTCAAAAACCGTCGATTAAGGAAGGGGATGTTGCTAATGCGCCTAATCTAATCGTGATTACGACAGATGGTTTAAGGTGGCAGGAGGTTTTTAATGGGATGGATTTTGCCTTAGCCAATAACAAAAAATTCAATCACGGAGATAGCGTGTATATCTATCAAAAATATAGTGCAGCCACTGCAACAGATAGACAAGCGAAACTATTACCCTTTATCACACAGACCATGGGCAAAACTGGTCTTTTGTTTGGGAATCGTTTGAAAGAAAACAAAGTGGATGTTGCTAATCCTCATTGGTTCTCCTATCCTGGTTACAATGAAATTTTTACGGGCTATCCGGACACAGCCATCAACTCAAATAACTATCCTCCTAATCCGCACGAAAATGTATTGGCATTTTTAAACAAACAAACAGGGTATCAAAATAAAGTGATTGCTTTTGGCGCATGGGATGCCTACAATCGTATTCTAAATGAAGCTGCATCAGGGTTTCCGGTGATCAATGGTTTTGAAAACTTATTATCTATCCAAAATGATCCACAAACAAAACTAATGGCGGAGATGCTAAAGGATAGTTACAAACCTTTTAAAGAAGCAGAATGTTTAGATGTATTTACACATGCTCAAGCAAAATATTATTTGGAAACGAAGCGACCTAAAGTGATGTATATTAGTTACGGTGAGACGGATGAGTGGGCGCATGAAGGCAATTATTCGGCTTATCTGGATGCAGCCCATCAAGTAGATGCTTGGGTTGCAGGATTATGGCATTGGTTGCAAAGCACGCCAGGCTATAAAGACAATACCTATTTATTGATCACTACCGATCATGGTCGTGGTTTTAATGAAGACTGGACGGATCATGGTGCAGACGTGAAAGGTGCTTCAAGCATTTGGTTTGGCTTAATGGGGCCGGATAAGGATTCAAAGTTGTCTAGCCTATTGAAATCTATGCAAATCAACCCGGGCGAAAAGAATACGATGGGCGAACAGTCAAATAAGCAACAACTGTATCAAAAGCAGTTAGCCGCGACGATGGCTAAATTATTAGGTCTGGAATTTAAAGCGGCCCATCCTATCGGCGATCCCATCTTTTAGCGCATCGTAAAAAAATCAGGATTCATCTGAATCTATAAAATGGATTAACTTTGTAGTATGCTACACAACAAAATCTTTAAGCAATTTCTTGCGCTAGCTATGCTAGTGGTTTTTTCGTTTAGCATCACGCCACAAAAATCGATACATGATCTTGTAGCAAGACATATCGATCCAACTAAGTGTGAAGTTGATAAGGATTTGCCGATTGAGCAAATTGAAAAAACAGAACTGCATTGTACTTTCGATTTTCAGGTTGCCACTACTCCTTTTGTTGATTACGATTTTAGTATTCAAGTTCCAACACCTTTTATTGCAAAAGCAAAAAATCAAAGTTTTGTCGTTGCAACCCTTTCACAATTATCAATTGTCTCTGATTCAAGAGGCCCCCCTGCTTTTATTTGTTAAAAAACAATTGACTTAATTAAAGTCAAGCAATTGCTATCAATAAGATTCGATATGGTTGTAAAGTAATTTCAAACATTACTTTATATGTTTATTTACAAAT
>JACCDJ010286924.1_pt1 | contig 13068 bp, 10 predicted proteins | sample 7444481 | NCBI WGS metagenome assembly JACCDJ01 (sample SAMN15323435, study PRJNA562643) | freshwater metagenome | isolation source: river surface water | place: USA:Blue River Watershed | collected 2017-08-15 | reverse complement strand
CGGCGCATTGCCCGGGCCATTGTGGCTGCCCGTCCCATTGAACGTACCGCCCAGTTGGCGTCGATTGTCCGGCGCGCCGTTGGCTGGCGCGATGGTCAAAAAAGCGATCCGGCAACGCGTGCCTTTCAAGCCATTCGCATTCACATCAATCGTGAACTCGAAGAGTTGGAAGATGGTCTAATCGCTGCTGAGCGTGTGCTGAAGCCGGGTGGCCGCTTGGCGGTCGTCACTTTTCACAGCTTAGAAGACCGGATTGTGAAGCGCTTCTTGCGAGATCGCAGTGGCCAGCGCCCTGCGGGCTCACGCCATTTGCCTGATGTTGGCCCGTCAGGGCCTGAGGCTACTTTTGAAGCTGTCGCCAAGCCCGTGCGGCCCGGCGAGGCTGAATTGACACGTAATCCCCGTGCCCGCTCTGCGACCTTGCGTGTCGCGCGGCGCACAGCTGCTGTTTTCTGGCCTGACCAACTTCGAGGTGCCGCATGATCGCTCACAGATTTCGTCCCGTTGTCTGGGTTGTTGGGTGCGCCTTTGCAGCAACGGCGCTGTACACTGTGTCCTTGAGTGTCGCGGCGGAACGTGCCCGGCTGGAGAAAGTGGATCGGCAGATTGCCAATACGCAAAATGAAATCAGGCAGTTGCAAACTGAATTGGGGACACGTGCTTCACTTCGTCAGCTAGAGCGTTGGAATAGTGAGGTTTTGGCACTTGGCGCACCCAAGGCCGGCCAATTCCGGGCAACCGAAACCGCCTTGCAGACGCTGGATGGCGGCATCTTGCCAGCCAGTGTTGGTGCGCCCGCGCCGGTCATGGTGGCAGCGGCAACGGCCCCAGCTCCAGCCAATATGACGCAACCTGCCGCAGGGCCTGTGCAAACGGCGCAGGTGGCCCAAGGCGCCAAGCCTGTGGCGGCAGCATCCAAATCTGCACCCAGCGCGGCTAAGCCCGCCGCGGCGCCTGCCAAGCCTGTGGCCCTGGCCTCGGCTGATGTTCGGCCTGCACGCGCTGCAGCGACCAGCAAGCCTGCAGCTAAGGCAACAGCGCCCAAGCCAGCTGCGTCCAAGTCAGAGCCTGCAAAGCCCCAGCGTTTTGCGATGCTAGATCGCAAGTTGGTTGATCAGCGGACATTTAGCGAAATCCTCGTTCGGGCGGCCAGTGAAAGCCAAACCGGAGGTGGAAAGGGCAAATCGGCCCAGTGACCGCATCCGTCGCCCGGCCCAGCCGGACACGTCATGCTGAGGTAAAGGTTCAATCGCTGGCGATTGCCCACCAAAGGCTGATGGTCCTGATGCTCTTGTTCAGCGCGGTGGCCGGTGTCATCGCGCTGCGGCTTATGTGGCTGACAGTGTTTTCGGGGCCTAGCAGCGGCTTTGCTGCGGTGGAGAACCAACGCGGCGCACGGGCTGATATTGTCGATCGCAATGGGGAGGTGCTGGCCCGGACGATGGAGGCTTGGTCGATTGGCGTGCACACCAATCGCCTGCTGAACAAGCCGGAAGACTTGGCCCCCAAATTGGCAGCTTTGATGCCCGAGCGCACTGAGCAGCAATATCTCGATCTGCTAAAGTCGGGGGTCCGTTTCACGTATTTGCGCCGCCGCGCAATGCCCGAACTGGTGGCAAAGGTGAATGCGCTGGGTGAGCCTGGCATGGCGTTCTCTCGAGAGCCAGAGCGGCTCTACCCGCAATTGACGCTGGCAGCGCACGTCCTTGGCTATACCGATATGGAAGGCCGGGGCGTTATGGGCATGGAACGGGCCTTGGACAAGCAATTGTCCGATCCGGCTCGGCGCCAACCTGTTGCCCTGTCAATTGACAAGCGTGTGCAGGCAGCGATGGAGTCTGAACTCTCTTCAGCGATGACGAGCCATCAGGCATTGGGCGCCACAGGCCTTGTGCTGGATGTGCACACCGGTGAGCTTTTGGCCATGGTGTCTCTGCCCGTGTTCAACCCCAATAACATTCGCCGGGTTGATCCAGAAACGCTGCGCAATAACGTCACGCAAAGCGTTTATGAGCTGGGCTCAACGTTCAAGCCAATTGCGATTGCCGGGGCGATGGACGCGGGTGTCGTGACCAGCATGTCCAAGCGCTATGACGCAACAGCCCCGCTGCAAATTGGCAAATTTAAGATCAAGGATGATCATCCTCTCAATCGCTGGCTCAATGTGCCTGAAACGCTGGTTCATTCTTCTAATATTGTCACCGCACGCATTGCCGATGAAATGGGCCCAGAGCGGATGGAAGCGCTGTTCCGGCGCATTGGCTTTTATGATCAGCCGTCCATTGAGTTAAGAGAAAAAGGCCGCCCGCTTGTGCCCGGTTTCTGGGCGCGGACAACCACAATGACGACGGCCTATGGCCACGGCATTGCCGTTACGCCGCTGCAATTGGCTGTGGCCTATGCGGCTTTGGTGAATGGCGGCATTATGCGGCCCGCAACGCTGGTGAAGGTAGAGCCCGGTCGCGCAGTGCCGGGTCGGCGTGTCTTTACCCAGAAAACCAGCGATACATCTCGGCAGCTGCTGCGTCTTATTGCAACGGATGGCACGGGTAAGAAGGCGGATGTTCTGGGCATGCGCGTTGGTGGCAAAACCGGCACCGCGGAAAAGCCTGGTGCAGGCGGCTATTCTCGCCATGTTAACGTGTCGACTTTCGCAGCTGTCTTCCCAATGGATGCGCCGCGATATGTGGTGATTGCCATGCTGGATGCGCCCAAGGGCAATGCAGAATCTTTTGGGCTTACGACTGCGGCTTGGACTGCGGCGCCCGTTGTTTCCAAGGTCATTGCGCGGACCGGGCCCATGCTTGGAGTTTTCCCCGATCCTTCCAAGGATATGCCGCTTGATGGCTTGCGCACGTTGATCTGGAAAGAGAAGGCGGACGCGGAATGAAACTTGGTGCGCTCCTCAATTCGTCAGACCCCCGTCCCGTAACGGGCTTTGCCATTGATCACCGTAAAGTTGCGCCGGGGAACATTTTTGGCGCCTTTCAAGGCGCGAAGGTGAATGGCGAGGACTATATTGACGCTGCAATTGCTGCTGGCGCCCTTGCTGTTGTTGCGCGGCCTGATGTGCGGGTTGAGGGCGCTGTCCATATTGCAAGCGATGAACCGCGGCGGACCTTTGCGCTGCTCGCGGCGCGCTTTTTTGAGCCATTCCCGGATATGACAGTTGCTGTCACAGGTACCAATGGTAAAACTTCAACTGTCGAAATGACGCGCCAGCTGTGGCGGATGGCGGGCCACGCCGCAGCTTCAATTGGCACTTTGGGTGTGACAACTGCAGATGACCGCGTGGTCACGGGGCTAACAACGCCTGACATTGTGACCTTCCTGTCCAACATGGCCGGACTTAAGCGAGAAGGCGTTAGCCATGTGGCCTTTGAAGCGTCCAGCCATGGGCTCCACCAATGCCGCACGGAAGGTCTGCCCGTGCGGGCCGCAGCCTTCACTAATCTGTCGCGAGATCACCTCGATTATCATGGCGATATGGCAAATTATTTTACGGCCAAAATGCGCTTGTTTTCCGAAGTCGTGGATGCGGATGGCGCGGCTGTTGTGTGGGCGGATGCCGATGAATATTCTCCGCGGGTGATTGATCTGGCGCGCGAGCGGGGGCTGGCGGTCTTTACAGTTGGTCCCAATGGCAGTGCGTTGAAGCTGATAGAGCGGACCCCCGGTCAATTGGGACAGCAATTGGTGGTCGAGGCCGAAGGCCAGACCTATAAGATCAGCCTGCCGCTCATTGGGGCCTATCAAGCGGCAAACGCACTTGTTTCTGCAGGCTTGGTGATCGCAACGGGCGGCGATGTGGGACCGACTCTGGCCAATCTTGCTCGGCTTCAACCTGTGCGCGGACGACTGGAACGGGCTGTTATCAGCAAAACAGGTGCGCCTGTTTATGTTGATTATGCGCACACCCCTGATGCCATTGAGGCCGCCATTGAGGCGCTACGGCCGCACTGCAAAGGCCGGCTGATCCTTGTTTTTGGGGCAGGCGGCGATCGGGATCGTGGCAAGCGCCCTGAAATGGGGGCTATTGCGGTGCAAATGGCCGATCTGGTGATTGTGACCGATGACAATCCTCGCTCGGAAGATCCCGCGGCCATCCGTGCAGAAATTCTCGAGGCGGCGCCGGGCGCACTGGAAGTGGCCGGGCGCCGGGATGCCATTGCGCGCGCCTTGGCGGACGCTGGGCCAGATGACATTATTCTCATTGCCGGCAAAGGCCATGAACAGGGCCAAATTATTGGAGATCAAGTGCTTCCCTTTGATGATGTAACAGTGGCGCGGGAGTGCGCGGCATGACGGCACTGTGGACATCGGCCGATATCGCCAAAGCTGTGGGTGGCGTGGCGCAGGGAGACTTTGCTGCAGGCGGTGTTGCCTTTGACAGCCGGGAAGTTGGGCCTGGCGATTTGTTCATTGCGCTCAAAGGCGAAGTGACGGACGGCCACAAATTTGTGGACCAGGCCTTTGTGCAAGGCGCTGCAGGAGCGATTGTCTCGACGCCGGTTGCGCACCCGCATGTGCTGGTGGGTGATACCACAGCCGCACTCAACGCCTTGGGGATTGCCGCGCGCGCGCGGACAGCTGCAAAAATTGCGGGCGTCACTGGGTCAGTTGGCAAAACAGGCACCAAAGAGGCACTGGCGGCTGCGTTGGCGCGGGCGAATAAAGGGCCAGTCCACCGCTCGGTCAAAAGCTATAACAACCATACGGGTGTTCCCTTGAGCCTTGCTCGGATGCCTGCGGATACGCGCTTTGGTGTCTTTGAAATGGGCATGAACCATGCCGGTGAAATTGCAGCTTTAACCCGGCTGGTGCGCCCCCATGTGGCGTTGATTACGGCCATTGCCCCTGCGCATATCGAAAATTTGGGCTCTATGGAGGCCATCGCCGACGCCAAGGGTGAGATTTTTCAGGGCCTTGAACCCGGTGGTACAGCCATTGTCCCCTTTGATACGCCGCATCGCGACCAATTGTTGGGCCATGCACGGCGCCATGCGGACCGCGTCGTTACCTTTGGGCGGGATGCCGCGGCTGATGTTCATGCGCGCGATGTGGTCCAAATGGATCATGGCACCATGGTCGTCGCGGCGCTGCCGGGGGCTGAGGTCTCTTTCACCTTGGCGCAACCTGGCGATCATTGGGTGTCAAACGCGCTTGCTGTTCTGGCGACAGTGCAAGCCCTTGGCGGCGATTTGGCAGCAGCTGGGCTGGCCCTGGGTGAGCTTGAAGGCTTGGCAGGGCGGGGTGCCCGGCATCGCCTGGCATTGCCGGGCGGAGACGCGCTGCTGATTGATGAAAGCTATAACGCCAATTCAGTCTCAATGGCGGCAACTTTGGCGGTGCTGGGCGCACAGCCTGCCCGCCGCCGGATCGCCATTTTGGGCGAGATGCGCGAATTGGGTGCAGAGTCTGCGGCCCTTCACGCTGGCCTTGCCGGGCCCATTATGGCGGCTGAGGTCAGCATTGCGATTCTCGTAGGGCCGGGCATGGCCCCCTTGGCAGACGCACTATCCGGCAAAATCGAGGTTTATCATTTGGCAGATGCCGCAGCGGCCTTGGCACTCGCGCAGCAGCTTGTGCGCGCTGAAGACGCGGTGCTGGTTAAAGGATCAAATGCAGTTGGCCTTGCCCATGTGGTGGCTGGACTGACAGCAGGGGGGGAATAATGCTATACTGGATTGCCGAGCAACTTGGATTTCCCGGTGTTCTCAACCTTCTGCGTTATCTTACATTCCGCACTGGTGGGGCCGTGGCAACTGCTCTGCTCATTGGGCTGATTATTGGGCCGCGCTTTATTGGGTGGCTGCGTCTTCGCCAAGGCAAAGGTCAGCCCATTCGCAGTGACGGCCCACAATCCCATTTGGCCAAAGTGGGCACGCCCACCATGGGCGGGTTGATGATCCTGACCGCTGTGGGCTTGTCTCTGCTGCTCTGGATGGATCTGAACAATATCTATGTCTGGGCCTGTATCTTGGTCACGGGCGGTTTTGGGCTGATTGGCTTTCTCGACGATTATGACAAGGTCAAGAAACGCAGCACCAAAGGCGTGTCGGCCCGGGCGCGTCTGCTGGCAGAATTTACCATTGCGGGCGTGGCGACGGCGCTCATTACGTGGCACGCAAACACTGATCTCTACTTGCCGTTCGTCAACGGCCCCATTGCCGATCTTGGCTGGCTGTACATTCCTTTTGGGGCGTTTGTGATTGTCGCCTTTGGGAACGCAGTGAATTTGACGGATGGGCTGGATGGCTTGGCGACCATGCCTGTGATCATTGCGTGCATTGCCTTCATGCTGATTGCCTATTTGGTCGGCAACGCCAAATATGCCGCCTATCTGGGTATTCCCTATGTCGCCGGGGCAGGGAATTTGGCCATTTTATGTGGCGCGATTGTGGGCGCGGGCCTTGCCTTTTTGTGGTTCAATGCGCCGCCTGCTGCCGTCTTCATGGGCGATACAGGCAGCCTTGCCCTTGGCGGGGCGTTGGGGGCCATTGCTGTCACCACACATCATGAATTTGTGTTGGCCGTGATTGGCGGCTTATTCGTGGTTGAGGCGCTGTCGGTTGTCATTCAAGTTTTCTGGTTCAAGCGCACAGGCCGCCGTGTGTTTCGCATGGCGCCTATTCACCATCATTTTGAACAATTGGGCTGGTCTGAACCCACGGTGGTTATCCGTTTTTGGATTGTCGCCTTTGTTTTGGCGCTGGCTGGTCTTTCCACGCTGAAGCTCAGATGATTACGTCTCCCGCCTTTTCTGGTAAACGCTTTGCGGTGCTGGGGCTTGCCCGTTCTGGCCTTGCAACAGTGCGTGCGCTGGTGGAGAGCGGGGCTGAGGTAACGGCGTGGGATACGCGCGATGAGGCGCGTGCGGCCGTGCCTGCTGGGGTCCAGTTGGCGGACCCATTGGCGATGGATTTGGCAGGCTTTGACGCAGTGGTCGTGTCACCCGGCGTTCCACTGAACCGCCACCCCATTGCAGATCATGCGCGGGCTGCGCACGTCCCTATTCTGGGAGATATTGAGTTATTCGCCATGGCCCGGCCCAGCCTGCCGCGACATCATGTGGTGGGCATTACGGGCACCAATGGCAAATCAACCACCACGGCATTGATCCACCATATTGTTGGAAGCGCGGGCATTCCGGCCCGGTTAGGAGGCAATATTGGCCTGCCTATTTTGTCGCAAGATCCACTGCCTGAGGGCGGTGTCTATGTGCTGGAATTATCAAGCTTTCAGATTGATCTGACGCATAGTCTGGCGTGCGATATTGCCGTGCTGACCAACATCACGCCCGACCATCTTGATCGCTATGACAGCTTTGCGGACTATGCGGCCGCAAAAGAGCGGCTATTCACGCTGCAGCATCTGGATCAAGTGGCTGTCATTGCCACACAAGATGACCCAAGCCGTATGATTGCCAGCCGCATCAACCACCGACTATATCGTGTGGCCTCTACAGATATTGCCGATCAATCGTGCTGGCCCGCGCTGCAAGGGCCGCACAACGCCCAAAATATTGCCTGTGCGATTGCGGTGGCGCGCGCATTGGGTGTGGCGGAAGATCAGATTGAGGCAGCTTTGCGCAGCTATCCTGGCTTATCGCACCGGATGGAGCGGGTGGCAGAACGCGCAGGGGTGTTGTTTGTAAACGACAGCAAGGCCACCAACCCCACGTCTACCGCGCCGGCTTTGGCGGCTTACCCGCGCATTCATTGGATTTTGGGCGGGCAAGCCAAGACCAAGGATTTAGATGCCTGCGCCCCGCATTTTAGCCATGTCGTTGCCGCTTATGTCATTGGCGAGGCGGGCCCCATGTTTGCCGATCTGCTGCGCCCGGCCATGGCTGTGGCCGAGGCCGGCACGCTGGAGCGGGCGGTTCAGTTGGCTGCTGCTGCTGCCCAGCCGGGGGATGTTGTCTTGCTGTCTCCGGCGTGCGCGTCTTTTGACCAATTTCGCGATTTTGAGGCGCGGGGCGATGCCTTTCGCGCGGCAGTGGAGGCCTTGGCATGACAAGCAATTCGGCGGCGTCCCGCACACGCGCTCCTCGGCTTGGCCGGTCTGACCAATCAGCCGTTGGCATTTGGTTTTGGGAAATTGACCGGATGTTGCTGCTGCTGGTGCTCGTGCTGATTTCGGTGGGCCTGATTGCCGTTGCTGCAGCCTCGCCTGCCTCGGCGCACCGCTATTCCGATGCCAGCTTCCAATTGGCACCGCTCCATTATTTTTGGCGGCAATTAATGTGGGTTGGCGTTGGGCTGCCCGTCATGATTGGCATCTCCATGCTGCCCCATCAAATGGCCCGACGGCTGGGGCTGATAGGGGCGGGCTTTTTCTTCCTGTGCCTTGCCCTTGTGCCGCTGCTTGGCTTTGAAGCCAATGGCGCCAAACGCTGGATTGATGTGGGTATTGGCCAATTCCAACCCTCTGAATTTCTAAAGCCCTTTTTTGTTATTGCGATTGCTTGGCTGTTGTCGCTGCGGTCGCAGGATGAAAGTCTGCCAGTTATCCCGCTATCGGGTCTTATCACGGGGGTGGTCGCGGCTCTTTTGATGCTGCAGCCTGACTTTGGCCAGACGATCATCTTTGGTTCTATTTGGTTCGCCATGGTCATGGTAACAGGCTTGTCATGGCGGTGGATTGGTCTGCTGGCTGGCGGGGGTGCCGTTGGCGTGACATCCGCCTATTTCTTTTATCCCGTTGCCACCCAACGCATTAACAACTTCCTGTTCCAGAGCGGGGATACGTACCAGACGGATAGCGCCCATGCGACAATCACAGCGGGCGGGCTTTTTGGAACGGGCCCGGGCGGCGGCGAAATGAAGTTCCGTCTGCCTGAAGCGCATACAGACTATATTTTTTCCGTCATTGGCGAAGAATTTGGCCTCATTGCGTGTCTTGGGATTGCCATTGCCTTTTTGCTCATGGCGATCCGCGTATTTGTAAAGCTGCTGGATGAGGAAGACCCGTTTTTGGTTTTGGCTTCTGCCGGGCTCATTACGCAGTTTACCGCACAGGCCATGGTCAACATGGCCGTCAACACTGGCGTGGCCCCTTCCAAGGGCATGACTTTGCCGTTCATTAGCTATGGCGGCTCATCCTTGCTGGCTTTGTGTATTGGCTTTGGCTTGCTGCTCGCCTTTACGCGCAAGAACCCCTATCTCACGCGTTCACCCTATGTCGTAAAGTGGAGTGGCCGATGAGCGGGCGTCATTTCGTTCTCGCAGCTGGAGGAACCGGGGGGCATATGATGCCTGCCCATGCGTTAGCGGCAGAGCTGACGCGGCGGGGCCATCATGTCGCGCTGATTACAGATGAGCGGGGGGCCAAAATCCCCGGTTTGTTTGAAGGTGTGCAGACGCATATCTTGCCCGCTGGGCGGATCACCAAAAACCCGATGAGCTGGCTGCCCGGCTTGAAAGCAATTCTGGCGGGCCGCGCAATGGCACTGCGCTTGTTTGAAACGTTCAAGCCAGCCGCCGTCATTGGATTTGGCGGCTATCCCGCCTTTCCAGCCTTATTGGCTGCAAAATCCGCGCGCATCAAAACGGCAGTGCACGAACAAAATGCCGTGCTGGGCCGCGTGAACCGGTTGATGGCCAACCGCGTGGACGCGATTGCCGTTTCCTACTCCAAAATAGAACGGCTTTCGCCCAAGCATCTGGGCAAGACCTGGATGGTCGGCAACCCCGTGCGCGATGAAATTGTAGCTTTACGGGACCGTCCTTTTCCGCCCTTTTTGGAAGATGGCGTCTTTCGGGTTCTGGTTATTGGCGGCAGCCAGGGGGCAACTATATTGTCGGACGTGGTGCCCGATGGCCTCTCCCTATTGCCCGTGGCGCTTCGCCGCCGGTTGCAAGTGACGCAGCAGTGCCGGGCCGAAGATATTGAGCGTGTTCGCGCCCGCTATGCCGAGCTTGGCATAGCGGCAGACCTGGCCACGTATCTCAATGATGTGCCCGAGCGGCTGGCTTGGGCCCATTTGGTCATTGCCCGGGCTGGTGCCTCGACCATTTCAGAGCTGACATGCGCGGGCCGCCCGGCAATCTTGGTGCCGCTGCCCAGCGCAACGGACGATCACCAGACTGCCAATGTGCGCGATATGGTGGAAGCTGGCGGTGCCAGATCCATTCCGCAAGTGCGGTTTACGGCAACAGAGCTCTCCAAGCAGATGCAAAAGCTGGGATTGGACACTGAAGGCCTGATTAATGCTGCCAGCCGCGCCCGCAGTGTGGGCCGCCCCCATGCCACGCGCGATTTGGCAGATTTGGTTGAGGGGCTGGATAGGCCTGCCGCACCGCAGGCCGTGGGCGTTGCACAAGAATTCAAGCTTGCAGGGGCAGGGGCATGAAAGCAGTTCCCACGAGTATCGGGACCATTCATTTCATTGGCATTGGCGGCATTGGCATGTCGGGCATTGCCGAGGTGATGCACAATTTGGGCTATCAGGTGCAGGGCACCGATATTGCCGAAAGCTATGTGGTGGAAGGTCTGCGGGCCAAGGGCATTAAGGTGATGATTGGCCATGCGGCTGAAAATCTGGGCGATGCCGCTGTTGTCGTGACGTCCACGGCCGTGCAGCGCGGCAATCCAGAAGTGGAAGCAGCACTCGACAAGCGCATTCCCATTGTCCGCCGCGCAGAAATGTTGGCTGAATTGATGCGGTTGAAGTCCACTGTGGCTGTCGCTGGCACACATGGCAAAACCACTACCACTTCAATGATTGCCGCGATGCTGGATGCCGGCGGGATTGACCCGACAGTCATTAATGGCGGCATTATCAACAGCTATGGCTCTAACGCGCGGCTGGGCGATAGTGATTGGATGGTCGTCGAAGCGGATGAGAGCGATGGTTCTTTTCTGCGGCTTGATGGGACAATTGCCGTTGTCACCAATATCGACCCGGAACATCTCGATCATTACGGATCGTTCGACGCAGTTAAGAAGGCTTTTGTCGAATTTATTGAGAATGTGCCTTTTTATGGCCTTGCCATTCTCTGCCTTGATCATCCCGAAGTCCAAGCCATCATCCCTCGCATTCGCGACCGGCGGATTATGACCTATGGCTTTTCCGCCCAAGCTGATGTGCGGGGGGAAAATGTGACGCCCATTCCCGGGGGCAATCGCTTTGACGTGGTCGTGCGGTCACGCGATGGCTCAAGCCGGACAATTGCCGATATCGAATTGCCAATGCCGGGCCGCCACAATGTTCAAAACGCCTTATCGGCCATTGCCGTCGCCTTGGAAATGGGCATGTCGGACGCAGATATTCAGCGTGGCTTTGCCAAATTTGGCGGCGTTAAACGCCGCTTTACCCGCGTGGGCGAGGTGGATGGCATCACTATCATTGATGATTATGGCCACCATCCCGTTGAAATTCGGGCTGTGCTGGCCGCCGCACGCGAAGGTGCAAAAGGCCGGGTGATCGCCATATGTCAGCCGCATCGCTATTCACGCTTGGGCAATTTGATGGAAGAATTCGCCTCCTGCTTTAACGATGCGGATCTTGTGTACGTCACGCCAGTGTTTGCCGCAGGCGAAGCGCCAATGGATGGGGTGAGTGCCGCATCTTTGGTTGCCAATTTGAAAGAGCGTGGTCATCGCGCGGCCGCCGAAGTGGCGGATGCGACGGCGCTGGCGCAGGTGTTGGCTGAAAATGCCCGTCCGGATGATATGGTTGTGTGCCTCGGCGCGGGCGACATTACCAAATGGGCGGCGGGCCTGGCCGATGCAATCAAGGAGGCGCGGGCTTGATCGACGCGGCGTCTCTTCCCGCTGTCAAAGGCCGTTTGACGGCGCAGGCACCGCTTGCGCCGCTCGTCTGGTTTAAATCAGGCGGCCCAGCTGATTGGCTGTTTGAGCCCGCCGATCGCGATGATCTGTGCGCCTTTCTAGCCGCGCTCGACCCGACTATTCCTGTAATGGCGCTGGGCTTGGGATCCAACCTGATTGTCCGCGATGGCGGCGTGCCCGGTGTGGTCGTGCGGTTGGGCAAGGCCTTTGCGCAGGTGACCTCTGTTGATGATCTGACGCTTGATTGCGGGGCTGGGGCCAGTGGCATCCTTGTGTCGTCCACCGCGCGTGACAAAGCGATTGCCGGGCTAGAATTTCTCCGCTCCATCCCCGGCACAGTTGGCGGCTTTGTCCGCATGAATGGCGGGGCCTATGGCGGTGAAGTGAAGGACATTCTGGTCGATTGCGATGTTGTCCTGCGCGACGGTCGGCTGGTGACGCTGCCCGTTGCTGATTTGCACTATACCTACCGCCATTCTGAATTGCCTGATGGGGCTATTGTGGTGGGCGCGCGCTTTAAGGGGCGGCCCGGTGTGCCAGAAGATATTCAGGCGGAAATGGACCGTATTTCGGCCTCGCGCGAAGCGAGCCAGCCGCTGCGCAGCAAAACGGGTGGATCCACCTTCAAAAACCCAAATGGCCATAAGGCGTGGCAATTGGTGGACGAAGCGGGCTGCCGGGGCTTGACGCTGGGTGGCGCCCAAGTATCGGAAAAACATACGAATTTCCTGCTCAATCTGGGGGAGGCGACCAGTGCCGATATTGAGGCTCTGGGCGAAGACGTCCGCCGGCGCGTGCAGGAAAAATCAGGCATTATGCTTGAATGGGAAATTCAACGAGTAGGAAAACAAGCATGAGCGCGCCTATCCATGTGGCCGTCCTAATGGGGGGATGGTCCTCAGAGCGGCCCGTGTCGCTTGTGACAGGCAATGGCGTTGCCGATGCGCTTGAGCGGCTGGGCTATCGCGTCACGCGGATTGATATGGACCGCACAGTCGCCGCGCGCTTGGCTGAGGCCAAGCCCGATGTTGTCTTTAACGCGCTGCACGGCTCGCCGGGCGAAGATGGCACGGTTCAGGGCATGATGGACCTGATGGGTATCAAATATACGCATTCGGGCCTCACCACCTCTGTCATTGCCATTGACAAGCAGCTGACCAAATCGGCGCTCGTCCCCCATGGTATTCCCATGCCGGGCGGCATGGTGGTTGAAAGCGAGGCGCTGTATCATGCCGATCCGCTGCCCCGCCCCTATGTGCTAAAGCCTGT
>JACCDJ010559777.1_pt1 | contig 13071 bp, 16 predicted proteins | sample 7444481 | NCBI WGS metagenome assembly JACCDJ01 (sample SAMN15323435, study PRJNA562643) | freshwater metagenome | isolation source: river surface water | place: USA:Blue River Watershed | collected 2017-08-15 | reverse complement strand
GGGTTTGACATCGTGAAGCTGACGCGCACCACTGGCAGCGCGACCCCAGCGGTCACGCTCACTGTGGCAGAGTACAAACTGGAAAGCCTGCCGCGCCAGCAGTGGCCAGCGCTGGCCGACCGCTGGCCGGAAGCCACGCGGTAGCGGTGCCAAGCCGCCGCGCGATGTCTCCGCCAGTGAATCCCCAGTATCCCTCTGTGGGCTGGGTCTTCATTTGGACACGGGAACTGCAAAATTAACCCGCCACACCGGCTCCGCCTCCCGCCCATTCGCCTTGAGCCACTTCCGGATCGCATCCACCGCAGGCTGTTTCTCCGGATCGCGTGCGGTCCAAGGCTGCTGTACCTGACCGAGTTCCCCGTCCGCTTGGGTGCCAGCAGTCCAGCTCTGCACCAGCCGCCATAGCACACACGCCACCACCGAAACGGCCTTCCCGGCTACGACAGCTCCGAGGGACGCCTCCGCGTCTCCGCCGCCAGACACCGCCTTGGCGACTTGGTTCTCCAGCAGCCGGGATTCGCGGTCCCCGGTGGCGCACTCCGTCACAGCGGAAGTCAGCCGCGCGCAAGACATGGAGGTGACGGCTAGCAACGCGAAGGGCAGAACTGCTAAAAATCGGCGCATGCGAAAAACCACTACGGAACCGGAAGAAAAAGCGCAAGAGGACAAAGAAAAAGAAGGAAGTAAGCGCAAGCGAACTGTACGCGACAAACCGCCAGCCCCAGAGAACATTCCTGCGGCCACAGCGGAGCGGTCCCGCTTCGTCAGCTTCACGCTCGCCGAGATCGACCGCTCAAAGATCAAGAACGCTCCCTACAACCCCCGGGTCATCGACCCGGACTCGCGGGCACGACTGCTCAAGGAGCTAAAGAGCCACGGACTGGCGGAGGCCCTCGTGTGGAACATCCGCACGGGGAACCTCGTCGGCGGACACCAACGCTTGTCCATCCTCGACGACCTGGAGCAGGGGGCGGACTTCCGCATCCCAGTGTGCGTCATCGACGTGGACGAGAAAGAGGAGCGCCGAAAGAACATCGCGCTCAACAGCCCAGACATGATGGGGCAATACGACGTGGAAAAGTTCACCTCCGTCGTAGAGGACATCAGAAACCTGGACACGACATTCGACGTCGTGGGTGACCTCGGACTCGCAGAGATCACTCTTGAGGCCGTGATAGGCATCGACCCCGCGATGTATTTGCCCCCGGAACCGTCCCCCGTCATTGAGGAGATGATCGACGAGGCGGCGAAAATCAAGGAGATGAAGGCGCTGCGCAAGCAGCACAAGGCGATGGCGCGCGAGAAAGAAGAGAAGGAGAACGCGCGGCTGCTCATCGTCTCCATCCCCGAAGAACTGCCGCTAGAAACCATCTACCGGCTCCGAAAAGACATCCTCACCAAGCTCGGGATGCCCAGCGACCTGCGCGACCCATTCATCCCATCTTGGCGCGTCCAAAAAGCCCTCGGACTCCCGTACAGCGTCGAAGAGGAAGGAGGCGAGGACTAGCCAACCGGACCTTCCGCGACTGCCGCTGCGAGGGGGAACAACTCGCAGAGCTTCGCGAAGTCCTTCGGGTAGTTGTCTCGAAGCGCTCGCATCGTGATCGGATCGCCGGGATTTATACCCGAAGAGTTCGACTTCCCGAGATCTGCGGCTGGAGGGAGATTCATGAGCCTCGCGTAGGCGTAGACCTCCTTTGTCGACCAGTCGCAGATTGGATACAGACGCCTTTCTTTGGGGTTGAACCCGAGGTCCCCACCGGTAGGACGCCCATTCGCGTCGAGCTGGCGGCGAAACTGCGAAAGCATGGCCCGACGTTCCAGACTATCGACCTGCCTCTGCCCACCGACGTACCAGATCGCGAACGGATCGACTTTCAGATCTGCCAGTGACTTCCTAGCCCCCTCCTCCCCTTCCCTCGGTAGGAGGTCGTCGGGGGCCACCCCTGAAAGCTCGGCGGCGAACCACACTCGCGCAGCCAGCTCGATGTCGTTCATGGCGAGGCGGGCCTTATATGCTCTGTTCGCACTGTCGGACCTTCCTCGGCAAAATCCTTCGTAGACAAGCTGGGGGAGAATCGAGTGGACGAAGATCTTGAACGGGAAGTCGTAGCGGCGGCTAAGTAATTCGATGGGGCGCTCCACGCACGCCAAGCCGCGGCAGAGAGTGTAGTGGAATCCCGCCACGCGAACTTCGGGACGCTCCGCACGCAGCTTCTCCAACAGGGGAAACATGACATTGCTGTCTTTCCCACCAGAGGCTGCGACCAAAAAATATGGGGATGTTTTCGCAGCTCTCTCAAAACGCTGCTGCGCACGAGCTACACAGGACGGGGTCTTTTGAGCCACGCGCTTTCTATAGCACGCGGCTCAAAAGAGCAGACTACTTGTTCTTGCCGCCAGTGCCGCGAGCCCCGATCGGAGAGGCCAGGCCGCGGCGCTCGATGGTGGCGCGCTGCGCGGCAGTCGGTCCGGCTGCACCGAAGCGCTGGCGAACACCAGCCGCACGGGCGCCAACGTTCTTGGCGGTGATCCCGCCACCGGCCACGCGCGAGAGAAACGCGCGAGCTCGCCCCGCAGCGCCGCGAGCGCCAGCCGCGATTCCACCAAGGAGGTTCCGTGCCGAATACTGCTTCACAGGACCGAGATCACCGGCCCCACCTGTTTCTGCTTTTGCCATCTGCGTGCTCCTTACGAGAGAGATTGTACTTGAAGGGCTGGACCTTCTTCTCTTTCAAGCCTAGCACAGTACGGGCACGGCTGCGCGGACCCACTCCAGAAACTTGTCTTTGCGCCACCCACCACACGGAGAAGCCCGTCGAACGGCGCCATCGGAAATCGCCACAACGAAAGGCACGCTGCGTACGTCCAGCACTCGTGCGAGATCGGGTACTTCGTCGATGTCCGCGTAGTAGAAGATGACACCCCGAACGTCCTCCGACAACTTCTCGAAAATGGGGGTGATCACCTTACAGGGACCGCACCACGCAGCGGACAGCAGCACCACGGCGGCTACATCGCTCGTCAGGTCACGGAGGGAAGAAAACTGCGTTAAGCGCTTCATCCTCTCACCCCTACCACAGACCAGGGCGTGGGCTTGCCTCCCGGCGGTCGGCGCGAGCGGTACCCTGCTCCAACATCATCCGCTCCACGCACTTCACCACGTCGTCGACAGTCACCCAGTCCTCAAAGTGGTCCTCAGCGAAATCGAATCCGAACTCCCCTTCGAGTCCGATCGACACTTCGATGACTCCGACGCTGTCGAAAATCGAATCCAGGCGCGTCTGCGAGGAAAGGTCGAAATCACCTTTGGCGTAGCCGCGAATCACACGGAACACGCGGTCTTCAACGGACAGCGGCGTCTGAACGGGCGGAGGCTCCGAAGTGAGCGGTAGCGCGAGCTGCTTGGTCGGCACTGGATCGGTTTCAAGCGGAGTAGCGCGACGTTCTACGACCACCCGCTTGTCCACACGGAACATCTCACCGCCCACTTGAATGTAGTTCGTGGCGGTTTGTCCGATTCCGCTGTCCACTCCTGCAAAATCAGCTATGTCCACCAGCTCCGAAGCGACCAGCGCGGCTTCCCGCGCATCGAGGTCGTCAGGAATTTCTAACTCACGTCGAAATTCCGAAGTTCCGATCTCCTCCGGGCTCACAACGTCCCAATAAATGACTTTCACGATTTGCGCTCCTTTTTCTGTGGCTTGCAAAAGCAAAAATCACACATTTAGCTTGACGTAAACAATCGGGAACGTAAGTTCAGTGCCTTCGATCCCAAGTTTGGTGGACCGTGGATTGAAACTAGGAGGATAACGAAAATGACCGAGACACCGAAACGACGCGGACGCCCACCGGGACAAAACAAAAAGCAGGCGCAGGACGACCCGATCGCGCGCAAGGCGCGCAAAATGAACGAATCGCACGCGGATTTCCTCCGCAGGAAAGCGGATGGCGCCCTGAAATTCTTTGGTGAGCGCATCCTGCCCATCCTTCCACAGCTCGCCCCGAGCGCGGACCTCACGCATGTCACCGACGCCATCCGCGATCTCACCGCCTCGTGGCCGAAGGTGGCCGCGCACAAGTCCTTCGACGGTATCGCCCGCCCGCGCAAGGCACGCCATCAGGAAGAGTTGCAGGTGGGCATGGTCGTCCAGCTCTCTGGAGCGGGCTTCATCCGAGCCTTCCACGCCTTCGGAGAGCGCGCCGCCCGTGGCCCGTGGGTCATCGAAGAGATCCGTGGCAAGTACAACGTCCTTAGCTCCAAGTCCGTGAAGGGCGCCAAGATGACCGAGGGGAGCAAAACCCTCACCGACAACAGCTCCCTCGCAGCGCGACGACACGACCGCCTGGTGATCGAGCTGACTCCGCCCGCTACCGCTGCTTCCGCTGCTCCCGCCGATAACTCCCTCGTCTAAAGAGGGCATGCTGCGCTACCTTGCGCAGCATGAACCTGCAATACCCCAAGCCCGTCCTACTCCCCGCCGTCGACCTGTCGCTCGTGAACGACACGGAGGACGGCGAGAACCCCAACATGATGCCCGACGAGGACTTCCGAGGACTCGTCGAGAGCATCAGCAAACTTGACTTCGCCCAAGCCATCACGATTTGCGAAGTGGGCGACGGGCGCTACCGCCTTATCGACGGGCAGCACCGCAAGCGCGCCTCACTCATCGCCAAGCGGCAGACGCTACCCGCCTTGGTCTACCCCGCGATCCCTGAGGAGCATTTCCGAGCGCTGCGCCTGGCGCTCAACCGCTGGCGCGGGGAGGCTCGCGCTTCCGCCGTTCACGCCGACATCCGCTTCCTCCATGAGGCTGGCTTTGAGCGGGAGTACCTGTTCGCCGCTGGCGGTCTGTCGAGTGAAGACCTCGACGCGGTGCTTGGCGTCGCCACCGAGCTGCCCGCAAGCGCCGCAGGGCTCGACGACATCCCCGACCCCGAAACGCTCGGAACAGCTCCAGCGCCACTCGCCACCGGCAGCCCGTCGTTCGAGGTTCCGTGCTCAAGCCCCGCGAGCTACCAAGAGATGATGAACCTCCTCAAGCGAGCCGCCCGAGGAGCCAAGGCCAAGGGAAAGTTCCGCATCGAGGCCACACTCCGCGCGGCGCTCCGCGCCTACGTCGGCGAGGACTGAACAAACGATCTGGATTGCGCGGGCGGCTGAGTTCCGAGAGAGTGAGTTCCACAGGAGAACCTCATGAGCAAAGATGCGAAACCAGGCTTTACCGTCCGTGCCACCCGTGGGGGTGGATTCGTCTTCAAGTCGAAAGGACGATTCGACCTCTGCGCCGTTCCCGCCCTACAGGAGCTAGGGCTGCCCAAGCCGACACCACTGGAGAAGGGTGAGAAGTGCCGCTGCGGGAAGGATATTCCGTGGCACCTCTTTGAATTGGCGGAAAAGCTGGAAAGTGGAATGCAAACGCACCACTGTTCTTGCGGGCTCAACTGGCGAGGAGAAAAGGAAGACACCGGATTTGTTGTCAGGATGGTGCAGTAATGCAGACGCGCCTAGCGAAACGAATTATTTCCGACGAAGTAGGTAAGTGCGAGAAATGCGGAAAATTCCAGCGCTGGGCCGACATGAGACATATGAAACCCGATGGTAGCGTGATCCTCTGTCAAGTGTGCATCAGAAAGTCAATCGAAGCGGATCGCCAACAGGAAAACGTCTTGTCGGAGACAAATGATCTTCCAGCTACAGCCAAACCACGTCCGGGCCTTCGGGACGCCTGAAGAAGTCCAGGCGCTCTACGAAGAGCTTGTCTACGACCTCGGAGAGAAGCGCGGGCAAATCCAGCGGCTCTGCCTCTACAACCCCATCCTCGGGACTTTCCCGCTCGGGCTGTGGCGGGAAGCTGAGACGGCGCTGCGCAGCCGAGGCGTCTCGGTCATCGTGAACGACCTGCGCCGCTGCCCGGCCACCCGGCGAGGTCTGCCGCTCGCCTGGCTGCTTCCGCACCAGCGCGAGGCAGTGGAGGCGGCGATCCGCCTGTCCGTGACCTGCATCGACATCCCGACAGCGGGCGGCAAGGGTGAAGTGCTGGCGGCGCTGCCGATGGAGCTGCCGTGCGACTGGCTCATCTTGGCCGATGATGCCAAGGTGCTGTCCCAGCTCGGCGATCCAAAGGTGGGCCGGTTTGTGAAGCGGAGTGGCGAGCGACCTGGGCGGATTGGCGGCGGGCTGTGGGAGGAAGGCTACCGCGTGACGATGGCGAGCCCAGCCACCTTGGACCAGCGCTGGGACGGGAACCGCTGGGACGAGGCGTCGCAGAGGCTTTTCCAGCGAGTGCGCGGCGTCATTTACGACGAGGTGCATATGTCCGGTTCCCCCCGGAGCCAGCGCATCCTCGCCTCCATCCCAAACGCCTACTACTGGGTCGGATTCTCAGGAACCATCGAAGGGCGGAGCGACCGCCGCGACATGACCGTGCGGTCCTTCTTCGGGCCAGCGGGCTACAAGGTCCAGGCGTCCGTCCTCGAAGCAGCCGGAGTCATCGCGACCCAGAAGCTGGTCATGGTCCGCTGCGACCAGCCGGACCAACCAGCCTACGAGGCGGGGGGCTACCAGCGGGCCGTCACCTTGTCGAAGGCGCGAAACGGCGTCATCGCTAGGATCTGGCAAAAGGAAAAGACCGGCTGCCTGACCTTCATCCGCGAGCTCGACCACGGGCGCTACCTGCTCCGCATCGCCCAGCACCTCGGCATCCGGGCCGAGTTCGTGAACGGCGAGATGGACGCAGGACCGATCGACAAAGCCATCACCCGCTTTGAGCGCGGAGAGATCGACGTTCTCATCGCCTCCGATGTCCTCAAGCAAGGCGCCGACACCATCCACGTCTACAGCGGAATAAACGCCGCTGGGAGGAAGTCGGTGATTGAGACCATCCAGCGGCGCGGGCGCGCGGGGCGGATCTGCCGGGAGGCGGGCTGCGCCCGGTGCGCGGTCATGGGGAAGAAGTCGACGGCGACTTGGTACGACCTGTACGACACCGACAGCTTGGCCGAGAAAATGTGGTCCGAGCGGCGGCGGAAGCTCCCCGGCCTGTGGCTTGGTCGACACAGCCGGGAACGGCTCGCCGCCTACAAGGCCAAGGGCATCCTCGTGGACGTGGTGTCTGACCTATGAGAAAGCCGCCCCCCATCGTCCTCCCCGCGTACGCCGTCCTTCGGTTTAAGCGCGTCAACCTCGGGATCAAGCTGGAGGACGCTGCCCGCATCCTCGGGGAAGAACTGACGGCCTACATCGACTGTGAACGCGGCTTGCGCCCATTCCCCTACCCAAAGGCCGACATGGACCGGCTGGTTGCGGCGCTCCAGCTCACCCCGCAGGAACGGGAAGGACTGGAGCACTACCACCCCCCTTTCACCAACATAAACCCGAAAATCATAGATTGTGAAACCGGCGGAAAAATGAAAGCGAAGGGGCGGCAGGTTCGGAAGGTTAAAGGGGCCAATGCGCCGCCTAAGATTTGGGTCAATCCGTCAGCGTAAGCACGCGAATGCCGCTATCACCCACAGGGTGGTAAACCAGAGTAGGAAGATAGCTTTGCCAATTCGCTGGCGGTTCATGCCCTAATGCTCCTTCCGGGATAGGTCACACCGGGCGCAGCCGATGGCGCCCGGCAACCAGCCGCCCAGGCGCCAGCACTCCTGCAAGCGGGCGCGCATCATGTTCCGCTGCTCGGTCAGACTGCCTCCGGCCAATGACCCAGGTGGGAACTCAGCAGCCTTGGCTGCCGCTTGCACTCGGGATCTCTGGTCCTTGAGCTGCTGCTCACACAGGACCGTCACATCGCCGACCTGCTCGACTCGGGTGTTTTTGGCTTCGTAGTTCATCACTTCACCTGTAGAGAAAGGTCACAACCGGGACGTGTTGCTACTAGATGGATGCGGATCTCCCTCAGCGCTTCGGCCCATGGACCTCCGCCGTCTACATCGGCCCAGGTCTGAAGTCCAAACTCGATGTCGGCGTTCACGGCGCGGCCTTCTACCACGGAAAACTCACCGTGAATCAAGCCGTGGCGGACCCACTTGTTGTAGGACGCGATCACCTTGTTGAGCCGCCCTCGCCCTTCCTTCTGCCAGTCGGGGAGGTGGAAAGGTACGGGCCAGTCAGCTACGAACACACGGAGGGGACCATCGTTCTGCATCACGTCACCTTATAAGAAGCGTACCGGTCCCAGGGCAGCGTAGGGAAGCGGGAAGGGGAACCCAACCACCTACCCAGAAATCCGTTGAATGCCACCACCCGACCGCCCTGGAAGACCAGCGTGGAAGCGGTGTACCGGAAGGGCGGACGAAGCCGCAATCCTGAACGTCCGAACAGCCCCACTCAGCAGGGACCAACCAGATCATACGGACAAACGGAAGGCGGGGGCGGCAGAGGCCGCACAACCGTAGAACGGAGCGGACAACCAGAGAGAACCAAGACAACAACAATTAGCAACGCACGCAACACAAATCACCTCCACAACCCAAAGACTACCCCAGAACCAGGAACAACGGAAGCACCGAAAAGACAAAGCACCAAATCATCATTTCACAAAATCTCAGACGAAACACGCGAAAACGGAGCCCGACTCCCTCTTGGGGAGGGCGGGGTCTGGGGAGGGAGGACCGCGAGTGTAAGGACGGACACAGGAAGGCCGAAGGGAGGCGCAGCGGGCAGGCCGTAAGGCGGTTCGGAGGGTTAAAAGGGTGCGAGGGGCAGGCCGAAAGTGCAGATCGTGCGGGCTAAAAGGCCGTTTTACCGGCGGTGAGGGGCTGAAATTGGCCCGGTTGCGCCGCCTGGCCCGGCCTTTTGGCCCGCCGCTGCCGTCGGAGCTGCCTCGGGGCTTCGCCCGCGCCGCCCGGCGGGTGCCCGCAGGCCCCTTCTCCCTACCTAAAAGACCACCCGCCCCCATATCGGAGTTTGCCGCCCTCCTTTGGCCTTCCGTCGGTGCTGGTGAAATAGGTTGATTCGGTGTTTGGAGGGTTGGTAGGTTTCTTGGTGGGTTTGGAGGTTCCCCGGTGTCTTTGACCCAGTTTGTTCTTTGGCGGGGTTGAGGTTTGGAAAGGAACAAGCCTTCCGCCTTCCGATCTGGTGAGTTCACCTTGCCTGTTTCTGGTTTTGCTGCTTCGTTTCCCTGCTCTTGGCTGCTTCCGGCTGTGAACCCCCCGGAGGTTGGAGGTAGCCAAGGGTAGGGGGTGCCTGAACATCCGCTCGGTATTGCAGCGGCTGCTCGGTGCGGCGTAGGTTCGGAGGCATGAGCATCCCGAGTCGACTCGCAGCCCATCTTCTCCTGAGCCCCTTGGTCGGTACTGCCTTTCTGCATGGGCGTCCTGGTGCTGTTGCCCCTGCGGGGCTGGAGCTTCTCAGTCCGACAGGCGAGAAGTTTCGGACCACGGAGGCGGTGAAGTTCGTGGGCAGCGGCGGTCCCGTAGAGATCCCCTTGGAGCGTGACGGTTTCTCCGATCAAGTCCGCGAGGATCTCAAGCTGTTCTCACGGATTCAGTTCGCCCGCGAGGCGGTCATTAGTCGGGTGTCAACGCAGCGTCACGAATCCGACCTGCTCGACGGGTACCGCTTCGCGTCCATAGGCCCCGTTCCTTATAAGCGGTACATGGCGCTGTCCTTTGTGGACGATGCTTTCGATGATGTGATCCATACAGGATCACCCGCCGTCGCTGAGAAGCTGCCCGCTTGGGAAGCAAACTCTCGGGTGGTGCTGGCTGGGGCGAAGCGGTGGGCGCTAAAGCGGTGGGGTCGGTCGTGAGTTTCAAGCGCCTGTCCAGCATCGTCCGCTACCTGCACGCCCTGTCGGCGCAGCTCCTTGGACGAGCTAAGGGGCTGCCGGAGGAACCGGCACCAGCCAAGTGCGCCCACATTTGGATCACGCTCAAGCGGCGGCGCTTCTGCCGACTGTGCCGAAGGTTTGACAAGCGGGTGGACCACAGGTGGCGCCCGGTTCACAAGGAAGACGTTTGCCACGCACAGCGGGAAGGCTGGCGCACTGGGGGTAGGAAGTGAGCTTCGTCAAGTGGACTGGTCCAGAGGACGGCGACGTCGATTTTACGGGTAAGTGGGTAGGCCCATTGCTCATACCGCCGGAACGTATGCCTTGGGGTCCGCCGTCGGCCCACGAAAAATACTGTCGGCTTCTAGCCCCTATGGGGCGCTTTTGCGATTGCAGTGCGAGCGTCAGTGAAACGGATTAGACATGACAACTGAAACAACAAAACCGGTGGACCCGCCTCGGCGGTCACCGAAGATTCGGCACATCGCCGAGGAGTTCTGGGGCTACGACTCGTCCTCGGGAGTCAAGCGAACCGAGATCCGCGTCCCTGTCGGCACGCCGCTGCTGGCGCTGAACGAGGTGCCGGGCAAGCCTCGGGATGACCGGGAGTGGATCGCCACGGTCAAGCTCGGAGACGCGGAAGTCGACCTGCTCGTGTACCGGCAGCCGGAGATCAAAAGCGGCCCTGGTCCGGTGGTAACCCGCCCAGCGGCTACTCCGGCAGACGACGCGACGCTCCTGGAGGAGTACCCGATCGGCGCGCGGCTCATCTTCTGTAAGAAGCTCCGAGGCGACACGGTGGTTCACCCCGGCCAAATGGCCGTCGTCATCGGCGCTGAGAATGGCTGCCTGAAGGTGCGCGGTCGCAGCGGGTCGACTTCCTGGGAAGTTCTGACGCCCAAAGGAAACGTGAGGACGGTGTGACCGTTCTGACGCTGCCCTGAAAAAACAAAGCCCCGGAGAACCTTTCGATTCGCCGGGGCCTTGACATTGCCCGCAACTTTTGGGAAGTTGCGGTTTCCACCAATGATGAGTAGAGAAAACACCACGTCTCTTGGCGTGTCAAGCCCGACTGCGGAATTTTTTTCGGTTCCTTCCAAGGCTGACGCGCCCCGGTACATCCGCATCGCCTATGAGGCGCGGAAGAAGCTGTTCGGCGATACGCTCACCGCCTCGGAAGAGTTCCTGCGCGCCAAGACGCAAGGGAGCCGAGCGGAGCTGAGACGCTACAAGTGCGAATTGCAAAAGGCAGCACTTACGGCGCTCAAGGTCTACGTCCCCGAGGAGCTGCGCGTGGCGCTGTGGAGCCATCCGCAGTTTGCCCCTTGGCAGGCCAAGATCACCAAGTACCGCGAGAACGCCACCCATATCGGATACGTGGTCCCCGTTACCACCGCCATGGCGCTGAGCCTCATGCTCAACCGGTGGCGCAAAGAGCGCACTTGTCGAGTGAGCGGGTGGTTCTTCTGGCACTGGACGGAAGTCCTCGCCGGGATGGGGATGCTCGATGGAAGTCACGCGCTCACCACCGCCTTGCCGATGCTCGCCGAGGAGCTGGCCGAAGTGGGCTGTACGCTGGTGTCCACCCCAGCGGTAAGGAACCTGCTGTGCCACGCCTACGATGTCCAGGGAATACCGCCTGAGATCGACGCGATCGGCTTCGCAGCGGACTACGAGATCATCGAGAACCCGAGTCGCCTGAACTACCCACATCCGGACAAGCCGCCGAGCGAGAAGTTCGTAGCGCGGGCGCGTCTGGAGCTGGCCGCAGCGGCGCGGAAGAAGGCGAAGGCGAAGGCCCAAGGCCAGCTAGAGAAGATTCGGAAGCGGAACCCAGCTCGGGCCGAGCGGATTGAACTCGTGAACGAGCAGCTACCGGACATGACCCGCGAGTTCCGGGCGAAGCTCGACCAGGCCATCGCGGTGGCCGAGGCGTGCGCGCAGCCGCAGACTGTACGTCAGCTCAAGAAGATGACGCTGGTGGGTACCCCTTTTGTCGGGGGTCGACAGGACAGTAAGTCGACACGAGTCGGCGGCGACGTCGCCCTCGGGCAGCTCCCAAGCAAGGTGCTCCGGGCCTTTGTCGGACACACGGTCGAACTCGACATCGTAGCGAGCACCCCGAGCGTCGCAGCGGCCATCGGCGGCAACAAGCGCGTCCGCCGCTTCTTTGAGGGCTGCGCCAAGTGGAGGTTAAACCCCGTCGAGGAGCTGGCCCGCCAAGCCATGCGGCGGTGCAAGATGCGGCCTGACGAGCGGCAACTCGACCATCCGGCTTATCGGGCGGCGCTGAAAGCGGCCAAGCACATCCTCATCTCGGCGCTGTGCGGCGGCAACGAGTACGTCCAGGGCGCCGGGCCGCTGGAGTACCAGTTTGAGGCGGGCGGCAAGGTCTACACGAACAAGGTGCCCGGATTCCGCCAGGCGTTCCGCGACCTGCGCGTGGTGCAGGCGCTCATCGACGGAGTGTGGGGTCACGCGGGCCTCGGCACGCAGCTCTACACGATGGGGCTAGCCGCCTGTCAGAACGGAACCTTCCTCACGATGCCGCTCATCACTGGGGAGACGCCGCGAGCCCGGATGAAGCGCGTCCGGCAGACCGTGGCCCAGGCGTTCTGCGCCTACGAGTCAAAGGGTGTCATCGCTGCCCTCCGGGCGATACAGGCGCAGAGCCTATTCCGTCTCGTGGCCGACAAGCACGACGGCCTGGTGCTCCAGCGGACTCGCCCGAAGCGGCTCGGCGTGGTTGAGCTTGACGTGATCTGCAAAGCCGCAGAAGGTGCCCTGCGCGATGCCGGAGTGTTCACGATGATGCGCCTAAAGTACGACGCGGACTTTGGGGGTGCGCGGTGAGCGCCCCGCTGTTCAATCCACGGATGCTAGGGGAATTGCCTTCGCTTTCCGACGCCTCAAAAGAATGGCAACAGGAATACGTTGGGGCGTTTAGCAAGCAGTTGGACCTAGAGCACTACTTGTGGATTTGGTACTACGCAACTACAGAGGTATTCGACGCCCAGATTTGCCGGTACAAAGACAAAAAAGGGTTGTCTATTCCGGTTACAGAAAAGGAACGCGCTCTGTCCTTTGATAACGCCAAGCGGTGTATGGGGATTGTGAACCGGGCGGCTTGTGTACTCGGAATACGGCGCGAAGTTCTCCGAGACTCTAGGAGCGTGGGCCGATTGTTTCGTGACAAAGACCACGTCGATTTACTACTAAAGTCCATACCAAATTCCGTGGCCAGGGCTATCGCGTATGCCACGCCTCAAGAACCTGAACGAACTTCCAGTATTGC
>JACCDJ011036165.1_pt1 | contig 13072 bp, 10 predicted proteins | sample 7444481 | NCBI WGS metagenome assembly JACCDJ01 (sample SAMN15323435, study PRJNA562643) | freshwater metagenome | isolation source: river surface water | place: USA:Blue River Watershed | collected 2017-08-15 | reverse complement strand
GGTTTAAGTAGGCTTGCTGAAAATCTGTCTTGGCAAATGGCAAAGCGTCAAAATAGCCAAACTCAGCCATAGCGGCTAAATTCAGGACGTGATCACCAATGCGTACTGCCACAAATTTATGCTGTGGAGTAGCACTTTCACTGACAATTCCGAACGGTAAGTTTTGAATGGGAAAATCTGAATTTTGGGGAACATGAACCCAAGACTTCAGATGAACTTGATTGGCTGTGATTTCCATAAGGATCAATTAAGCGAATTAAACGTTAAAGCGGAAGTGCATGATATCGCCATCTTCCACCACATATTCTTTACCTTCAACTTTGAATTTACCGGCTTCTTTAACCGCACTTTCAGACTTAAGTGTCACGTAGTCATTGAATTTCATGACTTCCGCACGGATGAATCCTTTTTCAAAATCTGAGTGGATTACTCCGGCTGCCTGCGGAGCAGTCATGCCTTTGCGGATGGTCCAGGCACGTACTTCTTTAACCCCTGCAGTGAAATAGGTTTGTAAATTCAATAAATGATAAGCCTGGCGAATTAGGCGATTCACGCCTGGCTCTTCTAGGCCTAACTCTTCTAAAAACATCTGACGCTCGTCATAGGTTTCAAGTTCGGTGATATCGGCCTCGATTTTTGCTCCGATGACCAACACCTCTGCATTTTCTGCTGCAACGGCCTCTTTGACACGCGTTACATGCGCATTGCCTGTTTTTACAGAAGCTTCATCCACATTACACACGTACATGACGGGCTTGGAAGTGATCAAATTAAAAGAATGAATGATATCCATTTCTTCTTGACTGAAACCCAAACCGCGGACAGACTTGCCTTGTTCTAAGCCCGCCTTGATTTGAAGCGCAAGCTCATTTTCTTTGAGCGCATCTTTGTCACCAGATTTAATCACGCGCGCTAAACTTTGAATTTTTTTCTCGATAGAATCTAGGTCTTTGAGTTGGAGCTCGATGTCAATGATTTCTTTGTCACGGATGGGGTCTACACTGCCATCTACGTGAATGATGTTGCCGTCATCGAAACAACGCAAAACGTGTAGGATGGCATCCGTTTCTCGGATATTGGCCAAAAACTGATTGCCAAGGCCCTCCCCTTTTGAGGCACCTTTCACTAACCCTGCGATATCGACAATTTCCATGGTTGTAGGGACTACGCGCTCAGGATTGACAATTTCTTCGAGTTGCTCGAGACGTGGATCTGGGACTGAAATGGTACCGAGATTGGGTTCAATTGTACAAAAAGGAAAGTTTGCCGACTGCGCCTTTGCGTTAGACAAACAATTAAATAATGTGGATTTACCGACGTTTGGTAAGCCTACGATACCGCATTTTAAAGCCATTCTTATGTTTTGTTAGATCAGTTGCAAAGATAGCCAAAAGCAAGCTGTGTTTGGCGGAAATTGGTACTTTTACCCAAATTCTATACATGAAAATTCGTTTGGTACCTGGTTTGCTCTTTTGGGCCATTACTTTTTGCCACTTTGCGCAGGATAGTCTTTTTATTCGCCAAATTTATGACGAAGCCTTACTCAGGGGCGAGGCCTACGAAAACCTGAGGCAATTATGCAAACAAATTGGTCCGCGCTTGTCGGGTTCTGCTGAAGCTGAAATGGCGGTCAATTGGAGCTATGAAAAAATGAACGCCTATCATTTTGACCGTGTCACCAAACAAGCTATTACTGTTCCACATTGGGAACGCGGCACCAAAGAAAGTGCTTGGTTCAAAGTGGTCAATTCATATATGGCCACACAAAAATTGCACTTACTAGCCTTGGGGGGCTCCATCGGAACCAACGGCCTACTCGAGGCCGAAGTGATTGAATTCAAGACCCTCGACGCTTTGAAAAATGCCAAACCCAAAGAGGTTGCTGGCAAAATCGTCTTCTTGAACCAAAAGATGGATGCAGCCCAAATCCAGACTTTTAAGGCTTATGGGGCTTGTTATGCCATCAGAGGAAATGGTGCAGTTGAAGCGGGCAAGCTCGGAGCCAAAGCAGTAGTTATTCGATCATTAGGTTTACCAATTGATCAGCACCCGCATACAGGCTCAATGCATTACGAGAAAGAGGTTCCAAAAATTCCGGCAGCAGCCCTTTCCACACAAGATGCCGATGCGTTGTCTGAAGCACTTACCAAAGGAAAAGTTCAATTTTATTTAGAAATGGATTGCCGTGATTTCCCTGATGCGCCGTCATTTAATGTCATGGCCGAAATCAAAGGCAGCCAGAACCCTGAGCAAATCATCACGATTGGCGGCCACCTTGATTCTTGGGATACCGGTGAAGGTGCACATGACGACGGTGCCGGTGTGATCCATTGCTTAGAAGCACTTCGTATTTTAAATACGTTGGGCTACAAACCCAAGCACACCATTCGGGTGGTATTTTTCATGAATGAAGAAAATGGAAACCAGGGTGGTCAGCAATACGCTAAATGGTGCCTGGCTAATGGTGAGCAGCACATCGCCGCTTTAGAAAGCGATCGTGGGGGTTTTGCTCCTCGTGGTTTTAACCTTGACGGCCCGGATCAATACTTGAGTTTACTTCAAAGTTTTGAACCCGCACTCAAGTCCTATGACTTGCACATTTTTGAAAAAGGCTACGGTGGCGTCGATATTGGCCCGCTAAAGACAAGCTATCCAGGCATTCCGCTTTTTGGCTTCGTACCCGATTCACAGCGCTACTTTGATTACCACCATGCACCCAGCGATGTCTTTGAATCTGTCAACAAAAGAGAACTCGAACTCGGGGCAGCTGCCATTGCTAGCTTTGTTTACTTACTCGATCTAAATATCAAACCCTAATGTGCGGAATTGCTGGCTTAGTTGAAAAGAAAGCGGCAAACTTCGAGCGCGCTGTCCTAGAAGACATGAGCCTCAAAATTGCACATCGAGGGCCCGATGGCGCGGGGCTTCAAGTTTTTGAACCAGAAAAATTAGGTTTGGCACACAGACGCTTGGCCATCATTGACCTCAGTGAGGCTGCGGCTCAACCCATGAGCTTTTCAGAGCGCTATAGCATGGTATTCAACGGAGAAATCTATAATTACCTAGAAATTAAGGCTGATTTAGAAAAACAAGGTTGTCAATTTTCAACGCAGTCAGACGCGGAGGTTTTGTTACAAGCCTATGCCTATTATGGCGAGCAGTGCCTCAGCTATTTAGATGGCATGTGGGCTTTCTGTATTTTTGATCGGGAAGCACAAACCTTGTTTTGCGCCCGAGACCCCTTTGGTGTGAAGCCGTTTTATTTCCTGAATAACGACGCGCATTTTGGCTTCGCTTCTGAAATTAAAGCCCTGCTAAGCATTCCGAGTTACATGGCCAAAGCAAATCCAAAGGCCATTTTGGACTTCTTAGCTCACGCCCAAATAGAACTTGAAGCGGAAGGTTTTTTCAAAGATGTTTTTGAATTGTTACCCGGCACATCCCTGCTCTATTCTTTAAACGACCACAGCTTCAAACAACAAGCTTACAAAACGCACCAAGAAGCGCCATTCACCAGCATCAGAGCAGCACTTGAGCAAACACTTGAACGCCGCTTACGCGCAGATGTCCCTGTAGGCTTTTGCCTTTCTGGCGGCCTCGACTCGAGCACGCTACTAGGGCTAGCGAACCAAATGCAAAAAACAAAAAACGTCGAAAGTCTTTCCGCCGGAATTTATGCATTTACAGCAGTGCACGACTCTCCGCTTGATGAACGCAGTTGGGCACAACAAATGATTGACGAAACACAAGTCAGTTGGATACAAAAAGAAGTCACTGCCCCTGACCTACTCGGCAAGCTTCAAGATTTAATCTATCATCAGGACATCCCTTTGCTTTCAAGCAGTACCTACGCCCAAAGTGCTGTTATGGAAGCCTCAGCCACTCAAAAAATCAAGATTTTAATTGACGGACAAGGTGGTGATGAATTATTTGCAGGTTATCAGGTTTTTTACCCAACCTTTTTCAAAGAATTGTTGTTAAGCGGGCGCATCAAGCGTTTCATTAAAGAATGGAAAAAGCTTTCAAATTCCCCAACTACCGCCAATTACATCCTCAAAGAGTGGGCTCAAGATGTGCTGAGCATTTTACCCACCTCATTCACAAAAGGCTTATTCAAAAGGAAGAAGGTGGCTTTTCAATACCTCAAAACAACACCACAACTCAAGAGAAAGCGCTACAATAAACTACAAGCACATTTGAAAGCTTACCGAGAAGGCCCGGCTTTAAAAGGATTATTGCGCTGGGAAGACCGTTGTTCGATGCAATATAGCATTGAATCGAGAACTCCTTTTGCAGACGCACTTTTCCTTGTTAATGAAGTTGAAAAAATTTCAGCGACAAAGCTGATTCATGAGGGCTGGTCTAAACATACACTCCGACAAAGTATACAAGACATTTTACCTGAAAGCATTACCTGGAGAAAAGATAAAAAAGGATTTTCTGTGCCACAAGGTACGTGGCTGAAGGAAACCAAAACCTATTGGATTGAACTACTCCACACAAAATACGTTCTGGATCCTTTTGATTTTGTTGATTGGCCAAAGCTTCAAAAAGAAGCTCCGATGATACTTGATCAAGGCGCAGAAAACGAAGCGCAAGCCTTTGTTTTTCGTTGTTGCTCGTACCTACTTTGGTTGGAGATCTTTAATTTGGGAAAACTTCCCGTTTCAAAGTAACTGAAAAAACTTTGTTTGGCTTTTGGTGTAAACTCAGCTTGGCACTGGGGTGCCCACCTGGCAAATAAACCGCACATAAAGCGTGTTTTACTAAATACACGTTTGCGTGCATTTCTTGAGGCAAGCCCTCGAAAATACCTTGTAGGACATCATAACGCGGATATTCAGTGTCTGATTTTGCATCGTGCCAAACCAAAATACTTTTTTGGTCCTTTCTAAGTTGCAGCATTCTTTGCGTATCTCGCCTTACCGCCTCCAAAGAGTGGTCTCCGTCAATAAAAATGAGGTCCATCTGTTTTTCATATGGGCTTAAATCAAAGCTTGCTGAATCGCCATATAAATGATCGACATTTTGAAGGTCTTTGGAAAACGTGCGATGCGCTTGTATATAAGCATCCTCGCAACCTAACACTTTTAATTGGGCATCTGACAGATTAAGCGTATAAACCTGCTTCACAAATGGAGCTACATTGGCAGCGCTTTCTCCGCGCCAGGTACCAATTTCAAAGTAATTTTCAACCTGATATTTCGAGCACAGCACTTGTAATAAGGCAAAATCTGTTGGCAAAGATGAACCCGATAAAAAAGACATCGTGTTTAACTGAATTTGCCTGGTTTCTGGCCACGCAAAGACATCAATTTCCTGTAATTCTAAATTGGGAAAACGCTTTTTAAATACTGCGGCCAGAAGTCCTTCTTCCTTGAGGATCAAATTGATTAAGTAAGGCTTCTGAACAAGTAAGGATAAACCCTTGAGAAATTTGAAAACTTTAGACATTTGTATCTTTGATTACGACCCGAAACAAACGCGCGAACAGCACTTTTATTTCTGTAAAATTCGGAAAAATCGATAGTTTGCCACCTGCTTTGAAAAAAAAGTAGGCCACCACTATACTTGTTGAAATATAGGACACACTCATGGCTAAACCAGCCCCTATCTCGGTATATTGAGGAATTAAAAACAAAGAACTGAAATAACAAACAACAAGCCCAACGCCAGAGGAAAGCGCATTGACACTGTATTTACCGATTCCGGAAAAATAATGCCCGACAATGAGTGCATAGGTAAATACCCATACGCCTGGCGCCAATGTATACATGAGTATCCGAATTCCGCCAAATGACTTGCCAAATACAAAACTGTAGAATTCAGTAGGTAACAATAAGAATACAATTAATACGAGCAAGGAAACCAACATGCCAAAACGAGCGAGCTTTTCAGTAATTTGCTGGTTATATTGAACATCAGAAGAATTAGAAATAACGGCATATTGCCAAAGTGAAATACTAGATGCCACCAACCAAATCGATTCGGTAATTGAACTAGCATTTGACATGAGGCCGACCCCGGCATGTGCACCTTGGGCAGCTAACAAATAATAAGTGATTCTGAAGCTGAGTAGTTGTAGCACATGCGCCAATTGGTTCATCAGACCAAATTGAAAAAGTTGCCGCCAGACATGAAGCCATGAAACATTTGATTCATTTTGATACCAATTGGCTGCCAAAAAGATCAAACTCAGTAAAAAGGAACCGAAATAAGCATAAAATAACGCACCTTCATAAAAAATGGTTTGCCACATTTGATATTGCAACAAAACAACCAAAAGCGTCAGGATTGGTACGGCAAGCTGAATCAGGTTATAGGCTTTCAATTTTTCTTTGCCTAATAATAAGGAGGAATTGACAGCCGTAAATGAACTAATTGCGCTGAGTATAACAATTGCGGAAGCAGGCGTCTTCGAGAAATTAAAAATTGTTTGCAAACTAAAATAGGCCAAGACAGACACTACCAAACACCAAAAATAGGAGGCCATGAGTAGTTTTTTCCAGCTGAGTCGTGATGATAAATACACCAAGGCAGCGCCGCCAACCAGACCGTCAAGAATGATGACTATAGCTACAGTTGTCAGTAATAAACTTTGTTCGCCTTTACCTTCAGGGCCTAAAACTTGAGAAAACAAAATAGCTAAAATAAGATTGAGCAGCGCTGAACCAACGCGCACCCCAAAATTTGCAGCTATTTTACGGAACATCTTAAGAGAGCACTTGTTGGTAAGCCGCTGCTAACTGCGCAGCAATTGCGTTTTGGCTATATTTCAAGACCGCTTCTTGATGCATTTGTGCTGCATCATAGGATTTCTGTTGCATTGCTTGCATGGCTGCCACAAGTGCAGTTTTGTCTTCGGAAGGCACCAAAATTCCATTACCTGAATTGATAATTTCAGCTACGCCACCCACATTGGTTGCGACCATGGGCGTACCAGTAGCGAGGGCCTCAAGCAGCACACAAGGTAAATTTTCATAGCGGCTACTGAGCACAAAAGCATCGGCAAACTGCATAATTGCAGCTACGCCCTCAGGGTCTTGTGGGCCATGAAAATGAATAGATGAAGTAAAATCTAAACCATTAAGTGCTTTTCTATATGGCTCAAAATCACCGTCTGAAACGACATGAAGTTCAACATTGTTTTGCTGCTTTTTGAGTTCGTAAAAAGCATTGACCAACAAATGAAAGTTTTTTTGAATCGGGTCTAGAGAAGACACATGCACAAAACGAAAGTTGGCATGTGCTTTTTGAGCTTGCGGAACAAAAAGGTCTGTATTGACTACGTTTGCGATCACCTTCATTGGCTTTTTAATGCCAAAACGCTGCATGGCGGCGGCTAAATCTAGAGAAACAGGCAAGATCAATTGACTGCGGTTCCCGACGAATTTAAGCATGATTTTTTGCCAAAGACTAGGCTGCGGCTCCGTATATTCATGGTAACATGTCCAATGCTCTGTAAAAATCAAGGGTTTCCTGAATCTTAATTTGAGCATGATGCCAATTAGACCAACCGGATACAAGACTGCACCATGAATCAGATCTGGCTTACCGATAGGTGTCAAAAGCGCATGTTTCCAATATGCTAGGAGCAATTGGAAATATGAAATGATTTTTCCAACGAAAAACACTTTGCTACGGGGGATGTAAATCACCTTTTGGTAGTATGGCGCTGTTTTTTCTTGAATAGTGATGGTTTGATGCTGATCAGAGAGCACCACATGAATGAGTGCAACATCGGCAATTTGGCTAGCGGCCTTGAGATGCTGCTCTACAAAATTTCCTTCAGTAGGTTTGAGTTGGTTGGGGTACCAACTCGATAAACAAAGTACTTTGGGGCGCTGCTGCATAAGCTGAAGTTACAGATTTTTTTGATAAACAGCCTCCAATTGTTCTAGCGCGTAGTCAATCTCTTGACGCGTTGTATACCTCGAAAACGAAAAGCGTGCATTAGGCCTACTCATGTCTGCCCCAATGGCCTCCAAGACATGCGATCCTTTGGTAGCGCCTGAGGTGCAAGCTGAGCCACCACTTACGGCAACCCCTTTCAAATCAAGCGTAAATAACAAAAGTCCAGCCTTTGAAGTAGCCGGCAAACAAACGTTTAATACGGTGTAAAGCGCATTTTCATAACTGGTTTCTCCGTGAAATGCAACTTCCGGAAACAAAGTTTTGAGACGTTCCATCATGTGAGACTTGAGCCCAAAAACGTGTTTTTGATGCGCTTCAAGATCGGTGTAGGCTAATTCCATAGCTTTGGCTAAGCCGACAATTCCTGCAATATTTTCAGTACCTCCGCGCAAACCTCTTTCTTGAGACCCACCATGAATGAGTGGAACTACTTTTGTTTGCTTGTTCACATACAAAAATCCAATGCCTTTTGGGCCATGAAATTTATGAGCTGCACAGGTAATGAAATCGATGTCTAAAGATTGTAGATCGAATGCGTAATGACCCATGGTCTGAACTGTATCTGAATGAAACAGCGCACCGTACTGACGACACAGCTTCGAAACTTTTTCAAGCGGCAACAAGGTGGCAATTTCATTATTGGCATGCATCAAGGACACAATTGTTTTTTCAGGCGCTTGTAATAAAGCCTCGAGTTCTTTGAGGTCTATATTTCCCTTTGAGTCGAGTGTTAAATTCACAACTTCAATGTGCTCGTGGTCCTTCAAGGCATCAGCCGTATGCCCTACTGCATGGTGTTCAGCGGCAGAAGTAATGATGCGCTTCACGCCCATTTGGGTAACAGCCGCATGCAAGGCCATGTTGTCTGCTTCAGTGCCTCCAGAAGTAAAAATGAGTTCTGAAGGTGCACAGTTTAAATATTTTGCAATTTGACGTCTTGAATTTTCAAGAAGGGCCTTGGCTTGACGGCCAAAAGCATGCGTCGAGGATGGATTACCAAAAGTTTGTAAAAGAACCGGAACCATTGCCTCCACTACTTCTGGGGCTACAGGCGTAGTGGCTGCGTTGTCGAGGTAGACATTCATTGAATCGTGTTTTGCCACGAAGATACTAAAATTAGTTTGCTTATCTTTGAGTAATGAATGCTCCATTAGCTGAACGCATGCGGCCCAAAACGCTCGACCACTACATTGGTCAGCAGCATTTACTTGGCCCAAACGCAGCATTGCGCAGGGCTATTGAAGCCGGAGTTATTCCTTCCATGATTTTTTGGGGGCCTCCCGGGGTCGGAAAAACTACGCTTGCCACCTTGATTGCGGCTCATTTACAAAGGCCCATCCATACGCTTTCTGCCATTTCTTCAGGTGTCAAAGACGTGCGCGATGTCATCGCTCAGGTACAAGGCGGCGGGATGTTTCAGCCCAAAGGCACCATTCTTTTTATTGATGAAATTCATCGCTTTTCAAAAGCGCAGCAAGATTCCTTGTTGGGCGCCGTTGAAAAAGGAATCGTTACCCTCATTGGTGCTACCACTGAAAATCCTTCCTTCGAGGTCATTTCAGCCCTACTTTCGCGTTGTCAAGTGTATACCCTAGAGCAGCACAGCAAAGAAGATTTGCTCGCGCTTTTAAATCGAGCATTGATAGAAGATAGCATCTTACAGCAGAAAGAAATTACACTAACCGAAACCAATGCCTTACTCAGAATTTCTGGTGGCGATGCCCGAAAATTACTCAACGTTTTTGAAATCATCATCGGTACTTTTCAAGGGCAAGCAAAAATTGAAATCACTGATGAAGTAGTCTTGCAAAATGCCCAGCAAAGCCTTGCACGCTATGACAAAGACGGCGAGCAGCACTACGACATCATTTCAGCTTTTATCAAATCTGTGCGCGGTTCAGACCCAAACGCAGCCGTTTATTGGCTCGCCAGAATGGTTGAAGGCGGAGAAGATCCCAAATTTATTGCACGCAGACTCGTTATTTTGGCAGCAGAAGACATCGGCCTTGCCAACCCCAATGCCCTACTCATTGCCAACACTTGTTTTTCGGCTATTGAAAATGTGGGCTGGCCAGAATCCAGAATCATCCTGAGCCAATGCACCATTTACTTGGCTGGCTCACCAAAAGGCAATGCGTGTTACATGGCCATTAACCAAGCCCAAGCATTGGTCCAAGAAACCGGTGACCTTTCAGTGCCGTTACACCTGCGCAATGCCCCTTCTAAACTCATGAAAGAATTGGGTTATGGGCAAGCCTACAACTACAGCCACGATCATCCGGGTAATTTCTATGACCAAGAATTTTTACCTTCGGAAATTGCAGGCACCAACTTCATTCATCCGGGTAGCAGTGCCAAAGAACAAGAATTAGCGAGGCAAATTCAAGTGTGGTGGAAAGATAAATACCAATTTTAATGGCAGCTTTGGTTTATTACTTATTGGCCTACCCCCTGTCCTTGCTCCCGCTGCGCTGGCTTTATTTATTGTCGGATGCAATCAGTTTTCTCTTTAAAAATATACTTCCTTATCGCAGAAAAGTCATCATTGACAACCTCCGTTTAGCATTTCCTCAGAAATCTGAATCTGAAATCAAAGCTTTATGCCATGCTTACTACGATTTTTTAGCTGACGTCCTGATTGAATCCATCAAAAACTTCAGTTTCTCTGCTCAAGACATCCATCAGCATTTTTCACCTGCTGATGTCTCAGCGTTAGCACATCTCAAAGCAATCGATAAACCCATCATTTTAGTTTCAAGCCATTTCAACAATTGGGAATGGCTCATCAGTGCAACAGCGCTCTGGTTCGACAAACCTTGCTATGGTATTGGGATGCCCCTAAGCGCTGCTTTCTGGGACAAAAAACTCACCCAAAAAAGAGAAAGATTTGGTCTTACAGTTGTACATCAGGATAACTATAAAATGGCTTTTGAAAAAAAGAATCCTGTGCTTTTGGTGTTAGCTGATCAAGCTCCTGCTAGCGCAGAAAAAGCCTACTGGACAAACTTTTTAGGCATCGAAAGCCCCATTATTTTTGGCCCTGAATATTTAGCCAATGCCTATGACTGCGCTGTTGTTTATGTAAACATAACAAATTCTAAAAGAGGTTTTTATAAGGTTTCATTTGAAGTAATTACTCAAGATGCAAAAAGCCTTGACTACGGCCATATTACCGAAAAACATGCGTCGTTTCTTGAAACTGCCATAGCCAAAGACCCGAGCAGATGGCTGTGGTCTCACAAACGCTGGAAGCGCCAAGCACCTGCAGACTTAAACACTTTAAAGATGCAATCCAAAGCGCGTTTTGAGGAGCGATTCAGAAAGTAGTTAGCTCTAGGAAACGTCACAATTCTCATGATCATTTATTTAATCATTTAGCTTATGAAAACCCTAACACTTTGTTTTCTTTTTTTACTGCTCTCTTTTGATGCGGTAGCACAAATAGAGGTTTACATTCCAAGAACGCCTGGCGCTAAAAAAGAACATGAAAGGGCTTTAATTACGCTACCAACTAGAAAAATAGTAGTCGGGTCAAACTTGGCAAACATTCGTGTATTGAGCCCGTCCTTAAAAACCATCCAAACCTTTCAGCTCGATAGCAATTATCGGGAAATCAGAGATCTTGCCTATAGCTCTAGATTTCTGCTGGCCATGCAAAGCAACGACACCAGCCATCTGATTAGAATTGCACGCGGAGCAAGCCAACCAGAGATCATTTCATTTAGTTGGCAAGGTCAACCCATCTTCTTTGACGGGCTTGCCTTTGACAACGACACCTTATTTCTTATCGGGGACCCTGTAGCCAATGAGTTTTGTACTTTTCGATCCTTGGACGGAGGCCTCACATGGGAACCCACACCTACTAAAATCCAAGCCAATCAGGGCGAAGCAGCGTATGCAGCCAGCGGACAAACCAATCAGGTTTTAAACGGACATTTTTACTTTATTTCAGGTGGCCTGAGCGCCCGCTTCTTTCATTCCCCAGACCAAGGGTCAACATGGGAAATTTCAACACTTCCCTATCCTTCCTGCCCTACTTGTGGCCCTTATGCCATGTCACTTTCTGACAAAAATGAAATCGTAACCGTGGGCGGAAACTACTTAGCTCCTCACGAAGCAAAAAACACCTGCTATTATTCGACAGACGCTGGCAAAACCTGGCAAGCACCCATAAAAGGCCCGAGTGGCTATCGATCTTGCGTAATTAAGGTCAATGAGCGCTATTACGCTTGTGGAACCAATGGCATTGATTGCAGTAAAAACGGTGGAAAAACCTGGAAAAAAATCTACAACGGCAATTGCCTCAGCATGACAACAATCGAAAACACCCTTTATGTGAGCTTGGCTAATGGGAGTTATCTTATTCTAAAGATTGATTGATAACATCATTCAACAATAAAAGTAGCACCCACCTCCAAAGAAAGAACCTCCGGATGCGCTTCGAATTTGACACTCGCAACTTTTGAAACGAATCCTTCTGCTCGTTTTTGTTCGTCATGAGTCGCTAAAAGATAGCTTGCGCCTAGTTTTACTTTCAAGGCTAAGGCCTTTTGCAAGCCCAAGTTGATGGTGCCACCAATAAAAAACGGCAGGCGGTAACTGAGGGTTGTCGTGATTAAAACATCTGCATGGCTGTCTTCTGATAAAACTGCACCGTGCGGCGCATAAATCAAGGACTTTTCCTTAGAACTGATTTGAAAAGCCTTATGAACTAAAGTTCGCTTGGTCTTCAGTTGGCGGAGTGCAAATGGCGCCTCATCTAAACTAAGTAAGGTTTTGAAATGCCGCCATTTGTTAATTTTCTTCAAAACGGAAGGAAGTGCCAAAATTGGAATATCAGAAGCAAACTGCATAAGGGTTTCCTTATTGCAGTGATCGGTAAATGGATGAGAAATGAAAATGAAATCTGGCTTCGGAAGCGTTTCAATGTGGACTTGTGGCTTATTATGAAACTGCCGGCTGAACCACGGATGAAAATCTATTTGAGATGGACTTAACCAAGGATCAATAAGGACTTGAAGCCCATCTATCTGGAGCAACCAAGTGCTGTCTTCATTGATTTTCGTGATTTGCATGGTGCTAAAATAACAAAAGCCCCCAAGATGAGGACTTTTGTTGTGGAGAAGATCGGGCTCGAACCGACGACCTCTTGACTGCC
>JACCDJ011563348.1_pt1 | contig 13077 bp, 10 predicted proteins | sample 7444481 | NCBI WGS metagenome assembly JACCDJ01 (sample SAMN15323435, study PRJNA562643) | freshwater metagenome | isolation source: river surface water | place: USA:Blue River Watershed | collected 2017-08-15 | reverse complement strand
GGCAAAAAGACTGCTGGAGCAGCATTTAGTACTGACGTTGACGGCGGTAGACCTCAAGCAGGACTTCATGCGTATCGGGCTCGATGTGGCGGGACTGATGCTCGAGATGTTCAGAGATTTGAATTCCAACGACGAGTTCTTCAAGGATTTCAATTTTATTCGAACGGAGGAATTCACCATCTACGAGGCCATACGACGCCGCGCGGATTCTCACGAAGCCTCATCACTCGATCTTGATTCTCAACTCGCCTTGATCCGTCTCACGCTTCAACTTGTCGCCTCGAAGCATACGCTCGGCGTCATAGATGACAATTTGCGTGAAAAGATCCTGCAGGCCCGATTTCAATTCCAAAAATCGTTACCGGAAAACCTCACTCGTGCCATCGTTTTCTTCGACGCTGACAAGGTTGATCCGACGCGAAGTCTTTACGAGAACCTGCTCTTCGGAAAAGCGGTCTCTGCACGACCAGAAATCCAACACCAAATTACGAGCGCGTTGCGCGCCGTACTAGAGGATTCGACTCTCCTCCCCCTAGCGCTGCAGTTAGGGATGCGATTCGATGCGGGTCTGGGTGCGAGCCGACTCAGTGCATCGCAGCGACAACGAATCGTCATCGCGCGTTGCTTAGTTAAGCAACCCGACATCCTCGTACTAAACGAAGCACTTGTGAGCCTTGAGCCATCACGACGCACTGCGGTTCTTGACGCCGTGCGAGCGCGCATGTCCGGCCGAACTCTCTTGATGATCGACGCAACCGATGAATACATATCGATGATGCAGCGCACCTTCGAGATCTCGAACGGACGACTCATCGAAAGAACGTCCTCCACGAAACCCCCAGAGCCACCTCAAAACGCCTCGACCAATGCGACCGGTCTCGGCGGCTCCGCTGAGATGATGGGGCAGATTCCGTTGTTTTCCGGTATCGACAGATCGAAGTTGAAGTTGCTGGCCTTCACCAGCGAACAGGTTACCTACGCCGCTGGTGACACCATTTTCCGCCAAGGTGATCTTGGGGACCGAGCGTACGTCGTTTTGGAGGGTAACGTCGAAGTCGTGATCGAATCCGCGTCGGGGGAGTCGGTGGTCGCTCAAATCGGAAAACACCAGATTTTCGGTGAAATGGCTTTACTCGCCAATCGTCCCCGCACGACGAGTATTCGCGCGGTGAGTGACACGCGCTTGCTCGCGCTACGGCAAGACGTATTTGTGCGTCTCGTCGAAGAAGATCCCGCTATCGCACTCGGAATCACACGGGTTCTGATCGACCGACTTGCCAACACCTTACAGGGTGTTGGCAAGCGCTAAATCGGCCAACACTCTTGTAATCACACATTTCGCCTATACACTGTGAATGAACTTGAAGGGGGCGACCGGCTTCGACGTGGGTTGCGAACCTTCAGGGGCGTGCCGAGGTGCAGTGAACCTCGTAAAACTTTGCTGCAAATCACAGTTGCCAACGACGACAACTACGCTCTGGCGGCTTAATCCCGCCTAACCTCTGACCGGCTGGTGCCTATAACACCGAATCAGGGGACGCGCTTATAGGATCGCGGGCTGCCGTGCGACGGGGCAGTCCCGCTAAGAGTCACCGTGTGCTGGCTGAGCGTCTTCCCTGCTCCTCGGGTAGCGCAAGGCGAGATCCAATGAGAGAGCTACGCGCGTAGATCCTGAAGTCTAGGGCTTGCGGACGCGGGTTCGATTCCCGCCGCCTCCACCATTTTTTCCGGAGTCTCTCCGATGAACGTCTCCGATGCCGTGCGTCAGCGGCGCTCCATTCGTGACTTCCTCGCCGACCCGGTGCCGAAATCGCTGCTCGCCGAAATCCTCGATGCCGCGCGCTGGGCACCCTCGGGCAGCAACATCCAGGCATGGCGCATCATCGCCGTCGCCGGTCCCGAACGCGATGCCATCGTGGAAATGACCCGCAGCGCCGCCTCCGCGCCCGGATTCGGCAAGACAGCCGACCCCTTCCCCATCTATCCGCCTGAACTCTGGGAGCCGCTGCGCACTCGTCGCTACACGCTCGCCGAGGATATGTATCGCGCGCTTGGCATCCCGCGGGAAGACAAACCCGCCCGACTACGCCATGTCGCGCGTAACTTCGAATTCTTTGGCGCGCCCGTAGGCCTCTTCTTCGTGATCGATCAACGGGTCGCGCATGGGCAGTGGGCGCATCTCGGTATGTTGATCCAGACCGTCGCGCTGCTACTCGAAGAGCGTGGTCTCGGCAGCTGTATGCAGGAGGCATGGGCGTCTTTCAGACCCCAGCTAGCCGAGCGATTCGGCTTGGCGCCCACCGAGATGATTTATTGCGGAATGGCTGTGGGCTTTCCCAAGTTGGAGAATCCGGTCAATCAATTTGAACGCTCGCGTATCACTCTCGATGAGCTCGTCGACTTTCGTGGGTTTTGACACATGACACTGCAGAATCGAACCGCTCTCATCACCGGCAGCAGCTCCGGCATCGGCCGTGCCGTCGCCCTAGCAATGGCCACATCCGGCGCCGACATCGTCATCAACCACCCGTCGCCGCTTGAGGTAGCAGCAGCTTCGGAGGTCGCCGAACAGGTCCGCGCTCTCGGTCGTCACGCCGTGATCATCGAAGCGGATGTCGCCGACGAACAAGCTGTGAGCTCTATGGTCGAACGAGCGACTCGCGAGTTCGGCCGTATCGACATCTTGGTCAATAACGCCGGTATCGCCGCCGCCGCGCCCGTGCAGGAACTCGAGGTTGCCGTATGGGATCGCGTGCTCGCCGTGCACCTGCGCGGGACCTTTTTGATGACGCGCGCCGTACTACCGCAGATGTATGCCCGTGGTTACGGACGCATCATCAACACCGCCTCGCAACTGGCCTATAAGGGCGCACCCGGATTCACCGCCTACACCGCAGCCAAAGGCGCGATTCTCTCGTTCACGCGTAGCGTGGCGCTGGAGATTGGCGCGCGCGATATCACCATCAACTGCGTGGCGCCAGGCGCTACGCGCACGCCGATTCTCGATGACGTACCCGCCGACGTACTTGAAGAAATTCGCAAGGCAATTCCGCTCGGTCGTATTGCCGAGGTCGATGACATCGCGCCGAGCTTCGTGTTTCTCGCTAGCGATGCAGGACGGCATTATCAGGGTCAATGCATCAGCCCCAACGGTGGTGACGTTTTCCTGTAACGGCGACGTCAGATTCGTCACAGCTCTCCGATGGCCTTGAGCAAACGCAAGCGTGCGATCGACGCATCGAATACGGCATCTGCCGCATGCCCCTCTGCGGCCGTCTGCAAGGCGATCGCCTCCAACACTTGAGTGTTGGTGACAAGACTCTCCGTGTACAGCTCACGAGTGATCCGAAGGTTTTCATTAGCCTCGGCGATAGCATCACGAGTCAGCGCCACACGCGCATCGGCCGCCTCGATACCGAGTTGAGCTTGCTGGACTTCGAGGCGAACGATCGACTCCAACTCATTGCGCCGCTGTCGTATCGATTCGCTCGAACGTCGCAAGGCGGCAGCTCGATGTCGCGCCTGGCCGCCATCGAATAAGGCCCATCGAAGGCCAACACCCACCATCGTGAATTCTTCGCGATCAAGCACTGTGTTTTCGAGTTGCTGATAACTCGCCGTCAAAGCGATGGTTGGCAGCATCTTTCCGAACTCCGCACGCGACGCAGCCTGCAAGGAGTCGGCTCGCGCACTCAGCCCGCCAAGCTCACCGCGTTGCCTTACGGCGCGCTCCTGTAAAGTCGCCAACGTTGTATCCGTCGCCTCCAAGATAGCGGGAGGTACCGCCTCGAGTTCGACGACACGGTCGAGCGGCTCGCCCAGGTGTCGGTTGTAGTGACCGAGTGCCGTGGCAAAGCCAAGCCGGGCACGCGCAAGTTGCTGTTTGGCGCCGGAGGCGGCCACACGCGAGGCCAACAAATCAGTGTTTGCTCGCGCCTGAACCTCAACCATGGCCGTCACATCCCGCAGATGGGCCTCAAGCGCGACCACACTCGCTTCCGCGGCGCGTAAGGCACGCTGGCTGCGCAAAACCCCAAGGTAACTCTCTGCGACGGCCAGCTTGAGATCGGCACGAGCGCGACGCTCATCGGCTTCGGCGGCCTCACGAGCTGCGCCTGCGGCCTTCACACCGGAGGACAAGCTACCGCCGGCGAAAATCGGCAAACTCAGTTGCGCATTGCGCATGACGAAATCATCGCCATCGAAGATACGCGGCGAGACGAATGCAAACTCGGGAGTGACGATCGACAACGCGGGGGCATCTGCCATCTTCGTATAAGAAGCACCAACCTCGATCTGCGGCAAACGGGCTGCTCTCGCCACCCGTTCACCGGCACGTGCGGCTTCGGTATCCAGACTCACCGCCGCCAGCCCAGCATCCGTTGCGAGCGCCTTGCTCCACGCCTGCGACAACGACTCTGCCGCATTCAGACCAACGGGAAGAAAGCCCGCCACCGCCAGCCATAGCCAGACTCGGGATGATGAGTGATGCATCAGGATTTTTTCTCTCGCAAGGAAACGATGCCAAGCGCTTTCAGCACGTACGTTTCGTAGACGGGCGTTAACGAGCCTGTCCTCACTTTACGCAGGAAATACTTTTCGAAAGCGATCTTCGCCAAATGAACCCACTTGCCTGCCTTGGCCCACGTCACGTTACGTGGCGGGATCTGCGGGAGAGCAACGAATGCCGCACCGGTATCACCAAAGTCCGCGAGACAGATCGCATTCCAGGTCGCACGGGCGTCCGCCGGCTTGCCTTTGATATCGGCGACGATGTTTTCGCAAATCGCACTGACCATCGATTCGATCATATAGCCGGTCTTCGGTGCGCCGGTGCCGACCGGTGTTACCTCAACGGGTGGGATAGCCACACAGACTCCAGCCGAGAAAATGTTTCGGTAAGCCTTCGACCGTTGATGCTCATCGATCAACACAAATCCGCGTGGGTTACATAAGCTCGGCACGGCTGCCACTGGGTCGACACCCTTGAACGCCGGCAAGATCATCGAAAACTTGAACGGCAAGACGTGTTCCTTCTTGGGCTTGCCCTCCTCGTCCATCTCCGTGAGCAGAACCTCGCCGGGTCTCACTTCCGTGATCTTGGCGTTCGTCACCCACTTGATGTGACGCTGACGCAATTCAGACTCCATGAGCCCCTTGCTGTCACCCACGCCACCCAAACCCATGTGGCCGATATAGGGTTCGCTCGTGACATAAGTCATCGGCACACGATCGCGTATTTTTCGCTTGCGCAGATCTGCATCGAGAATCATGGCGAATTCGTAGGCTGGACCGAAGCAACTCGCTCCCGGTGCGGCGCCGATCACGATCGGACCCGGGTTCTTCAAAAACTCTTGATATGCCGCCCAGGCGATTTCCGAGTGCTCGTGCGTGCAAATCGAATGCGTGTAACCACCGTGGGGGCCAAGGCCCGGCACCTCCTCGAAAGAGAGCTTGGGGCCTGTCGCGATGACGAGATAGTCATAGTCGAGTCGATGACCTGCCGCTGTCGTCACGTTGTTGCCCGGCGCATCGATCGTGACCACTTTCTCGGAAATCCACTGAATACCTTTCGACTCGAGCGGTTCGCGCATCGCGACACGGGTTTGTTCGGTCTTTCGCCAGCCCACTGCGACCCACGGGTTCGAAGGAGTGAACTCGAAATAGGGCGACGAGCCGAGCAAGGTCACCCGGTGCTCTTTGCCTAATTTCTTGCGTAGTTCGAATGCGGCCGGAACGCCCCCAATCCCGGCACCCACAATGACGATGTGAGCCATGTCAGTTCCTCCTAGAGAGGTAGGCGAAGTAACCCACTGGGATGACGACGAGCGTCAAGACGGTGGAGACGAAAATTCCGAAAATCAACGAAATCGCCAGGCCATTGAAGATCGGGTCATCGAGAATGAAAAAGGCGCCGATCATCGCCGCGAGCGCCGTCAACGCGATTGGCTTTGCGCGCACCGTCGCTGCGGCCACGACCGCATCGGCCAGGTCTCTACCGCCGGCGCGCTCGGCATTGATGAAGTCTACGAGCAAGATCGAATTGCGCACGATGATGCCCGCCAGCGCGATCATGCCAATCATCGAGGTAGCCGTGAACTGAGCACCGAGCAGTGCATGACCGGGCATCACTCCGATGATCGTGAGCGGAATGGGAGCCATGATGATAAGTGGCACGAAGTAGGAACCGAACTGCGCGACGACGAGCAAATAAATCAGCACCAGACCTACCGCATAGGCCGCACCCATGTCGCGGAAGGTCTCATACGTGATCTGCCACTCACCGTCCCACTTGATCGCGAGCTCCGCAGGATCATCGGGCGATGCGACGAAATGCTGCACGGGTTCGACACCATTGATCTTGCGCCCGTCGAGCGCGCCGATGATGCTGAACATGCCGTAAAGTGGGCTATCCAGTTTGCCCGCCATATCACCCATCACGTAGGTGACCGGCAGCAAATTCTTGTGGTGGATTTCACCATCCCAAGGAAGCTCGCGCGCCGTCGCCACGGCACCGAGTCGAACTCGCGCACCGGATTGCGATCGCAGCTCCAGAGCTAGCAGGTCTTGAACTTGAGCCTTGTCGCCGAACGGCAATTCGAGCCGTACTGGCACTGGTTCCTGTCCGCCACCGACTCGAAGATAGGTGGCATCAAAACCAACTACCGCCGCAGAGATAATCTCGGCGATTTGCTGTTGGCTCACACCGAGCAACGCAGCTTTGTTGCGATCGACCTCGAGCACCCAGCGTCGCGCCGAAGAAGGCATGGTGTCGTCGATATCAACGATATCGTCTGTGGCGTCGAAGACGGATCGCACTTCTCGAGCGAGTGCGGCCCGCTCCTCGGCACTGGCGCCGTAGATCTCCGCAACGATCGGTGCTTGCACCGGCGGTCCCGGCGGAACCTCGACCACTTGCACCGAGGCGCCATACGACCGCCCGATCGTCGCTAAGGACGCCCGAACGGAAGCGGCGATTTCGTGGCTCGAACGATCTCGCTCAGACTTCGGCAATAGATTGACTTGGATGTCACCCAACTCAGCACTACGCCGAAGGCCGTACTGCCTGACGAGACCGTTGAAATTGATGGGAGCCGCTGTACCTGCGTACACCTGATAGTCGGTGACCTCAGGCACAGTCTCGATGACGCTGGCCAATTCATCCAACACCTTGGCCGTCGTTTCGACCGGAGCACCCTCGGGCATGTTGAGGATCACCTGAAACTCCGACTTGTTGTCGAAGGGCAGCATCTTCAACACGACGAGTTGCACCACGGCAAGCGCAATGGCCGCCACGATCGTAATCCCGATGCCGGCATACAGCTTGTGCCGACGCGAGCGCGAATCGTCACCCGACAAGAAAGGCCGCAGCGATCGCTCGAAGAACCGCGCAACTCGCTGATCGAATCCACTGGATCCGTCAGTCGCTCCGTCGGATTCGTGATGGCCGCTGAGCAACTTTCGACTGAGCCACGGGGTGAAGATCAAGGCGATCAGCAATGAGAGCAGCATGCCCATACTGGAGTTGATCGGGATCGGGCTCATGTAAGGCCCCATCAAGCCGCTCACGAAAGCCATGGGCAGCAAAGCCGCAATGACCGTGAAGGTGGCGAGAATCGTGGGCCCGCCCACCTCGTCGACCGCGCGCGGAATCAAGGATTCGAGCGGTCCTGAATACAGTAGACGGTGCCGATGAATGTTCTCGACAACTACGATGGCATCATCGACCAGAATGCCGATCGAGAAAATCAAAGCGAACAAAGACACGCGATTGAGCGTGAATCCCCAAGCCCAGGAAGCGAAAAGAGTCGCTGCCAGCGTCACGACGACCGCCACCCCGACCACGAGCGCCTCACGACGACCCATGGCGAGCATCACGAGCAACACGACCGAGATCGTTGCAAAAAGCAGCTTTTGCATCAGCTGGGTCGCTTTTTCGTTCGCCGTTTCGCCGTAGTTGCGAGTGACCGTGACCTCGACGTCATCCGGGATATAGACACTACGCAACACATCAACCCGATCGAGCACCTTGCTCGCCACATCGATAGCGTTCTCACCGGGCTTCTTGGCGATCGCGATGGTCACCGCGCTGTGCCCGCGAACGGCGCTCGCGCCCTCGCCGTCCAGCCAGGCAGGACCGGTGCTGAAACTGACGTATTGTTCAGACTGCGCTGCGCCCATGCGCACATCCGCGACATCCTCGAGGTACACCGGTCGCCCATTGGAGACGCCCACCACGAGCGCAGCCACCTCGTCGCGATCTGCCAGAAAGCGACCCACCTGAATCGGGGCGGACGCGCCATCACCCACCACGGCACCAGCGTGCAGCGCACGATTGGTGGCTTGCAGGGATTGGACGATCTCACCATAGGTAAGCCCACGACCTGCGACACGTCGTGGATCGAGCTCGACCTTAACGAGATGATCAGGTGCCCCGACGGTATCAACATCACGCGTACCGGGTACACGCTTGATCTCTGTCTGTAACGACCGCGCGACTTGTGCGAGTGCATCGGGACTGCGCGACGCATCGCGACTCCAGAGCGTCAGCGTCAGGATCGGAACGTCTTCGATGCCACCCGGCTTCACCAGTGGCTGAAGCACACCCAAGCCTGGCGGTCGCCAATCCTGATTCGAGTAGATCGCGTTGTAGAGGCGGACGACTGCTTCCGTACGCGCCTCGCCGACCTCGAACTGAACCGTAATGACCCCCATCCCCGGACGCGACACCGAATAAATGTGCTTCACGCCGGCGATTTCGCCCAGAACTCGTTCCATCGGCCCGACAACCAGCGACTCCACTTCCGAGGAATTCGCGCCTGGGAACGGAATGAAAACATTCGCGAAGGTCACGTCGATCTGCGGCTCTTCCTCCCGCGGGGTGACCCAAACGGCGAACGCGCCAAGCAGCATGGCGGCCAACGCCAGCAATGGCGTGAGTTGATTGTGGAGAAAGTAAGCTGCCAGTCGACCCGAGATACCGATAGGCCGCTGCTCGCTCACGCGACTCATTGCGCGCTCCGAACCTTCGCGAGATACCGCATTGCGACAACAGGGTCAGCGGCGATCTGCTCACCGCGCGACAAACCGGCTAGCACCTCGGTATTGGAGGCAATCACTCTCCCAAGGCGCAATTGACGAAATGAGACCCGCCCGTTCGCTTGATCGAAGACATAGACGCCTGTGACCTCGCCCCGGGTGGCCACGCTCGATAAGGGCACGGTGAGGCGCTCCGCTACGCCCGTTACGACAGCCAACTTGACGATCATCCCTGGTTGTAAATCTTTGACATTCGCAGGTAGATCGACTCGTAAACCGACTGCACCGGTACCCTCTCCCGTGCGCGGCTGCACGAGCACGTTACGACCCGCCAGACGCTCGGTGCCGTGCTGTATCAACACCTCGCCACGTGCGCGCACCGCAGCGGCAAACTGCTCCGGGACATCCGTCACGACTCGTAACCGATCTGTCGCCGATACGGCGAAGAGTGGCATCCCGGGCGTAACGACACTACCGACTCGAACGTACCGATCGGTCACTACGCCCGCAAAAGGAGCCGCCGCCGTTGTGTATGACACCGTCTCACGCGCCGCGGTCACTGCGGCACGAGCGGTAAGGGTTTGCGCGAGCGCCGCTTCGCGCTGTGCGAGTGCGTCATCGAAAGTCGCCTTGGCGATCGCTTTTCGCTCGAACAAATTCGACATCCGTGCGAATCGCGCCTGCACTTCCACCTCACGTGCTTCGGCCGCTCGCAGCGCTGCCTCCGCTTGCTGTAGACCGCTGCGCTGCTGAGTGCCACGCAAACGCAATACGATGTCACCCGCAGAGACTCGATCCCCTATTTCCTTCGAAACAGCCGCCACCTCACCGCTCGTCTGAGCGGCAATCGTCGCCTGATCGACACCCTCAACACGGCCGTCCAACCAACGCTCATCGCCACTCGGAGTAGCCATGATGGTCAAGAGCTCGAACGGCGCGCTTTGCTTTGCCACGGGAGCCGGTGGCGCCGATGAGCCACACCCTCCGACGAGACTGAGTAACACCCCTGCGCCAAGCAGAGAGGGACGAATCGTCATTTGAAAGCCAGACCCGGTTGCAGTCCCACTTTGCGCAGGATGATGGCTAGCGGACAAAAGCCCGTGAAGGACGACTGCAATAGATTCAAGCCGACGAAAGCTGTGAGGAAAAACCAGTTCGCATGCACCCAGATACCGAGCGATAAACTGACAAGTACGACGGTGCCTGCAAAAGCGAGCACGAAGCGATCAATATTCATGGGTTAACTCCCTTGGTATCAAAAAAAGGATCAGACAGATGACCCGCGCGCACATTGGCCCGCAGCGACGGCTCCAGCAACTTCGGCGGCGATAGCGTGGCATCACGCGCTTCGCGCATCGCCACAAACTCTTCCAGAGTCACCGCGTCTTTGAGATGAACGTTCTGCCGTTGAGCAACCGGATCCGTCACAAACTGCGGATCCACTCCTTTGGCGGGATAGTCATGGCAAAGATAGATGCGCGTCTGTGCGGGCAGAGACAACAGACGCTGCATGGAGGCATAAAGCATCCGCGCATCGCCGCCCGGAAAATCACAACGCGCCGTACCGTACCTCGGTGCAAACAGAGTGTCTCCGACGAAAGCGGCATCGCCGATCAAATACGTCACGCTGTCTGGGGTGTGACCCGGAGTTGCGATAACCTCGATCGGAATCGACCCAAGCGCGAACCGATCACCATCGTCAAACAACACATCGAACTGACTGCCATCGGTCGGGAACTCGTCATCCAAAGACAAGCGGCCCTTGAAAGTCGTTTGGACTTGTCGGATGCCCGCACCGATACCGACGCGCGGCTGCCCGTCCAGCCGCTCTTTCAACCATTGAGCTGAACTTAGATGGTCAGCGTGTGCGTGGGTCTCGAGAATCCATTGCACCTTCAGCCCGTGAAGTACGACGAAATCGAGCAGCTGTCGCGCCGAGTGCGTGCTCGGCTCGCGCGTGATCGGGTTGTAATCGAGTACGGGATCGACGATCGCGGCAGTAGAGGTCACCGAATCGGCGACGATGTAACTGAAGGTCGCAGTCGCGGGGTCGTAGAAAGGGGTAACCGTCGGATTTGCTGCGTTCATGACTGGCATTATATTAGCAGTTGCTTATTTAGCAACCCCTGATGTAATATTTCGACCATGCAATCCGTTACCGGTCGCGCTCGAAAAATCAAAGCTCACACCGTCATGCCCGAGGCGATGCAACCGCACGCCGTAGCCGCATCTAATCTGCTGAAGGCTTTGGCCAACGAGCAAAGGTTGATGATCCTTTGCAATCTCTCGGGTGTCGAAATGTCGGTTGGCGAACTGAACGAACGGCTGCCATTGAGCCAATCGGCGCTGTCGCAGCACTTGGCCGTCTTGCGCGAGGCCGGCATCGTGCAAACCCGACGCGACGGCCAAACCGTCCATTACTCCCTGGCGGACGGACCAGCAGCTCAAGTGGTCGAAACGCTGCATCGGATCTACTGCGCCTGATAACCTCCGGCGCATGCAAATCGACATCATCCTCGAGCCGGATCTCACCCCCTCCCAAGTAGCCGAAATCGGCGTCAAAGCCGAGAGCTACGGAGTGCGTGCGCTGTGGAGTTCCAACTTCTTCGCACACTGGGACTGCTTCCTTTCGTTGGTGCCGCTGGCGCAGCAAACCAAACGCATGCTGATCGGCCCACTCGCCGTGAGTCCGTTCGAGATGCACCCGCTCAAAATTGCGAACAGCCTGCTCTCGCTCAACGAGATCACCGGTGGTCGCGCTGTCATCGCCATGGGCGCAGGCGAAGGCAACATCGACGCGATGGGGATACAGCGCCCCGAAAAAATCGTCCGGGCGACGCGCGAAGGTATCGAGATCGTACGTGGTGCGGGCTACGGAAAACTCAAGCAGGGATACAAAGGCGAGGACTTCGTCGTCAACCTGCCCTGCACCTACGACTGGGTTAAGGCACCGAATCCACCGCTCGTCTACGGCACGGCTTATCGCGGTCAGATGATGCGGATGGAGGCTCGTGTCGCCGACGGTGTCTTCATCGGCTGTACGCCACCCGAAGTCATGGCGAATGCCATGCGAGAGGTCAACGAAGGTGCCGCCAAGCGCGAAGCGGGCATGGCACCGCTGCGAACCAATACCTTCTGGGCTTGGCACTTGAAACGCGAACGCGCAGCAGGTTATCGAGAATCACGTCGCGAGTTGCCCTGGCGCGCCATCAAGCTGCAGAAGGAATTGATCCAACAGTGCCTGAGCGAGGACGAGGCGCAGATGGTTCGCGACAACTACGACAAGTATGTCGCTTCCTGGTTCGACCGCTCAGGTCACGTCAAAGAAGTGCCGGAATCGATCTCGAACCGCATGTGTGAATACTTCACCTCGACCGGCGGTCTCGAAGATCTCGATCGGGAGATCGAACGCTTTCAGATGTTTGCAGCAGCGGGTCTGACCGAATGTGCACTACGACTGCACGACGATCCGATGGAAGCGCTCGACATCATCGGTCAGCACGTCATCCCTCGGTTGCGCTGACTCCAAGGGCCGTCTCGCCGAGACAGCCTGCCCGCAGCCATGGCTCCTGCCACTCGGAGTGCTGCGGTGTGCCGTACAGCGTCGTTCGTTCTCGGGGCACCCGTCCGGCAGCGCGAATGATGCCGACCAATTCACTCTCGCTCATTTCCTGACCGTTGACGCCACCGGCGGCGCGCGTAATCGACTCGTTCATGAGTACGCCGCCGATATCGTTGGCACCGGCCCGCAAAGCCTCGAACGCACCCTCACGGCCGAGTTTTACCCAAGAACACTGGATGTTTCGAAACGAGGGATAGAGCACGAGCCGTGCGACGGCATGCATCAACATCGACTCGCGCCAACTCGGACCACTGCGCGCAAGCCCCTTGCGCCACAACGGCGCCTCCATGTGAACGAACGGCAGCGGCACAAATTCGGTGAAGCCGCCGGTACGTTCCTGCAGCGCTCGTAATGCCAGCAGGTGACGCGCCCAATGAACCGGCCGCTCCACGTGGCCGAACATGATCGTCGCCGTG
>JACCDJ010763873.1_pt1 | contig 13086 bp, 7 predicted proteins | sample 7444481 | NCBI WGS metagenome assembly JACCDJ01 (sample SAMN15323435, study PRJNA562643) | freshwater metagenome | isolation source: river surface water | place: USA:Blue River Watershed | collected 2017-08-15 | reverse complement strand
TCAGTTTGAAGGAAGAGAGCATCACCAGCAAGCCAGGAACCTGAAGCAGCTGTATTGTAATTTGCAACAATTGCAGTGTTTAAAGCACGAATAGCCATTATATTATTCTCCTAATAATTGTTGTGAGGAAACTAATCCTCGATTGTTGGCATTGTCCAAGTACCCTTAAGAGCACCTTGGATGTCAAGAGCTGCACTGTTGTTGTGGGTTTGACCACCACTAAATGCAGGAGATGTCGAAATACCTAAGTTTGAAGCAGTTCTGACACTACCCATTCTTTCAGCAGCAGCAGCTGCTACTCTCTCGGTTGCAGATTGAGCAGACTTAAGTAAAAGCTTAGTTTGTCTGATCATTGAATCAGCCTTGAGATTGTCTGTGAGCATTTGCTCAGCATATGAATCAACTTCATCGAAAGTGATAACACCAGCGACAGCTAATTTGGAAGAACAGCTATAAGCAGTCTTAATTCTTGCAGTTTCAATAGAAGCTACAGCATCTGCAGCATTATTGATTGCATTATTGCCTGTATTTTTCATGAGATCAACAACTTTCTTATTTACAGGATCTAAACGAACATCTGTTCCAGTAAGTTGTGATTGTTTTTCCATATCATCAGCTTTAGCAGTCTCTTCATCATCTTCAACTTCAGCCATATGCTTTTCATCATGCATAGCTGCAGTTCTTGTTGGACAATTTGAGTTTGCACAAACTGTGTTATCATCTTCCATTTCTTCTTCAGTCATTGCCATTTTTGTTCCGCATGAAGTACACTCAACTGAATGCTTTACAGAAGAAGTTTTGGTTGCTTTATGTGGCATGGAAGGCATTTGTGATGGATAGCTTGCTATATCATCTTGAGCACCTTCAGATGGATTTTCTAAAGACTTCCAATCTACTGTGTACTCTAAAGATCCATCACCTGAACCTTCAAACTTGGTAGGCTTAGTAACATCTGGGAATTGTAGAGAACCTGGATTAACAGTAGGAACTTTTTGTTCTGCCCAAGTTGGGTTATCACCCTTAAGGGAGTTGCTACCACTATTTTCCATTTCAAATTGTGGGTAATCTACTTCACCTGGCATGTTAGCCATTTCATTGTTATACTTAAATCCAGCTGACGCTGCAGGATACACTTCTTCTTCGGAAGCGATCTTCTTAAGGATCTCTTCTCTTTCAGCTCTTCTAAGAAGAGCTTCTCTCTGTGCCTTGCGCTCAGCTAATGCTTGTTTTGTCATTTTTCTAACCTCATTGCTGTTTTTATGCATATAAGTAACTTCATCGTCATCAGACATTTCATCATCAGACATATCATCATCGGACATATCATCATCAGACATTTCTTCATCCATGTCTTCAGACATATCTTCTCCGCCTAGAAGATTATCAAGCGCTTCTTGCACAGCTTGCTGCGCTGCGTCAACCATGTCAGCGGGAACTTCAATTTCAAAAGTGGCGACATCATCACTATCATCTACTTCGTCTTCGTCATCCATGTCATCAGACATGTCATCCATTTCTACTTCATCTGAATCATCATCACTCTCAAAGTGATGAAATTCTAAATCATTTTCATTATCATCAGAACTATCGTTTGCGAAGTCAACAGTCTCTTTACCATTTTCAAGGTCAAGACCGCTCATAACAAGACCAGCTTGCTTTGCAATATTTGGAAGATATTTTGCTCTAATTGCTTGTGCTACTACCAATGCTTCACTGTTATCTAATGATGCAGTTTTAGTCATATCAGAAGCACAATTAATAAGATCTTCCTTATCAGTTGCATTAAGCTCAGCTAATCTCATTGCAGCTAATCTGCTTTGATTTTTGGCAATATTCGAATTTTTATTCATTTTATTTGCTGCTTCCCTTAATAAAAATTGTTCTTTTATCAAAGTCTAATTTATAAGATTATTTATAAACGTTTTTTGTATTCTGTATATTTAGGTTTTACACCTTTTTTGAATAAAGAGGAGAATAAAATATTCTCCTCTTTATCATTGATTAATCAATCCAAACAATGCTTACATCAAGCTTCGATGGGTCTTTTGCTGAAGTCTTGATAGTGGTCTTACTGTAGTTACCACAAGCATGGCAGAATGAGTTGTTTTTGACCTTATTTACTTCTCTATCACCACATGAAGGGCAAACCATTCCAATAGGTAACATTCTTTCATTATTTCTGTCAAAATCAGCCATTGCTGTTCTAAGATAAACATCAGAGTCAACTGTTGATGACAATCTAATCATTGATTTGACATTAGAAGCAGTGATAGGAGCTGTTGCAGCACCTAAACCTTGATCAGGAGTTAAACCACCTGCAGGAGCTGCTAAGTCATCAGCAGGAGCTTCTTCTTTGCTTTCTGCTCCAGCACCACCTGTGCCATCAGAAAGTAACTTGATCATCATTTCAATTTCGAATGATGTTCCACATGCATTACAGGATCCCTTGCTGTCTGCAACATCTACATTGTCAGATCCACAGATAGGACAAACAGAACCCCATGGTTTCTTCTTACCTGGTTCGGAAACTGCATCTACATCTGGAGCAGCGTTCATATCATCAACACCACCAGTCATAGCTGAGAGACCAAGATCTCCACCAGCAGTAGGAGCAGCACCTAAACCTGGATCAACAGGACCAGCTGCTGGACCTTGAGGAGCAGGAGCACCCATTCCTCCACCCATACCCATACCAGGAGCACCCATACCAGGACCCATAGCATACTTATTGAGGATGTAGTCTCTTCTGTTCTTTCTTGCAATTCTAGCTGCATCAGTCATGATTACAGGAGCATCTTCAATTACTGATTCATCCATTGCAGGTGTTTCAGTCATGTCTTCATCAACTTTGAATGATTTACTTACAGATGTCGAAACACTTGCAGTAACATCACCATTTTCACTTACATGAAGATCAGTAAATGAGAAAGTACCTGGATCAACTGTAAATCCATGCTGTTGAAGAACTTCGATAGCCTTTTGCTTGAATGTATCTTCAAAACTATCATCACTTGGATTCATTCCACCTAAATCATCTTTAGTACAAACAAATCTTAAGCATTCTGATTTATTTTGTGTAACAGACATTGCTGCAGTTCTTTCTGCACTTTTCTTGACATCAATAGCTTTTGATACCAATTTCTCTGCAACATTGAAGTCTTCACACAATCTTTTAGCAGCTAAAGCAATCTTCTTTGAGCTAATGTCAAAGTTAGTTGAGTAGTCTGCAAGCCATCCGATAATATTGCCTTCAATATTCTTAGTAGAAGCAGTCTTGATACCCCAGAATTCTCTTCTGTTTCTTTCTCTTAATCTTGCTTCAGTTGCAGTTGGAGTTTTAGCTCTGTCAATGGATGCAATAAGAATTCTTTCATTCATGCTTTCAACAGCAGCAACAACTTCTTCAGGAGTAACTTGTTGTTCGCTTGCAGACATTGCTAAACCAGAAATAACTGATCTAAGTTCTGCACTTGAAATCAATGAATCACTTGAATCTACAGCAGTCTTGAGTGCACTTCTTAATTCTTCTGATTTTGAAGGAGCAGCATCAATATTCATATCATCAGCAGAAGCAGAAGATGTTTCTAACATTGTAGAAGCAAGTCTTTCAACTCCTTCCTTAGTAATTTCACCTTCTTCAACAGCTACAGAAAGTGCATCTGCTAAATTTGCAGCTGTAACATCTGCAGTAACTTGTGAACCAAGTTGCTTCAAGACAGCTGTGACAGGATTTTCAGTAGACTTTTCTTGCTTGAAGAAATCTGCATTTGCATCAGTATCAACAGAAGAAGCTGCAGCACCAGCACCAATCATTTCAGGAAGATTTTCTTCTCCTGCTAATGCTTGAGCAATTCTCATAATATGATTAGGATGTTCTTTTGCAGAAACAACTGCCTTTGCAAGTGCTTGAATAGTTGCAGACATTACTTCATGAGCAGTAGCTTTACCATCAACTCTACAAACAGCAAGTTGCATTTCTAAAACTTCTGTAGGGCATCCCTTGACAACTTCATTGACTAATTCAGATAAACCCTTGGTAACTGCACTATCATCAACTCTTCTTGCATAAAGACCAGCTTTTTCAAGTAAAACTTCCTTGACTTCTGTATCTTCACCAGTTCTTTTTGATTCAAGTTCTTCGTTTCTAGTCTTTGATGTCTCACCTTTATGATGAGCTCTTAAGCCATCACCTAAAGACTTGCTATCGTAACCTTCACCAGATCTGACTTCATCAAGTAAATCTTCTCTTACACCATCTCTATGCTTAACATCCAACAAGGCGGTTTTGACAAAAGATGAGTATTCTTTGAGGAGCTCTGCAGCTACTCTTGTTCCTTGACCATTCTCCATCAAGTGAATTTGATTTTCATTAAGAATTGGATCCCAACCAGTCTTTTTGCCATTTGTGTAACCTGTAATAGATCCATCTGTTGAAAGAACAACTCTGTTACCTGCACTATCCTCGACCTTAAAGTCAATGGTTACTGCAGCAGCAATCTTCTTTCTTTGTTCAGATGCAATCTTTGCAAAATGATCCATTTGATTTCTGCCTCCCGCCCCATTAGGCGTATTTGTTTTTATGTTTTTATTTCTTTCATTAGCAACTCTAATGACTTTATCAATGCTATTTTGAATCTGTTCTGTTCCAACTAAACTATTTTTCAAGTTAAGTAGATTTTCTGTGAAATTCAAAACATTGCTTTTTCTACTAGTACTTGTACTAGCAAAAACTTCTCTTCTTCCATCTTTTGAAGCCCATACAAAATGAACATCAGAAGATGCAAGAGCAACACCACCACCTATTGCTTGATTATTTTGTGTAGGATTTGTTAATTCCATAATTCTTCCAACACTATCAGTTGGAGAATAATCAGCAAGTCCTACGTTTCTCATTTGTGCAGAAGGTGCTTGTTGAGCTTGTGGTGCTTGTGGAGCTTGTCCAGTAGGTTGATTAATTGCTTGTGGTGCTTGACCTGATCCAACGTCAATACCATCATCAATCATATCTTGCATTGTTCCCTGAAGATCAGCCATAGCTTTTGTTATTTTTCCTACATGAGCAAGATCAACATTGTCTTTTCTTGCAAACATATTCAAAACAGCAACTTCAAGGAAGTTAAGCGAAAGATTAATCATATCCAAGATATTCAAACCTGATCTTGGATCAATTCCTAATGCTTGTAAAATAGCAGAAACAGTTGAGTTTTGATTAGCTCCTGCTCCCGCTAGTAATGGACCTCCAACTAGTGTCCCAGCTTGTTGAGCTAATCTTACTGCAGTGTTAGCAGTATTTTTAGCTACTCTTAAGCAATTTTCATATTCATTTCTTGTTTCAGGACTTGTTGGAGAACCCTGATGAGCTAAAACAATGTTGGATAAAATTTCATTTGCTTTTTTCTCAATATTTGTTGCAGCATCTAAAACTTCATCAACATCGTAGATTTCTTGAATTTCACAAGATTCAAAAGCACCATCACCTACACATGAAAGTTCAATAAACTTTACACCGTAGTTTTTTTCATAAGCTTTTTTGCCAGATTCAGGATGTATTTTGCCTTTGTATTTCTTTAAGTGTTCACAATAATCTTTTTCAGTGTAAGCTTTATTGCCACAAATTGAACATACACCTGATTCAACACTGGCTCCCATTGAAACATCATGGATTACACCTGTTCTGATATTTCTAGCAATGTCAGGATATGCTTCTTCATCAACGAAAAAAGTACAATATACACAGTTTTCTTTTTCGTCCCATTCAGCATAAACAACCATACCTTTAGCTTGTTCGATATCGTCATTTTTATGGTTTGTATAAATGGGAACACCTTCAAAAGTCTTGTAAGTTGGAATTTTTTGACCTTTGATATCTTGTTCTTTTAATAATTCTTCTTTGGAAAATAAGTCACCATTAGCATTGACAACATCAGCGTCAATTGCTCTAGCTCTTACCCATAAAAGTTTTGCACCTTTACGAGCTTGCATTTCCTTAACAATGTCAAAATCTTTGTATTTTTCAAGTACTTCTTTAGGATCAGCATATAGTGATTGCAAGCCAATTTTTGCTGCTTCTCGCATGTTGACAGAAGCAGTTTTAATAATGTGATCTCTTGCTATATTTCGGTCTTTTTCACTGAGAAAGCTATCTAATGTGATAGCTCCTCCTTTTGCAACCTTGTACATATATATTATCCTTAGAGTTAAAGTTACTAATTGTTGTTGTTCTATTTAAAGACTGTTTAGTCCTTTAAAATCTTAAACCCGTCGATTTCGACGGGTTTATTGTACATACAATCTACCTATTCACTTTATAAATATTCTTCACCAGAATCTGAAACTCCTGATCTTTTCTTGATTGCCTTAATCAATACGTTTAAGCAATCTTGTGGATGATCATTAATCTCTTTATCTGTAAATCTAACAATTATCCAACCGTTAGATGCTAATTCTGAATCTCTTCTTTTGTCTTTGGAAATCTTTTCTTGATTGTTGTGCCAGATCTCACCATCAGCTTCAAGTCCAATTTTTAGTTGTGGAATAGCTGCATCAAGTTGATAATCCATTGTTGGACCAGCAGAATATTGAGCATACAAAGGATATGGCATATTGACAGATCCTACTAATGAATATAATTTCTTTTCAAGATTAGTAAACATCTTTGGTTGAGGTCTTTCAATCTTTTTAGCAATGACTGTTCTAACATATTCATCATCACTTACAGATGCTAATCTTAATTCTTCTTGAGCTTCATAGTTCAATGGAACTGAGTTGTTTCCTCCAAATAATGGAGTTCTCAAAACACCGTATAAACCATCATACTCTTGTGGTAAAGGTCCTAACAATGCTCTTCCTGTCACAGGTTGCATAGATTTCAAGAAGCCTTCATGTGCTGCTGATTTAATTCTTTTAGATGCAATCCTTGTGTTATCTTTTGAAATCTTTTCTTCCAATCTATCTTGGTAAATTTCATTCAAAATTGAAGATGCAAGTTTGTACATCTTATCTCTCTGAGCAGCAGTAGGAGCAGGAGGTGCACCACCACCAGGAGGAGCTCCTTCACCAGGCATTCCACCACCACCAGCTTCAGGTGGCATTGGAGGAGGCATTCCTCCTAACCCAGCATCTCCACCAGTAAATCCTTGACCTGTTACTGGACCACTAGAGAAGTTTAAGGAAAAATTAGGAGTTCCAAAGTTTTGATCATTAATGAAATTAGCACCTTGTTCAAATCTTAATCTTTCAATTTCTTGATCTGAATCTAATCCAAATGCTTCAATCAAAGAAACATTTGAAATAACTCCATTTTGATTTGCAGTAACAAGCATCTGCAACTTTCCAGTATCATCTCTGAGTTGAAGATCATCAAATTTAATTTTTGGATAAACGAACTCGTCTTGTCCTCTTTCACCTTCGACAACAAATCCATTCCATTCTGCGACAGGCTTAAAGATACAGTTCTCAATCCAGTGAGCTACTTCTCTTCTAAATGTTTCTAATCTTTGTGCCATTGCCAAAAGACCAACTTGAGCATTACCATAAGTAGGTCCCTCTCCATTAAGAAGAGCTTTATTCAACATGACACCATCTAAGATTTCTTGTTCAATTAATTCAAACTCACCAGTAAGAGGATGAATTTTTCCTGTTGCTCCATACCATTCCATATCAAAGTTATGGTGAGTTACAAGAGTTAAGTTTGGATCATTAGCAATAGATGCTAACTCATCTTGAACATTATCGATATCTTCTTGAGATGCTGGTCTTACATCACTACCAATTTTGACAACTTTGATAGGAATAATCAATCTGTCAGCAATCATGAACTGTGCTTGTCTCAACTTATCCTTATATGTAAGAATAGGAAACAATGGACGTATCATGGAAACTCCATAATCTTCCCAGGAGTTTGATCCATATTTGAAATGATAAACTGAAATAGGACTAAGCTTAATTGGCTCATTCCTAAGTATCATTTTCTTTACTTCATCTGGAATTTGATTGTAAATTTCTTTAGGATGTCTTTCATTTACAATCCTTACTTCTTCTGCTGATGGTCTGTAAGCATAAGAAGCTGCAGTATCAATCATTCCTGATGATTTAATTACATTGTCAGGATTTAATATTGTAACTGATTTCCATGTAGCACCATCATGCTTACATTCTTCATTTTTCTTTTCATCCCAGTTTGTACCGTGACAATGAGGACAGTCAATAGAAAGTAAAGGAAAACAGTCACCTAGTAAGTGATAAGTTTTGGAAATTTCAGGAAGCCATTTTTGAAAGTTAAGTTTTTCTACTAACTTTTCAAAATAGTCTTTTACATATGCTGATGAACACTCTAACTTCCATCCAGAAAAAGGATAGTTAGTGTAAAAGTTTATGGCAGCTGCAACTTTTGGTTCGTTGTTTCTCCACCAGTTTGCCCACAAATAAACTTCACGTCTAGCGTTAGGTATTTGAAATGATGAAGGAGTAAGAAAAGGGGAGTAAAAGTTAGGGGCAGTCGTAATAGTATTTACGCTAGCAGTTTTTACTGAAGGTCCTAAACCTAATCCTATTCTACTATTTGCGTAACTTCTTTTAATTTCATCTCCGCTACTTGTTTTGGATCCTTCACCTGTTACTTGATGTGCTGAAGTTCTGATAGCGGAGGCAAGAGAAATTCTGTTTGCCATGTCATTTATTATACCCAGGTTTCATTTGATGGAGCATTTTGCCAATCTTTACGACCTTTTCCAGATTGAATTCTGAATTGACCGTTACCATTCAATAGATACTGAGCACCATTTCCTCTTTCTCTAGTTGACATGTTTACATCAACATCATTTTCGTCTCTGATTTGAGATAATTGTTGCTCTAAATTAGCTTCTGGTTCTTCTTGATTATCTTCAGAAGTATTGTATATTACAGAAACATTTTTAGGATGTAGAACTTGTAAAGTTTCAGGAGCTATTACAGATACTAAATCAGATTTCTGAACAGCTCCTCCACCGAAACTTGCTTGAACGGTTCTATACCACATCGTTATCTTCTCTGAGATCCTCTAAATTGTAATCTAAACCTAATTCGTGTGCAAAGTTTTTCAAGTCATCATCAGAATATTGGTGTCCCCAATCTTCTTTGTTATCTGATAAAAGTTGTTCAATAGTTTTATTGACATCTTTTTTGTTTGTTCTTCTTTCTTCAAGTTGTTCTTCTCTTAAGATGTCCATAACACTTTTCTTTCTGTTTTCTTCTAAGAGTTGTTCTTGATTTTTTTCAACTTTACTAGCAGATTTATTCAAATGCTGAGAGACTGTCATATCATCTCCATCAGCTGCTTTACTATTGATTTCTTCTGGAATATAAATAGGTTTTGATTTCTTACTTAGGAGTTGTTCAGAGTATGGTGTTTCCATTTCTCCACGATGACCCATTAAGTCAGCATCATCAAGTTGTTCTTCTCTAATATGCTCAGTGTCAGAAACATGAGTATTTAATTTTCTCAAGAGTTCTTCAAGATATTGTGCACCATCTTGATTTTTTCTTTCTGGAGATAATTGATCATTGATAACTCTATTGTGATCTGATTGTGCTTGTTTAGGTCTCTTTACAGGTTTATCATCCTGTTGATGACCCCACTTGGAAGCTTTATTATCTGACAATTGAGTTTCAATTGAATCTTCGTAGTTAGCTTTTTCTCTTAACTTATTAGCACCTTGAGTGCTCATATTAAATCTAGCTTCATAACCTACTTCACCTTCGGTTAATTTCTTAGATCTTTCACCTTCTTTAAGTTCAAGAGCATTAGCTTCATTATCTGGATGAGTATGAACATCTAATCTTGCCATAACTTCATCATGTGTTTGGAATGCTACTTTCAACCAATCTTGATATCCACAAGTAACATGTCCATCTTTGTCTAATCTGCTGTCAATACAGTTGTTGACACATTTAGAAATCTCCATTGGTACAGGAGCTTTATAACCTTGGAATTTACCTTTAGGACAGAGTAAAAAAGGTTCATTTGCTTGTGTTGAAAGAGTAGTATATGCAACTCTTCTATTTTCTTTTGGAGTGATTTCTGAATACCAATTATGAAGTGATTTTGCTACCATAGCGATCACTTTCTTATCATTGGAAAGAATAATCTGTCTAGCTTCTTTGACAAACTTATTTTTTCTTTCATTGTTAGCAAAAGACTTTAGTTTATCAAAAGCATTTACAGCTTCGATTTGCCAGTATCCAGAAGATTTTTCATTATTTTTGTAAGCAACTCTTTCCATTTTAGCTGCTTCATTATTTTTATCTAAAAAGTTTTGTAATGCCATGTAAGCAAAACGAAGAGTATTTCTTTCTTCTGCAACTTTGATATTGATAAATCTTTTTTCTAAATTTGCTAATTTTGTTAATGCTTCAGAGTTTGAGCATTTAAGAATTTTGCCTAATAGATCAGGACCACCAGAATTCATAAAATCAATTACAATAGGACTACCCATATCAAAATGGGAATGATCCATATCTTCTAAAGGATTGGATACAAAAGAGTGTTTACCAGAGAGATCTTTTGAAAGATCTTTGATAATATTAAATAAACTTTCTTCACCTAAAACCTTCTTTATTTGTTTTGGGTCATGACTGGTGTAATGTGTTTCGATTTTGTATCCCTTTTCCATATTATTTTCCCAATCCTAACATTGATAGTTCTTCTTTATCAAAGCCTCTATCTACCAATGCACTTTTGATTTGTTTGAGTTCTTCAGTAACACCTTTTTTGTCAACAGCTTCTTTAAAATCACCTTGTTTTGTTGATTTACCATAGTCTTGTAAATCTAAAAGGAAACATACTCTTGCTATTAATTCTCCAGTTGATCTTTTCTTGAAATCTGGTTTTCTGTCATAATCAATAGCTGCTGTTTTAGTGTTTTTGCCTTTTGATGCTAAATCTTTTAATTTATCTAAAGTTTCTTTGACTTCTTGATTCTGTTCTTGCAATTCATCAAGATTTACAGTTTTTTCATTAAGAGCAGTTTTTTCATTAGAGTTATGATCTTTTTGCTCTTTCTTTCTGTTGTATTCTTTTACAATTTCAACAGCACGTTCAATTGTTTCTTTATCCCAATATTTTAATTTAGCAATATATCTAACAATATCGTTCTTTTCGATACCGTGGTCAAGCAATTTTCCAACTTTACCCATTAAAACTCTAAAAGGGTTGCCTCTAGTTTTCTTTTTTCTTTTTTGAACTTGTTGTGCTTGTCTAAAATTGTACACTGTCTTGACCTCTGCTAAAAATTCTCTCTTAATTTTTTCAGCATATTCAACATGAGTAGGGTCATATTCATCTGTTTGTGGATCCTTTGTTCTTTTTCTTGGATCACTTGCCATATGAATTGCATCTACTAAATGATATAATCTACTTTGTAAATCTTTATTTTGAATACTGTCAGCTGCTGTATTTATTTCTTCTACTAGATTATTTGGATCTTTACTAGATACTACATCATCTAATAGTTTCTTTAAATCAGCTTTAGTAACTCCTTCATCACCATCACCATTAAGAGGAATATTATTAGGTCCTCCTGGGCTTGATGCTAAGGGCATTTCAAAATTGGATTTTTTTCTCATTAGTCTATATCGAAATTAATGTCAATACTGCTGTAAATGTCTGAGATTGTTTGAGCTCTGTTTTGAGCTTTGGTTTCAAATTCTTCTTTGATATTTTTCTTGATAGCTAATCTTGCTTCTCTAGCTGTGTTTTGTGAAGCAACTCTTTGTGCTTCTCTTGCATCTAAAGCTTCAGGATCAACCATTCCAAATTGTGAAGTATGCTCTAAATCATTTGATGTTCTTAAAATATTATGAGCTCTTGAATTAACAACTTGAGATTTTCTTAAGTTGTTAATTTGCTTTTCTTCCCAGCTTTGATGTCTAGATGCCTTAGCTTCTCTTCTTCTTTGCATTTCAACTACAGATTGTTCACTGCTCTGTGTTTGGCTTGTTAAGAATTCTTCTGAAATTGCAATCATATCAGGATTGAAAATAGAAGCTGATTTAGAAAGCATAGCATTCATATAATCATCAGCTGAAAAAGCTTTCAAACCACTTGTAGTAGTTCTAGCATTCAAACCCTCATCGGTTCCATAGTCAGCTCTTTTGATAGCACCTAATTCTTGAGAAAGAATTCTGTCTGCAATGCTCTCAGTTCTATGATCTTGATACATTGAAGCTCCAGAAATCTTTTCCCAGGATTTTTCGAAATTAGAAGCTTCTTTTTTTAGACCAATAGTTTCTTTTGAGATCTTAAATTGATTTTCAGCTGAGTTGTTTCTTAACTCAGCATAAGGATCATCTTCAATATTAACTTGAGATCCTACAAATCTTTTTTCAATGAAACTTGGGATATTTTCTGTTTCGTTTACTTTTCTAAATCTACTCATATTTTTTATCCTGGTATTACTCTAAGATACGTCCCAGGAGAAATCTCCTGGGACGATATTTCTTGAGGAATTATTTATCGTACTTTTTGGTAAAGAGTGCGTCGATCCACTCTTGATCACCATAACCTAACTCATTCTTCCAGTAATCAACTAATCTGGAATAATCAGCATCTGTTAAAGTAGCAGTCTTGACCATTGAAGAAACTGCAGCAATCTTGACATTTGATGCAAGTTCTGATGCCATGACATTCTTGATTTCTTTCAAGTTATCTGTAGCAGCAGTATTTCCTAACATTGCTTCAACATATTCAACAGGGAAACCCTCTGCTAATGCTTTTGCAGCAAATGCTTTCTTTGCATTGTTTGACAATGAAGATGCTTTTTTCATTTCAGTCTCAGTTTTAGCCCAACCAGCTTCTTTACCAGCAGTGCATCCACAGCTTTCACCAGCATATTTCTTGCCACAGTCTTCACACTTCTTTTCCATTGCTTCAGTTTCTTTTTCTTCTGCAATCTTTACAAGTTGCTCTCTGTAAGCTCTTCTTTGTGCAAGCTTAACATTCTTGTCATTTTCAGCAGCAACTCTTGTTTGAATTTGTGATGCTAATCTGACTCTTCTTTCATGTCTTGCAGCTAAAATGGTATTAGCTAATTCCTTGTCACCAGCAGCAAG
>JACCDJ011523139.1_pt1 | contig 13088 bp, 10 predicted proteins | sample 7444481 | NCBI WGS metagenome assembly JACCDJ01 (sample SAMN15323435, study PRJNA562643) | freshwater metagenome | isolation source: river surface water | place: USA:Blue River Watershed | collected 2017-08-15 | reverse complement strand
TGCGCATGATCCGGCGGCTGCGGCTGGATCGGTTCGTGAAGAAGGCCTGAACCTACTTCGCGCCGTCGAGGAGCTCGCGGGCGTGCGAGAGCGCGACCTTGCTGGCGCGGTCGCCCAGCATGCGGGCCAGCTCGGCCTCGCGGTCCTTGCGCTTGGCGTGGACCGGGGCGATCGCGACCGTCGTCGAGCGGTCGTCCTGCGTCTTCGTCACGACGAGGTGGGCATGCCCGAGGGCGGCGACCTGCGGGAGGTGCGTCACGCAGAAGACCTGGTGGCCGGCCCCGAGCACGGCCAGTTCGCGGCCGACCTGGGCGCCGATCTCGCCGCCGACGTTGGCGTCGACCTCGTCGAAGACGAGCACCGGGGTGCGGTCGACCGCGGCGAGCACGGTCTTGAGGGCGAGCATGACGCGGGCCGCCTCCCCGCTGGAGGCGATCTGGTCGAGCGGCAGGAGGTCCTGGCCGGCGTTGGGGCAGAAGAGGAAGCGCACCGCATCGGCGCCGTGCGGGCCGAGCTCGGCGACGGAGACCTCGATCCGGAGGTCGGCCTTCTTGAAGCCGAGCGCGCCGAGCATCTTGCGGGCCGCGGCGGCGAGCTTTTCGGCGGCCTTGAGGCGGGCCGCGCGGAGCACCGCGGCCTGCTTGCGCAGCTCCTTCTCCACCTGGGCGGCCTCGGCCCTCAGCTTGGCCACGCGCGCCTCGACGTCGCCCTGCGACGCCAGCCGGCGACGCAGCGCCTCGCGTTTCTCGCGCACGGTCTCGGCCGACGGACCGTACTTGCGGCGGAACTCCAGCCAGCGGTTCATCTGCGCGTCGAGGTCGGCCGTGGCCTCCTCGTCCGCGGAAAGCCCGCGACCCAGCCGGGCGAAATCGGCGCGGATATCCTCGGCCTCGGCCGCGAGGGAGTTCAGGCGGTCGCGCAGCGCCGCGGCGTCCGCGTCGATCCGGGCCACGTCATCGCCGGCCTTGAGCAGCTTCGGGAGCACCTCGCCGAGCCCGTCGGCCCCGAGGCCCGCGTCGAGCTGGCCGAGGAGCGCGGCGAGTTCCTGCGCGCGGGATGCGCGGGCATGGTCGCGCTCGAGCTTGGCGATGGCTTCCTCGGAGAGGTCCAGCGAGTCGAGCTTCTCGAGCTGGGAGCGCAGGAAGGCCTCCTCGTCCTCGGACAAGCGTTCGGCCGAGGCGGCTTCGGCGGCCTCGCGGAGCAGGTCATGGCGCTGGCGCCAACCGGCGCGGTAGGCGGCGAGCGGCGCGGCCAGGCCCGCGTGCAGGTCGAGCATCTCGAGCTGGGTCTCGGTGCGCATCAGCTTCTGCGGCTCGCCCGGGCCATGGAAATCAATCCAAAGTTCGCCTAGCTGCTGGAGCTGCGTGAGGGTGGCGGACCCGCCGTTGACGGAGATCCGCCCCGCCTTGGTCGCGTGGACCGAACGCTTGAGGATCAGCAGGCCATCGTCGCAAGCGGGGAGATCCAGCGCCTTCAGGGCCTCGTCGAAGCGCCGGTCGCCCTCGACCTCGAGCTCGGCCTCGACCGCGCATTCCTCGGCGCCCTTGCGGACGATCGTCTTCGCGGCGCGGTTGCCCGCCAGGAGCGAAAGCGCCCCGAGGAGCACGGATTTGCCCGCGCCCGTCTCGCCGGTGACGACGGTGAAGCCCGGACCGACCTCGAGGTCGGCGCGATCCATCAGGGCGAGGTCGCGGATGATGAGGCGGCGGATCATGCGGAGGGACGGTCGCCGAAGAGCGCGGAGCCCACGCGGACGCAGGTGGAGCCCGCGGCCACCGCGAGTTCGAGGTCGCCGCTCATGCCCATCGAAAGCTCCGGCAGGCGGACGGCGAACCGGGTCTCCAGCTCGTCGCGGCAACGGCGCAACGCCTCGAAGGTCCGCGTCGCCACGGCCGGGTCATCGGATAACGGGGCGATGGCCATCAATCCGGTCACCTTCAGGGCGGGGTAAGCCAAGGCGGCCTCGAGGACGGCGGGCGCGGCGGCGAGGTCGCAGCCGAACTTGGCGGGATCGTCCCCGGAGTTGACCTGGATGAGGGCTTCGCGGACCAGGCCGAGTTCGCCGGCGATCCGACCGAGGCGGGCGGCGAGTTCGGCCGAGTCGACCGACTGGATGACGTCGAACGTCTGGAGGGCCTGCTTGGCCTTGTTCGACTGCAGGTGGCCGATGTGCTCCCAACGGAGCTCCGCGGGGGCCTGGGGACGCTTCTGGAGGGCTTCCTGCACCCGATTCTCGCCGACCGCGGGCAGACCGAAGCGGTGGGCGAAGAGCGCCGCGTCCACCGGGTGCGTCTTGGTCACGGGCAGCAGGCGCACGGAGTCGGGCGCCCGGCCGGCGGCCACGCAGGCCTGCCGGATCCGGCCCAAGACGGCCTCGCATCGGCCCGCGAACTGGTCATAGGTGACCATTTGAACACTAGTGGAGGAGATCGGCCCCCGAGTCAACGCCGCCAGAGGGCTGATTCCGGAGGAGCGCGGCTGTTAGATAAGCAAAACTACACTTGAAGGCATTTGGCATTAGATTTAGTAATCCAAGGACTTTTCCTCCATGCACATCGAGAACCTGAAGATCTTCCGCGACCTGGTGGACAACGAGAGTTTCTCCAAGGCCGCCAAGCTCAACGCCATCACCCAGTCGGCCGTCAGCCAGCAGCTCCGCTCCATGGAGAAGCATTTCAACGTGCTGATCGTCGACCGCAGCCAGAAGCAGTTCCGGCTGACCCGCGAGGGCCGCAGCCTCTACGAGGCCGCGAAGGATATCCTCAACCGCTACGAGCAGGTCTCGAGCGAGATGCAGGAGATGCGCAAGGTCGTCAGCGGCACGGTCCACGTCTCGACCATCGTCTCGATCGGCCTCCATGAGCTGCCGCCGCACGTGAAGCGCTTCATGCAGGAGTTCCCGCACGTCAACGTGCGCGTCGAGTACCGGCGCTCCAACCTCGTCTACGAGGACGTCATCTCCAACGCCGTCGATTTCGGCCTGGTGGCCTTCCCGCAGAAGATGCGGCAGATCGAGATCACCCCGCTGATGGAGGACCAGCTCGTCGCGATCTGCGCGCCCAAGCACAAGCTCGCCGGCAAGAAGGAGATCGACCTCGCCGACCTGCAGGGCGGCAAGTTCATCGGCTTCGACCAGGACATCCCGACGCGCAAGGCGCTCGACCAGTTCTTCCGCGAGCAGCGCATCGAGCTCGAGCCGTCGATGGAGTTCGACAACATCGAGACCCTGAAGCGCGCCGTGGAGGTCGACGCGGGCGTGGCCCTCGTCCCCGAGGGCACGATCCGGCAGGAAGTCGAGCAGGGCACGCTCGTGATGCTGCGCCTGCGCGACCGCCGCGTGGCCCGGCCGCTCGCGATCGTGCACCGCAAGGGGCGCGTCCTGACGCCGGCGATGAAGCGCTTCATGGCGCACCTCATCAACAGCACGGGCGGCAAGGCGGTCGCCGACCTCGGCTGATCAGACGCGTTGCTCCCGGCGCCGGCGCGCCAGCCGGGCGAAGCCGGGCAAGGCCTGCGCCCCGAGGAAACCAAGCCCCACCCAGAGCAAGGCTCGCCCGTCGGCGTCGCGGAAGGCCTGCCCCGCGGCGGCCCACCAGAGCAGGGCGCCGACCATCGGCTCCGGTCCGCCGACCAAGGTCGCGCGCACCAGCGAGGCGTTGCCGAGCAGGACGCAGGCGAGCGCGGCCGCGGCGCCGGCGGGCAGCAGGCCGAGCGCGCCGTGCGCGTAAGCCAGGGTGCCGAGGCCGACCAGCAGGCCGACCAGCAGGGCGGTGCTGACGCGAGCGCGCCACGGCAGCAGGCGCAGCCTCAGGCGATGGGCCCGGAGGTAGAGCGCGGAGGCCGCGCCGGCCATGGCGAAGGTGAGCAGCCAGACGTAGACCAGGCCGCGCACCGGCAGGGCGTAGGCGTCGATCGCCCACTGCAGGAGGAAGCACTTCGCCAGGATCAGGGACCAGAGCGCCTCAAGCCGGTCAAGCACCTCGCCCTCGCGGTAGGCCCGCTCGACCGACAAGGCGAGTTCGGCGCCGTCCGACGGCGGCAACGAGGTCAGGGGTGCGGGCATGGGCGGTCAGTCGGCCCATAACTTGAGGCTCCTGATCGCGATGGCAACCGGCGGCGGCACTTCCTTGTCCCAGCCCGCCTCGCCCGCCCGGATCCGGTCCGCCAAGGTGCGGGGCTGGCAGGCCATCGCGGCCGGGTCGGCGCCCGCGATGGGAACGAAGAAACCATTGTTGAGGAGGTGCTGGAAGAGGCCGGCCACCGTCGGGCGCATCTGGATGTCGCCGGCGGCGATGACCGCGTCCTCCTTGATGGAATAGCTTTCGGGGAAGCAGACCTTGCAGGCGACCGGATCGGCCACCAGGCGCCGCAGCTGGTCGCCGCGCATCGGGTAGACCATGACCTGGACGCCGTCCTTGAAGAGCCGGCCGAAGGATTCGAGCACGCCGCCCTCGAGCTGCGTGTAGTGCTCGGGGTTGAAGAGGTCGACGAGGTTGTTCATGCCCGCGACCAGCGTGATGCGCCCGGTGGTGTGCATGCGGAAATAGGCCGGCAGGCGGTACCACCCGCGGTGCCGGGTGACGAGCAAGGGCCGACGGAGCGTGGCGACGAGGCGGATGCGGTCGATGAGCTCCGCCTCGGGGTGCGGGTCCGACCCGATGCACATCTCGAAGAGCGGCAGGACGTCCGCCCCGCCCTCCCCCAGGTTGCGCAGGGCGCAGGCGAGCATGTCCTCGTTGACGAGGGAGACGGGCCGGAAGGTGCCGCGCGCGACAAGCAGGTTCTTCTTGTAGAGGTATTCGCTGGGGACCTCGGGGACGCCCTCGGGCCCGAACAGCACGGCGTCGGTCAGGCCGAGGCGGACCAGGCGGAGCGCCGCGGACCGGTTGTCGAAGGCGCCGAAGGCCGGGCCCTTGAAATGGACGAACTCGACCTCCACCCGGCCGACGCCCACGCCTTCGACGAGGGCGGTGAGGAAGGCGTCCACGCCGGTCCGGGCATTGAGGGCGGCGTGGATGAGATTGACCCCGACGATGCCGAGGGCGTCCTGCTGGCGGCCCGCGTCCTTATCCCACAGCCGCAGGTGCAGGAGCACCTCGCTCGGCGGGGTGAGCGGCGCCTCCTGGAAGCGCAAGCCGATCCAGGAATGGCCCTGGCCCTTGCCGTCGTGCGGGGTGGTCGCGACCGTGTCGGCGAAGGCGAAGAAGCGGGTCTGCGCCCCGCGCTCGGCGGCCAGGCGATCGACCAGCAGCTGGTACTCGTGCTGCAGCATCTGCTCCAGACGCTCGCGCGAGACATAGCGCTTGGGGTGGCCGTAGATGGCGTCGCTGACCCGCATGTCGTAGGCCGACATGCTCTTGGCGACGGTGCCCGAGGCGCCCCCGGCCTTGAAGAAATGGCGGACGACCTCCTGGCCCGCCCCGATCTCGGCGAACGCGCCGTAGGCGGAACGGTCGAGGTTGATGGCCAGCGCCTTTCGTTCGGTGGCCGCGCCCGCATCCGGGGTCTGCTCGTACATGCGATCAATCTAAGGACGACCGCGAAAGGAAACCAGCGGAAACCAGCGTCGAAAAAGCGTCTTTTGAATGGCGATGTTTCGCCAGGCGGGCATCGTGCGGGAATCCTCCGCGGACGCCCCCATGAAAGAATTCCTCAAGTCCCTCCTCGCCTCGGTGCTCGGCACCTTCCTCGCGGGCGCCCTCTGCGCCTTCCTGCTGCTGGTGCTCATCGTCGCCGGGCTGAGCGCCTCGGGCGGCGGCGCGCCGACCGTGACGGTCCGGCCCGGCACCCTGCTCGTCGTCGGCCACGGCCTGGTGGTGAACGACACCCCCGCGCACGGCAAGGCGGGCCTGGGCTCGCTGCTCGGCGACGACCCCCGCCCGACGGTGGACCTCTACCGGGCGCTCGCCGCGCTCGAGCTGGCCGCCAAGGACCGGAACATCCTGGGCGTCGTGATCGCCGGCGAGATCGAAGCCGGCGTCGTCCAGTTGGGCGAACTCCGCCAGGCCATCGCCGAGTTCCGCAAGGAGAGCGGCAAGCCGGTCTTCGCCTGGATCGAGAACGGCAGCCAGGGCGAATACTACCTCGCGAGCGTCGCCGACCAGATCGCGATGCACCCCGCCGGCGAACTCGAGCTCAAGGGCCTCGCCGCGAGCAACCTCTATTTCGGCGAGACGCTGCGGACGCTCGGCATCGGGGTGCAGGTCACCAAGGTCGGCAAATATAAGTCGGCGGTGGAGCCCTTCCTCGGCGACCGCATGAGCGAGCCGTCCCGCGAACAGTCCACCCGGCTGGTGCAGGGCGTGTGGAGCCGGGTCGTCGGCCAGATCGCCCAGTCCCGCAAGCTCACCAACGCCGCGCTCAACCGCGCGGCCGACGCCGGCGGCGTCTTCCCCGCGAAGAAGGCCCTGGAGCTCAAGCTGGTGGACACCTTGCAGCAGCGCGACGAGTTCATCGAGAAGGTGCGCAAGGCGGGGGCGGCGGTCGACGACAGCGAGACATCCTTCCGCCAGGTGTCGCTGGCGCGCTACGCCGACAAGGTCCAGCTGCCCCGCGGCGCCGACAAGGTCGCGGTGGTCTACGCCGAAGGCGAGATCGTCGACGGCTGGGGCGGACCGGACGAGGTCGGCGGCGACCGCCTGGCGTTCGAGCTCCGCCGTCTCCGGGCCGACGCCCGCGTGAAGGCCGTGGTGCTGCGGGTGAACAGCCCGGGCGGCTCCGCCTTCGCCAGCGACCTGATCGCGCGCGAGGTCGCCCTGCTCCGCAAGAAAGGCCTGCCCGTCGTCGTCTCCATGGGCGACCTCGCGGCCAGCGGCGGCTACTACATCGCCGCGCGCGGGAGCGTGATCATGGCCGACCCGGCCACCATCACCGGCTCCATCGGCGTCTTCGGCCTGCAGTTCAATTACGAGGAGCTCGCCAGGAAGTTCCACCTCGGGCACGACGGGGTGAAGACCAACCGCTACGCCGACCTCGGCCAAGCCCACCGGGCCGCCGCCGCCGACGAGCTCGCGCTGATCCAGTCCATGGTGGACGAGGTCTACGAGGACTTCCTCAAGGTCGTCGCCGAGGGCCGCAAGCTGCAGCGCGACGGCGTGCATGAGGTCGCCCAAGGCCGCGTCTGGCTGGGGACCGATGCCCGCGAGCGCAACCTGGTCGACAAGTTCGGCGGCCTCCGCGAGGCCATCGCCCTCGCCAAATCCCTGGCGGAACTGAAGGACGCCCAGCTGGTCCAGGTCCCCGCCCTGCACGAGGGGGAGGAGTCGCTGCTGCAGCAGCTGCTCTCCGACGACCGGGAGGACCACCCGCTCTTCACCCGCGCGGCGCCGAGCGACCCCGCGGTGCTCTTCCTGCGGACGCACGCCGAGACCTTGCGGGCGATCCGGACCCTGAACGATCCGAAGGGTATCTACCTGACCTGCCCGCTGCGCCTGGAGCGACGCTGAACGTCAGCCCTTGGGGCGTTGCGCCTTGGCCTCGGCCATCCAGCCCCGCAGCTGCCGGATGCGGGTGGCGTCCGCGGGGTGGGTCGACAGGAATTCCGGCGGGCGGGAGCCGCCGATCTTGGCGAACCGTTCCCAGAAGCCCGGGGCCTTCTCGGGATCGTAGCCGGCGCGGGCCATGAAGAGCAGGCCGAGGTGATCGGACTCCGACTCGTGGCCGCGGCTGTAAGGCAACAGGACGCCGAGCTGCGTGCCCAGGCCGATGGCGGCGACCCAGGCCTGGCGCGTCTGGGCGTCCTTTTTCTTCGTGGCCTCGTCGGTGATGGCGACCGCCGCGGCGACGCCCAGCTGCTGCGAGACGCGCTCGGCGCCGTGCCGGCAGATGACGTGCGCGACCTCATGGCCGAGGATCACCGCGATGTCGTCGTCCGTGGGGGTGTAGGCGAACATGCCGGCGTTGAAGCCGATCTTGCCCCCGGGCATGGCGAAGGCGTTCGGGGACCGGTCGTCGATGATGGCGAACTCCCAGCGCGCCACCGGCGGGAGCACGCCGTTGCGGTCGTCGCGCCGCGCGGCCGCGACGATCTTGAGGCCGATCTCGCGGATCTTCGCCAGCCGCGGGTCGTGCGGCAGTTTCTTCATCTTCGCGAACTCGCCGGACGACAGCGAGGCGACCTCGGCCTCGTCGACGAGGATGAACTGCGCCCGGCCGGTGACGGGGGCGGTCTGGCAGCCGCCGAGGGCCGCCGCGAGGAGGAGCAGGAGGGGGAGACGCATGACGGGAAACTCAGGCCTTGGGGCCGGCACCGGACTCGCCGACGTAATACTTGCCGGCGGACGGGTCGTAGGTGTCCGTGTAGACGGACGCGAGGCGCACCGACATCTGGTTGAGCACGGCGCAGAGCATCGGGGCGCCGGCGTCGCGCAGGCGGGCCAGGCAGGCGGCGGCGTTGCGGGCGCTCACCACGTTGAAGCGGACGACGTAGACGACGCCGTCGACCTTGGGGATGAGGTGCAGCGCGTCCGAGACGGCGCCGATGGGCGGGGAGTCGATGAAGACGCGGTCGTAGCGGCGGCGCAGCTCGTCGATCATCTCGCCGAACCGCGGGTGGTTGATGACCTGCGTGGGGTTGCGGCAGCTGAGGCCCACGGGCAGGACGTCGAGCCCGGGCGCCACGTCCTTGACGATGGCCTCGTCCAAGGTCATCTCCCCGTTGAACCAACGGCTGACCCCGCCGTCGCCGGCGAAACCGAGGGACGGGCCCACATTGGGCAGGCGCAGGTCGGCGTCGACCACGATGACGCGCTCGGCATGCTGCGCGAAGGCCAGCGCGAGGTTGGTCGCGACGAAGGTCTTGCCCTCGCCCGGGCGCGTGGAGGTCACGAGGAAGACGCGGCCGGCCGCCGAGGCCGGGTTGATCTTCATCGCGGAATAGATGGCGCGGACGGCTTCGGTCGCCTGCCGGTCCTTGTCCTGCCGGGCGAGCAGGGCGCGGTCCGGGCCGGCGGTCTCGGAGACCTTCGGCACCGTGCCGAGCACCGGGATGCCCAGGCCGCCCTCGAGGTCGCGCACGGACTTCAGGCGGTCGTCGAGCGTGCCGAGCAGCAGCACGAGGCCGACCCCGGCGAAGAACCCGAGGGCGAGCCCCGCGAGGGCGTTGACGCTGAAGTTCTTGTTGACCGGCTTGTCGGACACGGAGGGCTTGTCCATCACGCGGATGGAGGTGCTGATGCCGGAGGTGGCCGTGCGCAGCTTGGCCTCCTCGTAATTGAGCTTCATGCGGCCGAGGAACTCCTCGTTGGCGCGGATGTCCTTGTCGATCTTCTCGAGCTCGACGGCGGCGGCCTGGAGGCGGTTGATGGCCTCGTCCTTCTGGCGGAGGATCTCGACGGCGTTATCCAGCTTGGCGCGGAGGTCGACCTGGGCCGCGGCGAGGGAATCCGCCTTGGTCTTCACCGCCCGCTGGAATTCGGCCGACAGCTGGGCGAGAGCCTGCCGCTCGGCGATCATCTTGGGGTGCAGGTCCGTGTAGATCTCCTCCATCGCCCGTACGCGGGTCTGCGCGTCGGTCGACTTGGCGCGGGCCGCGGCGACGTCGGCGTCGGACCGGACGAGGGGGATCTCGGAGAGGTCGCGACCCGCGGCGCGGTACTGCGCGACCAGGGCGACCACGATGCCGATCTCGTCGAGCTGCTTGCGGTAATCCTCGCGGTCCTGGATGAGCTTGGAGCGCTGCGCGGCGATGCTGTTGGTGGTGCCCGCGATGTCCAGCAGGTCGCCCGACTTCACGAGCCCGTTCTTCTTCTCATAAAGGCGGCGGATCTTGTCCTCGAGGGATTCGATCTCGATGCGGGCCTTCTCGACCAACGGGTGCGTGATGGTGAGGCGCTCGTCCTCGCTGGACTTCTGGATGACATCGCAGAAACGCTGCGCCACGAGGCGGGCCAGCTCGCGATTGGGGTGGGTGAAGTCGACGTTCACCACGAAGGTCTGGCGGGTCGGGCTGACCCCGCGCTGCCGGGCGAAGACCTCCTGCTCGGTCAGGGGACCGGTGAAGACATTGCCCTGCTGGTAGGGCTCGAGGACGAGCTTGCGCTCGGCCGGGGTGAGCAGGCGGGAGACCCCTTCGATCACCGCCGTGCTCTTCATGGATTCGATGGCGGTCAGGAAGTCGTCGTTGGAGCCGATGCGCTGCGTCTCGTCGACGCCGGTGTTGCCGGTGCCGATGGTCGGCGTGAGCCGGTAGACGCGGAGCCGCCCGGCGGCGCGGTATTCCGGGATGATGGTCGAGGTGTACACCACCGCGATGGTCACGAAGACCAGGACCGACAGGAGCACCCACCACCAGCGCTCGCGGAGCATGGCGAGGTAGACGGTGAAAGGTCCGCCTTTGCCGCCGGACGCGCCGCCGGCGGCGTAGTTGCCGTAATTACCGTAACCGGGGGCGCCATAGCCCGCATAGCCGCCATAGGAGCCGTAGGAGCCGTAGCCGCGCGGGCCGCGCGAAGGGTCCTCCGGAGGTTGACCGGGCTTGGGGGAAGGCGTGTCCATGGGTTCAGAAGGTACGGTCGCGGACGTAGATCTGGTCTTCGTCCTCGAGGGGGAAGTCGGGCTCCTCCCCCTTGTCGATCTTGGACATATCCTTTTGGATCGGCGTCGGGACGCCGTTCAGGCTGCGGGTCACGGTGACATCCGTGCGGCTGCCGCGGGCGAGGATACCTCCCGCCATCGAGAGGGCGCGGCCGAGCGTCAGGGTTTCCTCCGGCGGGACGAGGACCGAGCCGGGCTTGCCGACGAAGCCGTTCACGTAGACGCGGCGCTCCGCGTAGCTGACGATGCTCAGGACCACCTGGGGTCGCTTGAAGTACCTGAGGTAGAGCTTCTCGAGCACGGCCTGGGCCTCGCTCACCGTGAGCCCGCCGACCTTCACGATCTCCTTGAGGAAGGGGATGTCCACCGTGCCGTCGGGATTGATCCGGCGCTCGACCAAGGTGTCCGCCTCGTTGATCACGCCCACGCGGATGGTGTCGCGCGCCCGCAGGCGGTAGCTGGGGCGAAGAGGGGCCGGCTCGGCGGCGGGGGCGGCCGGCTCGGCGGCCAGCAAGCCGGGGCCGACCAGGCAGGCCCAGACCAGGCCGAGCCGCAGGAGGTCACGGAGGTTAAGGAGCATGGAATCGAGCATGAACGGAAAGGGGCGGGAGGTCAACGAGACCCTCCGCCCCCGCGTCCGACCGAGGCCCCGGCGCCGCTTAGTAGCGGAAAGCCCCCGAAATCGTCAGGGCGTTGGCCTGGAAGTTGGCCGCGGCGTTGGAGGGGAGCTTCGAATCGGTGAAACTGTAGGCCAACGTGAAACTCAGGTGGGGGTTGTATTTATAATCAGCCCCCAGGTTGTAGACCATGGTGTTGACGACGGTCGTACCGGCGAGGACGTCGCTGCGGGTCGTCCCAAGGTTGAAGCTGAGGTCCTCGGCCGCGGTGAAGTTCACCGTGTAGGTGTAGGACTTGCTGTCGATCTGGCCGCCCGTGTTGTTGGCGTTGATGTCGCGGGACAAGGCCAGCGAGTGGTTGACCTTTTCCGTCAGGCTATGCTGCAGGTTGATCGAGAAGGAAGGGATCTGTTCGTTCGCCGCGCCGTCCACGGAAGAGGTGGCATAACCGGCCCGGGCGGTCACGTTGAGCTTGCCGGCACCCGTCGGGTCACCCTTGGCGGTGAGACCATAGAAGTGCTTGCGCATCTGCAACGGGTACCCCGCGGGACGCTCGGTGGTGATCAGCCCCGGGGTGGCGGTGGAGGTGTTCTGGGAAAAGTACGGCGCGGGGGAGTAATCCGTGATGTCGTGCTGGTAGCGGAGGCCGAAGGAAAGCTTCTCGAAGGCCTGGTAGGTGACTTCGAGGGGAATCGCCTTGGTATTCAGCTCCGTCAAGCCGTTGGTATTGTAGGAGGTCAAGAAGCCCGGGTTAGGGTCGGCAAAGGGAGGGGCCAAGCCCGCCGTCTGGGTCGTCTCCACGACCTTCACCGGATTCAGGTAATGGTTATAGGTATTGGTGAACCCCAAGGTCACGTTGATCTTCTCGGTGAGCTTATACTTGGCCTCGAAGGCGTGGGAGTAGTTGGACTGGCGCAGCAGGTTGGCGCCCAGCGGGACGGAGGTTCCGACGCCCTGTTGGGCCAGGTCGTCATTACGGACGGTGATACGGTAGGAACTGTCCAGGCTCAGGCTCAGCGGACCACCATCATCGGCACGGATGCTGGCGGAAAGGGCGTCGCGGTCGTCCTCGAGGTCGGCCAAGGAGGCCTTGTTGTAGCGGACGATGTTGCGACGGGCCGAAAAGTTGACCGCGAAAGCGGAGTCCTTGCCGTATTCCAAGGCCAAGCCGGGAGTCACCGTCCAGGAAGTGGCGGAGACGGCGTTGGCCGTGGTGTAGAGGTTGTCCGTGATGTCGAGGGCGAACGACGAATCGAAGAAGATGTCCGTGTCATTGCCGAGCTGGATCAAGGGCGAGGTCGGGAAGAGATTGGCGGCACCCAAGGAAGGCCCGACAGCCATGCAGGCGGCGGCGATAAGAAAGCGGACCGAGGTCATACGGGGAGGGGGGTTGAGAAGCAGACTAGGCATCCCCTACCCCCTATCAACCCCCAAAAGGCAGGCATTACCCCCAGTTGAAAGAAAAATCCCGCCTTTCGGCGGGATTTGGTCGGGCTAGATCGTCGGGTCTTTAGGCCTTCGGAGCCGTGGGCAGGACGCGGATCTTGCGGTAGGCGGGGAGACCCGTGCCAGCCGGAACCAGGTGGCCCATGATCACGTTCTCCTTGAAGCCGGTCAGCAGGTCGCGCTTGGCCATGGTGGCGGCGTCGGTCAGCACGCGGGTGGTCTCCTGGAAGGAGGCCGCGGAGATGAACGATTCCGTCTCGAGGGAGGCCTTGGTGATGCCGAGGAGGATCGGCTCGGACTCGGCGATCTGGCCGCCGCGCTCGTGGATGGAACGGTTGGCGTTGGCCAGCAGCGTGCGGTCGACGTGCTCCCCCCAGAGATGGTCGGAGTCGCCCGGCTCGGCCACGCGCACCTTGCGGAGCATGCGGGCCACGATGATCTCGATGTGCTTGTCGTTGATCACGACGCCCTGCGAGCGGTAGACCTTCTGGA
>JACCDJ010686840.1_pt1 | contig 13093 bp, 12 predicted proteins | sample 7444481 | NCBI WGS metagenome assembly JACCDJ01 (sample SAMN15323435, study PRJNA562643) | freshwater metagenome | isolation source: river surface water | place: USA:Blue River Watershed | collected 2017-08-15 | reverse complement strand
GGTTGTCCTTCACCACCCAAATCTTTATTAATAGAATCTCTTTCTTCTGAACCTTCTGGTGGGAGCGTTCTTTCAGCCGCCTGTCTACCAGGATGTTCTTTTGGTAATCTTAATAAGTTACCAACTATACCTTCTGTATCTTCACCTTTAGTATTTTTATAATTAATCTTTTTGTTAAGTGCTGGGTTTTTAAATCCACCTTCTTCTGCTTCACCTAAAAGATTTTTTACTAAATTGTTTTTAATGTGAGATAATCCCATCTCATCTAACACTTCACTTAATTGTTGTAGATGTATAGGATTTTTTGGGTTTGGCATACCATCATTTACTCGGTATGACCATTCAGATACTATTTCATTAATTAATTGTGATATACTCATAATTCATTAGAATTTGTGGTCAGCTGGTTCACATATCATTTCTAATTCTTCCCATTTGAATTTTGGTCTTTCATTTAGAAATACAAAACATTTCCATTTATTCTGCTTTTCAAAATAAATGTGTTTTTGTAAATGTGATGGGATTGCTGCCCCAGTTGGTACTCTTTTAACCGGAGTATCAAAGAAAGTTTTTATTAAAACAGTGATTGGTTCTACATCATCCCATTTACGAATTTGTTCTTCTAACATTCTCCACTCACCTCTATTAAGATATTGATTTTGCATTATTGAATTTAGATATGAAAACGTCTGCTTCAAATTAGCCTCATTATCAGAGAATGTTGCTGCAGGTGCTCCATGTCCTTTATCGTAAACATTTCCTTTATAATCTTCACCATCAGATGTTTTGATTCCCTTTTCAGTATAGAAATCCATATGACCTCTATTAACATTTGTAGGGCGGTTTGTAGAACGATACTTAATGATTAGTGGTTGTTCTAAAGATTGTGAATAAAGTATATCAAACACTTCATTCTTTACTCTCACATCAGGTAGTTGTGCAAAAGATACTACCGAAACTAAAAGAAACGATAATAAAACAAGGAATTTTTTCATATTAGATAGCATATTTTTGTATATACTATAAATATAGGGTTTAAACAGTTCCGTAAGTTTTTCCCCAACTTGCTTTGATTGGAAACTCACCTTCTTCGATTATAGTTTTCAATCCCCTAATCAACTCCTTATCAACATCAGTAGGAATATCGAATAAAAACGAGTCATAAGTATATAATTCCAAAGAGATACCACTTCCTTTGATATAATCTAATATCTTCACCATTTTATCAACATTCATTTCGGTTTCATATGCTTGTAGGAGATAATTAAATACTTTTTGTGCATTCGCTCCTTCTACCCAACTAATAGGAATTTGGCGGTTTGGAGTTTGAATATATCCCCTAATCACACTCTCTTTCCAAAACTTATCAATAAAATCAGCTACCTTATCAAAATATGGAATTTGTCGAAACTCATCATCAATACCACCGTAAAGGAGACGGAATGTAACTCCTTTTCCTTCCCCCACATCACATCCATACTGGTCAGCTAACCATTGGTGAACATTTGTTTGTGGAAGGGGAAAATCAATCAACTTACCAATAAGACGAGGATGGTATGAATCATAGTCCATTTGTAGGAATATCCCATCTGCTATAAAACAATCTCTACTCCCATCACTCTTATTCAATGCCGCATAGTTCACACCACCATGACGATTGGATGGACGGCCTGTTACCGTAAATGGATTGTATTCGGTGTACACTATATCACCTTTGAGATGCTTTTGTGCATGTGGCCATCTATCAATAAATTTTTCCACTGCGACCTGAATTCCGAATCCTTCAATCTGAGAAAGGGTGGGAATGAAAATATCGTTATACCAATTATAAGTTTGGGTCTTTTGATTGGTATGATTAATAAGGATAGGTTCTACCGCTTCCGCAAGTTTAAGAATGGGAATAGATTGAATAACATCTTCTTTATAACCTTTGTGTAAATAAGGAGCTACTAAGTGTTGTAGTGGTGCGGAATGGTCTATCGGGTCCCCGCTTTTTAAAAAGTGCGCCGTATCAATGTCATTCAATCCTTCCCTAACATTTAGAGATTGTAGTAGCTTTTTCTTTTGGAATACCCATTTTTCTCCATTGGTATTCAAAACACCCTCTATAAGTGATTTAGAGAGTGACAGCGCATCGGTATGTTTATGTGGGAGAATATATCTATCTTCCACAGTTCGTACAAATATAAAGGATATATCGGTGTTTAATGGATGTTTATCATTATCTATCCAAAGTGGATACCAAATTGATATTTCGGTTTCCAACCTTTCCTTCAATGCATCCAACTCACCAATATTTTCTATTATCTTTATCATCTTTTTTTGCAGCTTGTGCTTTTTCTAATACCGATTGTTTTTTTGCCAATTTAGCTTCTTTTGCTTGCTTCTTCATCATCTTATCATACCCTGGAGGAAATTTGTTAATCACTTCTATTGGTCCATTTGGAAACTTTTTTAAATCGTATTTCCAAACAGATTCAGTTCCGTCATCATCTTTATACACTACTTCAAATTTCGTTGGTTTGTCAATTGGTTTTTCAGGCCACCTTCCCATATAAAACAATTTGTTACAAATATACGAAAAAATCCCCAAATTACCAAATGTAAAATGGGGATTCAAAAAAGTGGTGGAGATGGTGGGATTCGAACCCACGTCTTACGAAGTAACAATAATACCAGCTTTTCACATGTTTAGGATAAGGTTTAATCTTATTCACCTTCCAAAATAATTGGGGCCGTTTGGTTAGAACAGCGTTTCCACCAACTGATTTATAGTTTCAGTAAACTTAGTTTCACTTCTTTTTAATATCCCATGAGTGATACGGAAGGTGATTAGGCTGCTACAGCGTAATCAGCACCAACGAATGCCATAGCATCTTCGAAGGTCCAAGAAGATAATTCTTCTGCGTTTATTTGTTGATTCCGTTATTAAAGTGGTTTGAGAACCATCCCACTACATGTGATACTACAATTCGCATCGCAATCAAGTCCAGTCATCCCCATATCAATAAATACAAATATACAAAATAATTTTTAGATTTACAAATCTTTTTTTAGTCTAAATTGAAGTAGGTTTGGTAAATATATTTGTAGATTTGGCATTATCTTATAGTGTCTTTTTATTGATTTTAGATTTGATTCTTTTATTTCATCATCTTCTCCCTTTAATCTCCATTCTAATGCAACAACGGTATAAAAAGGACTAATAGAAAATTTTTTAAAACCACTAAAATCAACTTCAATTATTTTAGATTCTGTATCGTTTGATTTTTGAATAAAATATCTTTCTATATACCCTCTTTTATAATCTAATTCTTTAACAATAGGAGTATAAGCAGAAATTACTTTGTCATTATATAACTGCCTTTTGTTTTTTGATATTTCTTCAAATCTATCTATATTCATTTTAATATTTATTTACTCAATTCTCGTCTGAAACCACCTTCTATTTCAGTCTTCCAAACCATTCCATCTATAATATGTTTTATAGCAGTAACTTGAAAAAATCCGGAACCTTGATAACCAGCAGGCAACCCATTTACAATAAATTTATCTCCTCTTTTTATTCCACTAACTCCATGAATAGTTCCAGTGAATTTAATTGGCATCAACGGTGAAACCGAATCTGCTTTTGCTCTTATATCTTTATCATTTCCATTTTTTAATCCTTGGAAAATAACTTGGTCATTAAAAGCACAAACATATGTCATATCTTCTATTTTCTGACTAAATGTAGATGATTCTGTTAATTCAACTCTAGGTGCGTATCCTACTTTATCTAAAAATATTTGTAAATTTTTATCTTTAGCACTTTTTTCTGCTTCTGCTTTTTCTTCTGCAGTTTGTGCCTTTCCAGCCTGTGCAGTTGTTGAAGTTCCATCTGCATTAGTAGCTGTTTGTGATTCTAAGGATTTTAAAACCATATCATCCATATCGGTAAATAATCCTTTTTTCTTTCCAGCATTTTCCGGTAAAGTTCCATTAATTTTTTTACCTAATCTATTACCAATTATTTGATTCATTTTTGCACCACTTATATCTAAATCTAAAGAGGCGTCAATAAAAACAGAATTCGTACCAATCATTTCCAATGAAATTGGCGTGCCGGAAGTATCTGCTACGAGATTTAAATCAACCACATATAGTTCATCACCGGCTGCACTTTCAATAATATTAAAATCCCATATACCACCGGCAGCAGAACTCATACCATTTAATATTTGGTATAATGCATCTTTTACTGAAAAGTTTTTTGTTTCTATAATACCTTTTACAAAATCAATATTAACATAAAGGTCATCCAAAAATCCAAATTGTCCGGCTTTTTTTGATACTCCTATAAAAGTACCATCATCATCTTGTTGTATTGTAATTGCAGTTCCGTTTTTTGTTACCGTACCACCACTTATATCACTTTCTTTAAATGGAAAAATTATTGTTGGACTACCAGTATATTTTACAGAATTGTCAATAACTTTTTCAAAATTATCTTGTTCAGTTGTTGATTGTGAAGCCTGTAACATTGAGAAAAATGGAGTAGTATCATTTGGTATAAATAATTTATTTTTATCGGTGCTAAATATTTTTGGAAATGCCGAACAAACAGTTCTAGATGTATTAATTTTTAAATTAATTATTTTTCCATTAGCCAATTTAAACCCACCTTCTATTACTTTATTTATAATTTCCATCATTGTACCAAATCGTACATAAGAATAATCACCAATTATACTTGTCCCTTCTGGCATCGGTACACTGCCATTTTCAGTTTTTACTTCATTTTTTCCACCAAATAATCCAAGAAAACTCCAACCATCTGAAAGGTCATTTAATTCTGCTTTTACCTTTTCATCAAAATTTACAAAATTTACAGGATCCGCAATCGCAGCGGTTTCCAATAAATTAGCTACAGCAACACTTAGACGATTTGATGGTAATTTATTAAACATCATCATAAATCTTTGTTTACCTAAATTACCTACTTGTGAATCTATTTCCGATGGTTCGTACAACTGAGCCTGATCTTGATTATTTTCTTCTTGCCCTTCTATTCTATCACTAACCATAAGATATGCCGGTAATTCTGTAAATCCTGTCAATTTTACTTGAACTTCCCACGTATCTCCATTAATACCGATACTACCACCTGTAATGAATCCTAAGTAATTATCATATTGTCCGGAAGCCGCTTTCCTCGCAGAATTTACATTTGCAAAAGATTGGAAGTTTGAAACCGTATCCGCGCTAAGTGCACTCTTAAATTGAGATACTCCTGGTTGAGTATTCCATCCCCATTCTAAAAAAACAGTATATCCAGGTTCTAAAAAATATTTACAAACTGTATCTAATTGTGCCCTAGTATAACACGTTATAGTAAATGATGCTTTTCTACTTAGATTACCAGCTCCTTCATCTATTTCAATTGAACTTACATTTGGTTTTGGTCTAAACCCCATAAATTCTCCTTCCGCATTTACCGGTGTTACACCATCCCATGCTACACCAATAGTTCCACTACTATCGGTAAACCCATAGATAGATGCAGCTCCTTTGCTACCAAATAAAGGAAAACTTGGATTGGAAATCATTTGACAACCACTTCCCGCTGCCGATGCAATTCTAACCCACGCATTTAATTGAGATACGAGAGCATTATTTGCTTTTCTAGAATTTATAGTAGCTGCTGCATAATCTGCAATATTTGAGAAACTAGGAAATGCTGACATATTTTTATTTTTGAAACTGTGAAACTATTGTAAAATAATTTATTGGAATTCGTAATACGGTTCCTTCAGGAAATCCAAGCGGTGCATCATGTATATTATTCGCAGATGCAATAATCCACCAAAGAGAAGGGTCTTTATAATATTGATTTGCTAACGTATCTAACCTATCGCCCAACTCTGTCATTACATATACATCATCATCTCTTAATGGTATATTAGGATATATTTTTGGTCTATATACCGTTTTTCCATCAAAAGTTTTTTTAGTTTGATTATTATAATATCTTCTATTACTCATAATTAGTTTACATTTTCGTTAGCCTCATAATAATTACCAGATTTATCATAAAATCCATGACTACATTTCCATTTCAAATCCAATTCAACACCCTTTGCTCCTTCCGTTTGTACCCCATTAAAATTATATGAAAATCCAGACCAATAACTTTGCTCAAATGCTAGCTTTCCATCTGCGTAAATATTTCCTATAATAGAGTCTCCACTTACATTTGTAGTTACTCTATATGAAGGTATCTTTTTTGCTTCCGGTGCTTTTGTATTTTCTACCACATCTTTCTTTGCTTCGGTTGTACCATCTGCAGATGTAGTAGATGTAGGAGATGCAGCGGCATTAGTAGTTACATTTTCTGCTGGTTGTGTACTTGTTTGTGGTTCAACTTCCAATTGAGGTATTTCAGAACTATTATTTGAATCACCGGCTATTTCAGGATTTGTTGAAGTATTTTCAAATGTAATAGCGTTACCTTTTGAATCTTTTGCTCTTGGTAATTTATCAAATCCATAATAATTTTTTCCGATAACATTTCCTTTTGATTCTACTAACTTTACAGTCACACTTACATCAATTACGGTTGGTAATTTATAGTTATCAATACTTGTTGTTTCTCCATTTATAGTAAATCTAGCATCATCCGCAACTCCTATTTGTGTTGAAGAACCAATTTCCCAACCACCATTATCATCCATAGTATAACTTAATGATTCTATAAAACAATCTTTTGCTTTATACAAATTACCAATCGTTAATCGTATAAATGGTGCCGCAAAAGTACCACCTTTAAAAAATGTTTGCGGATAAGTAAGACCTGTTAAAAAGTTTATTTTTTGCCAAGCCGCAATATGTTGTTTAGGAGATGTAGAATATATTTTAAAATTAAATGCCAAACTTCTTTCAATTCCACTATATGTGTAATAATTAAATGGTGACCCAATAAATTTAGCAGAATCCCAACTTGGTGAAACCGTTTCTGATATTCCCGTCAATGTTGCTCTAAAGTTTACACTTTCATTTTTTGCAACTGAATAAAACTTGAATGGTAGAAAATCATAATCATCCAATTTTGTATTATCACTCAATGTTAAAGATTCTCCAGTATATTGGACTTTTTCATTTAAAAAATCAAGTTTACTATCTATACCTAATTTTGTTCTTAGAGTCTTTTTTTCAGAATTTTTAAATTTTGAATAAGAATTTTTTCTATCAACAGGAGCGGCTGCTCCACCACCAGTAAGTGCCTGTGCTGCTGCATTTAATGCATCTAATTTTGTTGATAAATCATTTCTTAATTTAACATCTCCTTGTGCTTCATCAACCGTCTCAGAATATTTTATTTTTGCATCTGGATTTGTTTTTGTAACACCGTCTTTACTATCTCCAATTTTCTTTCCATTTGCTAATGCCTGTTGACCTTCTTTTCTAGCTTCTGATAATTTTTCTTCTGCTTTTCCTTTTACATCCTTAATTTTATCTTGAAATTTTGCAAATGGATTTTTAGAAGTATTTAATACATCTTTAGCTTTTGGTACAAGTTCATCTATTCTTTTATTAACTTCCGGACTTGCATCTTTTTTAGTATCTTTTGCAACTAATATTGATGAAAGGTCATTTCTTTTAAAATAATCTTCATCCAACGAGTTAATAGTATCTGAATATTTAGCCGAACTATCATATTGAACTTCACTATCACTCTTTTTAGCAAGATTTTGTGCACCTTGTTTTGGTGCTCCAAATAATTTTTTCTTTACTTCACCTTTTAATAATTTAATACCTGCCCCTAAAAGTTGATTACCAATTTGTTTTGGAGTTCCTTTTGCATTTTGTGCCAATAATTTACCAACAAGATTACCCGCACCATCTCCTTTTATTTTTGCCAATGTCTTCATAGTATCAGGCTCTTTACCTGCTTTAAAATCAGCATTTAAAGATATACGAGTTGGTATTAATTTTGTTGGTAGTTGTATTCCAATTTTTGATAATAATTGTAATCCTTTTTCTTTACCTTTTTGAAACAAATTACCTAAAAGACCATTATCAGCAGAATTATTTGTATTTACTGAATTTTTCATTTCAGTAACCATTTCGGTTTTTTGTGTACTTAATTTAAAAATATCAGTACCATATATTATAGGTGCTCCTGCTTTTGCAATTATTTTTAAACCAGTAACTTCTTCTTCTAATCTGGTTTCTTTAAGTCTTGATGATAAATTTCTTCTGGCTATTTGTGTTATTTTGAAAGGCAAATCCATTGCGCCCGTAGAAGAACGTAATATAATATCCTTTGGATTACGAATATCATATTTTTCCTGCGCAGTTTTACCGTCTGGCAACTGTTTCGTTTTAAATAATTCTTCTATTGTCTTTCCCATTATTAAACTTTAGCGTATGAATTTGAACCTACCTTACTTACTACAGAAGATACTTTTGATGTAACTTTTTGTCCATCCATATTAACTCCAATCTTACCGGATAATAAATCACCTCTTAATGCTTTTATTTCACCAATCAATTCATCCATTTTCGCATCTCCATCCTTATCACCACCGCCACCAATTCCTTCAGCACCACCTATCACCCCTAACGCCATCAATACAGGTAATGCCAATAAACCAGTTACTGCAACTGCTGCTAATGCCGCTGATAATATCATCAACGAAGCCGCCAATCCTATAATTGGTAAGAAATCAATTTGTGCCATTTGTGATATTGTTTCCAAAACAGCAGGAAATGCTGAAGTTAAAGCGGCCATTCCAGTACCAACCATTAATAATCCGGTACCTAAAACAATTAATGCCGCTCCTAATGCCAAAAATCCTATAATACCTAGTCCAAATATAATTGCACCAGGTCCAGCCAATAACGCACCTAATCCAAATACTGCTGCGGTAAACGCTACCAATGCAATTCCGGATGCAATCAGTCCATTTGCATCCACTTGACTCATCATAGTAAGTGCAAATGCAAAAGGTATTAATGCGGCTCCTAATATTGCCACCGCAATAGCTCCTTTTATCATTTCACCTTGCATTTTACCTAATAGGAATGCAATACCAGCCAATCCTACCAATGCAACCAATCCCATAGCAACTGATTCCCAAGTTACTTCTCCAAATTCTTGGAATGCTTTTGCTGCTACAAATAACGCTGCCGCTAATATTAATAAGGCAACAGCTCCTTTTATCAAATCAGAAGCTTTTACTTTAGACATTTTATTTGCTTGGTCAGCTGGTCCAGCTTGTGTTTGTGGTGCCGGTGTTGTTGGTGCCGGTGTTGTTGCTCCTCCAGGTGCAGATGGAGTTTTTGCACCAAACATACCTTTTACTTTAGAAGCCATACCACTTAAAAATCCACCTGCTTCTTTAAAATTACCCGCAATTTCTTTAGTAGTTCCAATTGCACCACTTAATCCACTAACAAAACCACCTAAAGGTCCAGTTGTAATAGCAGTCAAAGCTTCAGTAGCAGTATTGAACGCTCCATTTATTTTACCACCAAGTGTTGCCGCTTCTTCTTGTTGAGTTACCATCTTTTGTAATTCCTCAACTGAAGTTCCTAATAATTCAGCGGTCTTTTTCTTTTGGAAATAATCCATTTGGTTAAATGCTTCAACACCACCTAAAGCATTAAGTGTTTCTTGAGTAGCCCCCGCTAAATCACCTTCATATGCTAATGCCCTTGCTCTATCTAAGTTAATATTTTTACCGAGCATTGCACCTAATTCCATCTCTTGATTTATAGAACTTTCAAAATCCAAAAGGTTATCTGCTATTCCGGACATTGTTTTTAAACTAACACCCATTTTAGCAGCTTGAACAGCCGCTTTAGCTAGGTTTGCACCACCTTCTTTTCCAAATAATGCAAATTCTTCAGCGGATGCAGCCATATCGGCCATTACTGCTGATGGCATTACACCTGCAGTTTTTGCCATTTCTTTTGCACCATCTGCCATATTTTGAGCATTTTCAATACTCAATCCATTTAATCTTGCTAAGTTACCTGTAAGTTTTGCCGCCTCATCACCACTAATACCCATATTAGTAGCCATTAAGTTGGTGTTTAATTGATTAGCAAAACTAACATCATTTAAACCACCCATTTCAGCGGATAAACCTTTTGCTACATCCCCCGCATCATCAAACGCAAATCCTAATGCTGTTGCGGATACCGTAGCTCCACCCAAATATCCACCAAATTCTCTTGTTGTTTTTCCTAAAGCGGTTAATGCTTTACCAGCACCAAATAAACCAATTCTTAAAAATCCTCTCCAACCACTAAACAATAATCCGGCAGTTCCTAATATTCCACCGATTGTTTTTTTAATATCATTATATGCTTCAACCTGGGCTTTTAATTGTTCTTTTTGTTCTTCTGTTAATTTTGAATACTGGTCTGCAATTCCATATTGTTGAGTTAAATTATCTACAATTTCTTTTTCTACACCTTGCTTTCCTTCTAATCCTTTAAGTTCTTGTTCAATTTGGTCTTTAATGATAGCTCTAGATACACTATCCTCTGCACTAAGTTCTGCCAACTGTTGATTTAAATCCGCAATATTGTTAAATGCTTGAGCAGTTTCCGCACTAATATCTTTTTGAGTTTCTTGTAACTTCAGTCTTTGTCTATCCATTTTCACCAAAGGTGCTAATTCGGCGGATAAACTTTTTAGAGAAGCTTCTTGTCTAATTAAATCATCAGTAATTAACTTTTGTTGTTCTCTTTTTGCTTGTAATATTCTAAGAACAGCTTTTCTTTTGGCAGCATTTTCTTTTAACGCAGCATTTGTCTTTATTTCATTTTGTAACGCAGCCTCGGTTAAGTCTCCTCGCTCGCGCAAAGTTTGAATAGCAGCTTCTTCCTCCTGACGCAATTCTTTACTTTTTGCAATCAGTTCTTTGTAATTCATTGAAGCGTAATTCTCTGCCATCTACTTAATTACTTTTCGTATTTTTTAAGAGTTTTTTCTAATTCTTTCACCTCTCTGTCAATATCAATTAATTTTTGAACAACAGGTGGTGGCATTTCTTTGCTTTTTTTAGCTTTTTCCAATGCTCTATTAATAGCTCCCATCTTCAATCCATCAAAAAAATCATCAGTAAATTTTTTCAACATAGCTGGAAGTCCTTCGTTTATTTGTGGTTTATTTGTTGACATGATTATTCTATTGTTTTCTATAAATATTGACAAACAAAAAAGTGAGGACTTTAACGCATCCTCACTTTAGGTATTCTAGCTTTACTTTGTGCTTTTTTAGCTTCTTCAGCTTCTTTTTTCTTTAATTCTATCAACTTATTAAAGTAAAATTTACGAAGGTATGTTGGCATATGATAAACCTCTGACCAAGTAAATCCATTACTGAATTGAACCATTTCCCAAATTTGGGTATGAAGTTGAACTTTATAATCAGTTGGAAGGGTAAAAAAAGGAAATCCCGAAGGGTATATCCAGCGCCTCCGTCTCGCCAGTAATTTCAGATGTAAATTCAAATTTTAAATCTAAATCAGGTGATATTTCCTTTACATACGCTCTAAACGCTTTTGTATCTTTTGCTAAAAATGAATTGATTACCCATCTGTTAATAAAACCTCTATCTTCATTACCATTTACTGAAACAATCATATATTTTAAACGAGTTGTAACATCATAAGAACCGCCTGAATTTTTATTCAATTTTTCAAGTGCCTGAACTTCTTTTGTTATTTCTTGTTCATCACCATGTGTAATTAATTTAAATTGAATTTCAGTTCCATTTGATGGTAATGTAAATTTATATCTATTATTACCATTTAATAAATCATAATTAATATCTTTAGTTTTAACTTTAGATAAATCAATTACCGTCTTTTGCTTTTCATATGTAAATGGGTCAGTCATTTCTACATGATAATCTGCACCATATCCTAAAATACGAGTTCCTAAAAGAATTGCGTTTTTATCTCCAATAAAAATATCGTTTGGATTAAGTCCTGGTTCTACAATTATAGATTCAAACAATTTATCTAAAACAATACCTTTTTTGATAAGGTTCTGGTTAGCAAGAATATCTTCTTCTCTTGCAGTCATGTATTTAATCTCACAAGTTCCTTTTCTAAGAGGGTGTCCTTCAGGATAAACCAATCCTTGCGATGGTAATTCAATAATTTCAGTTGGAAAATCAAACTGTTTACGTTGAGTTTCTTCTGAAGTTTGTGTTTGTTGCTTAATGCTTATTTCTGCCATAACTATTATATGTTTTTATGTATATATAAATACATAACTTTAAAAAAATTGAAAATAAAAAAGGGATACCTTTTGAGTATCCCTTAATTTTATAGTTTTTCTTAGATTAGAATTCAAGAATTGCGTAATCGTAAGCTAATGTTAATTCAATTGTTGCAGGTTCGTTAGAATCAAATGCAACATCACCAAAGTTTGCAGATACGATAAATGCACCTTTTAATTTCCATTGTTCAATTTTATCACCTACTGGACCTAACATATAGAAATCTATATCTTTTTTATAGAAGTCTGCATATCCACGTCTACCAGTGATTGATTCGTGTCCTAAACGTATCCACTCCATTACCGCTTGTGCTCCAGATGGAACAATTGGGTCATAAAGTGTAATAGTAATATCTTGCCACTCACCTTTACCTTGCAACTTTCTTTTTATATTAATGTGGTCCAAAGTAATAGGTTCAAAGTTAATTGAAGGTCTTGCTGCTGCTTTCACCATATATGACGGGATAGTATCTATCTCCATCACATAACGGTTTTTCATCTTAGGTTCGAAGTTCGTATAGAACATCTGGTCAAAAGGTAATATCTCTGCCATTTTATTTTCTCTTTTATTTTATATTAATAAATATCTACTTTTTGTTTTTATATTATGCGTTAAAAGATGCCCCAGTTGGAAGAATGTTGAAATCAATTACAATGAATTCCGCAGTCTTCGCAGGTTGTAAGAATATTTGTCCCGCTAATATATTTCTATCAATTACATCAGGTGTGTTATTTGATTCATCCATCACAACTCTGAATGCGTATAAACCTTGTCTTTGTTGGATTGCCTCTAAATAAGGGTTTACAGTAT
>JACCDJ011114888.1_pt1 | contig 13097 bp, 14 predicted proteins | sample 7444481 | NCBI WGS metagenome assembly JACCDJ01 (sample SAMN15323435, study PRJNA562643) | freshwater metagenome | isolation source: river surface water | place: USA:Blue River Watershed | collected 2017-08-15 | reverse complement strand
GGCCGAGATCGCCATGATCAAGATCGTGGCGCCCAACATGGCTTGCCAGATCATCGACTGGGCCATTCAAGCGCACGGCGGTGGTGGGGTTTCACAAGACTTCCCGCTGGCCTATGCCTACGCCCACCAGCGCACCCTGCGCCTGGCCGACGGTCCAGACGAGGTGCATCGCAACTCGCTGGCCAAGCTGGAATTGGCCAAGCAGTTGAGCTTGCCCGGCGATGTCAACATGCCCGTGACACGCGGCAGCTGAAAACCCATCAGCCCCCGGAAAAACGGCCTGCTGTGCAGGCCGTTTTCACTGGATTGGCGTCCTTCCAGAGCCTGACGCTCAAGGCAATTCCCCGTCAGCGCGCTGGCGGTGGGTCTTGCGCATGACCAGCGGACTTTTTTGAAGGCCATGCCCCGAAACAGGCCATTTGGGGGTTAGAATATGCGCAGTCGGAGCGTAGCGCAGCCTGGTAGCGCATCTGCTTTGGGAGCAGAGGGTCGCGAGTTCGAATCCCGCCGCTCCGACCATTTCTTGATGGCTCAGCCACAAGAAGATTCCAAAGTCTGTTTTCAGGCAAACTCACAAAAAAAGGCCCGTCAGGGCCTTTTGTGTTTCTGGATTGTTTGACACTTCTGCCCGTAGCTCAGTTGGATAGAGCAACAGCCTTCTAAGCTGTGGGTCACAGGTTCGATCCCTGTCGGGCAGACCAATCGGCCATGCCCGAGCCTTGTGCCATCAGTTCGCGTAATTCGTCTTGCGGCCAGTGTCTGCCAAGAGACTGGGCAAGGTTTGCCAAGCTTGCGAAATGTCCCTGATCAGGGTTTTGACTTCTTCGAGGGCTGTCAAGTCGTTGTATGCGTTGATGTGGAACAGTCGACGCGTAATGTAGGCGTACAACTCGTTCAGGTTTTGAGCCAACTCACCGCCGCGTTCGAAATCCAGCGCACCTTGCAAACCCACCACAATGCGACCTGCACGCGCCAGAGCCTTGGATTTTTCCTCAATGGCCTTGTTCTGGATGTGGCCCGATGCCGTCGCCAGACTCTCCAACAAACCATCAAACAGCATCTGAATCAACTGAATGTTGTCCGCTGTGGCCACCCCTGTGGTGACCTGGACAGAACCGTAACTTTCAGCAAATTTGGAATAAGCACGCATGAAAAAACCCCTTTACTACGTCAGTAACAGAGGAATCGGCGGAATCCCGGAAAACTTGAGTCCGGACCCACCCTGCAACTTGCTTTATTTCACCTCAGCGCAGAACCGGGCGACACTTCGGGCTCCACTGCGGGAGCGCCAACAGCTTGTGAATTCTGGGCTGTGGTATCCGCAGGATTCAGAGATGGCATCAGCCAGTCAGACAAAGGGCTGCTGGTGTCCAACAAGGTTTTACTGAGCAAGAATTGTCCGGCTTCATCCATGGAGGCTCGTATAGGAGCCCAATCTGCCTCCGGGGTTTGCGATGCATTCAAGCCGCATTGGTACAAAGCGTTGGCCTGGGCCGATGGAATCCATGACTCCACCAGCCCCTTGGAGGTGGAGATTTGCTTGGTATTTTTGGGCTCGCCAGACAAGCCAAGCTGCCCGTCCTTGAAACCCTCTTGGTAAAGCGCCTCCATGTGCTTGGACAGCACCACCTGGTACTGGCTTCGCAACTCGGCAATGGCTTCGGCATCGAGCCCCTCAGTTGCACGACCAGTCATGGCATCCCACAGTTTTTTGGAAGACAAGCCCATGAACGGGGTCGCAACACGCGCCGACTTTTCATGAATGGACGTCATCACCTTGCGGGTTTCTTTTTCAATCGCATTGACACGGTCAATCAGGTAGATGACCAGTATCAGGATCAGCAGCAAGCCGATCGCCATCAGGGCGTTGACCAAGGCTTCCATCGGGATCAAACCCCGCCGGGACTACCTGAAGGGGTTTCGTTTTGATCTGCGCCATCCGCCTTGGCTTGCGATCCCTCTTCAGCCGCCAGCTCGTCACGCAGGAAACTCAAGACCTGAAAGGGTTCTTGCAGACGCAAATCGTAATAGCTGATTTGATTGGCCAAGGCCTGCATGGCTTCAATGGCTTTTTGTGCAGACAATTCCATTTTTTGGTACCGCGCACCCATCGCGAAAGCCTCAGTCACATATTCTTCGGGCAAATAAGCGTAAATATCGGACTCACCAGCGCGTATTTTCTGAAATTTCGAAGGCACAGGCAGTTCTGGCACGGGCTTGCCAGCTGCGATCGACAGACTGGCCAACTCCTGCCAAGCCGCGGTCTGTTCAGCCCCGGCAATGAATGTCTTGTCCAGATGTGCGCGACAAAGCATGCCCATGCGCATCCGCAGACTCCGTGCTTCGCGCGAGTCAGAGTCCAAAGACACCACTTTTTCAAACGCCGCCACGGCGCGCTTCATCTCGTCAGCCGGATTGTTGCGATTGAAAATACTGAGCATGGGAGTTTTGAATGGTTTTAAGAGATTTGCAGATTTTGCCGCAACTTCTTCACCACTGTCGAAAGAATTTGACTCACCCTGGACTCGCTGACCCCCAAAACCTCGCCAATCTCCTTGAGATTGAGTTCTTCGACGTAATAAAGCGACATGACCATGCGCTCGCGCTCAGGCAACTGGTCAATGGCCTGGACCACGGCCTCCATGAACTCGGCCTCCTCCACCATGACCTCGGGCTGCATGGCGCTGTCGCCAGGCATGCTCATGACCTCGTCGTTGACCACTTCCATCGAGAAGGTCTCAAAACGCTTGGCCTGTCCCCGCTCTTTGTGGAATTCCTCGATGTCCTTGCCCATGTACAAGGCCAATTCGGCCTGGGTGGGGGCACGCCCGAGCTCGGCGGCCAAAACGTGCACGGCTTCGTTCTCGTTTTTGTTGAACGCCACGGCCGAGCGCGGCAGAAAAGATTGCCTGCGCACTTCGTCCAGGATGGCCCCGCGCACCCGGCTGAGTGCGAAATGCTCGAATTCAAAACCCTTGGTGGGGTCAAAAGACCGGGCGGCCTCGATCAGACCGACCATGCCCACCTGAACCAGCTCATCCAGCTCCATGAAAGGCGGCAAACGGGCCTTCAGGTGCACAGCCACCCGCTTGACCATGGGCATGTGTGCCAGGATCAGCGATTCGTGCCGGTTACCGACCTCTTCGTACAAGGAGACGTTGCTGCTCATGCGCCTCACCCACCCACTGGAACACGGAGCATGCGCTCCATGAAAAACTGCATCCGCCCGGATGCCGATTGGATCGGTGGCAATTGGGTCACCGCTTCGGCCAGCGCACGGAAATCCCGCGCAGCGGCACTGCCGGGCGCGTAATCGAGCACCGACTGGTATTTGCGCAAGGCCTGCAGCACCAACTCATCGCCCTCGATGGCGTTCAAGTAACGGATGGACACCCCCAGAAAACGGGTACACACATCGTTCAGGCGCCTGTACAGCTGGCGTCCTTCATGGGCACTGCCGACCATGTTGGGAATCAGGTAAATCTCGTCCAGGGACTGCTCGGTGGCCATGACCTTGATCAAACCATAAGCGTCGGCGATCGAGGACGGCTGGTCGCACACCACCACAAAGCGGCGCTGACAAGCGGCCATGAACTCCAACACGGCAGGCGCAATGCCCGCTGCGACATCCACGACCAGGTAATCGACGGGTTCGTCCAAGGTGTCAAACGCATGGATCATGGTGGCAATTTGCGCCGAATCGAGCGCGGCAATGTCGCGCAAACCGGAAGCACCGGGGACCAGCCGCACGCCCTGCGCGGTCGTGATCAGCACCTCTTGCAAGGTTTTGCTGCCGTTGAGCACATGGCTGATGTTGAAAGGCGCATGCGCTCCCAGCGCGATCTGCGCATTGGCCATGCCCAGGTCGGCGTCCAGCAGCATCACCTTGTGGCCGCGCATGGCCAAAGCCACAGCCAAATTGATCGACACGGTGGTTTTACCGGCCCCCCCTTTGCCGCTGGCGACACCGATGACTTGGGGGAAACTTTTTTTATCCATGAACAGCTTTGGCAGACGACTTGGCCGTCACAGCCCGTGGCCTGACGGCACGGGTCTTGGGTTGAACTTCAGGGGCCAAGGCCACCTCTTTTTTGACACGGGGTTTGCGCGCGGCCTTGGCAGGCTGGGCAGCGGCTTGCACATGCACGATCTCGGGCAACAAGGCCTGCAAGGGCGTCATGGCCAGACCAACCAGACGCTCGGCGCCAAAGCGCAGGGGTGGCGCGTTGATTTTGCTGTCTTCGGCCATGCAGGAGACGGCCAAGGGCTGGTCGCAAAGACCCTTGATCAAAGGCCATGGGTAGGCCGCTTCGTCCAATTTGGTGAGCATCAGGGAAGCCCAGCGCATGTCTGAATTCTGGAGGATTTTTTGCACACTGGTCACTGTAGCATCAACAGGCAAGACCGCATGGATGCCCAGGGCCGAAAAAGACTGTATCAACTGCTGTGCGTGGACTGCAAAATCGGTGCCGGGCGTGTCGATCCAGATCGTTTTGCCTTGCAGCTCGTCGAGCAAGGTCTGCAGCATGGCCAGGTCAGCGGCGCGATAGCACGCGGCGCCCGCTTGCGAAGCCAGCAACTGGATTTGCGACCAGGCACCGGGGCGCTGGTCGCCATAACTGATCATGACCTGCTTTTCAGCGCCGTGCGCTTGGGCTGCGGCGTAGGCCAATCGGCCCAGCATCGAGGTTTTGCCCGCGCCCGAAGGCCCGCACAAGGCATGCACGCCCACATCGGGCACCTTCATGGCCGGGCGGCTGATGGCGTCGGTCAAGAGGCCTTCGACCACAGGCCAGGCCTCCCCCAGGGTTTCCAGGCCCTGGATGCTGTCGGTCAGCAAACTGCGCAGGGCCACTGGCATGCCCACTTCCTGCATGGCCAGGGTCAACTTCTGGATGTCGGGCGACAAGCCCTGCGCGGCTTGCCAAGGTTGCATTTGGCGCGATAAGGCAAACTCTTTGCGCAAAGCCGACATTTCCTGGCGCAGCATTTCGACGATTTCCTGGCTGCGTTGCTGTTCATAACGCGCCGCCTGAATATCCGCTGGGTGCAGGGCGGCCTCGCCCGGCGCCGGGGGCGGCGTGACCACAGCCTGAGGCTGGGCAGGCAGGCTGCGTGCACGAAAAGCTTCCTGTGCCGTCTGCAAATCCAGGTCGGCGGCTTCTTGCGCCGTGTCCTCTTGCGCAAGGTCTGTGGCGGCCTGTGAATTTGCGTTTTGAAACACCTCGGCAAAAGGCAAAGACGCGTCTTTGTGCGCCTGAAAGGACACATCCTGCGCCGGGGATGTGAGCGCAGACGGCGCGTTGGCTGGGGGCTGCTCCGCTTCGCTGGCTACGTCGACCGCCACGATCAGTTCGGTCTGCTGGTCGACCCTTTGGCTTGAAATGATCAGCACATCGGGGCCATACATCTGAATGGCTTTCTCGTTGGCTGAGCGGCTGTCACGGGCGATGATGCGTTTGAGTTCCATGATTTATCAGGCTTGGGTAACAGAAGGGTTGCTGCGCGGATCGGCTTGCACGGTGTTGATCACCTTGACGGCCTGATCGTCCGGAATTTCGCTGTAGGACAGCACCGTGAGGTCGTTCACGCGGTAACGCACGGCACGGGACATCCAGGGCCGGATGGCGGGCGAGACCACGAGCACCGCGGGCAGCCCCTGCTCTTCGGTGGCCCGGGCGCTCTCGCGCAACGCGGCAAACAGGCTTTCGGCCAGACCTGGCTCCAGCACCATGCCGGCCGAGTTGGTGTTTTGCTGCAACACGTTGTGCAGCAGCTGCTCCAGCTGAGGGTCCAACGTCAGGACCGACAAGGTGTCGCGGTTCTCGGTCAGGCTTTGCACGATCATGCGGCCCAGCTTGGGGCGGACCAATTGGGTCAATTGGTCGGGGTCTTGCGTGCGGCCACAGACTTCGGTCAGGGCTTCCACGACGGTGCGCATGTCACGGATCGGCACCGATTCCTGCAGCAGGTTTTGCAAGGTGCGTGTGACCACGCCCAAGGACAGTTTGGCAGGCACCAGCTCTTCCACCAGCTTGGGGGATTTGGCGGCCAGTTTGTCCAGCAGCTTCTGGGCTTCGTCGTGGCTCATCAGTTCGGAGGCGTTGTCGCGCAAGACCTTGTTCATGTGGGTCGCAATGGCGGTGCTGGGGTCCACCACGGTGTAGCCCAGCGCCCGGGCCTGGTCGCGCCAGGCGGGCTCGATCCAGACAGCCTCCAGACCGAAGGCGGGCTCTTTGGTCGCCTGCCCTTCGACTTTGCCGTACACCTTGCCCGGGTTGATGGCCAACTCGCGGCCGACCTTGACTTCGCCACGGCCGCGCACCACACCATTCAAAACAATGTGGTAAGCGTCGGGCTCCAGATTGAGCGCATCGCGGATGCGGACAGGTTGCACCAGAAAGCCCAACTCAGCCGAGAGTTTCTTGCGCACGCCCTTCACGCGGGTCATCAGCTGACCACCCGACTCGACGTTGACCAGCGGAATCAGGCCATAACCGATCTCCAGACCGATCAAATCCACCTGCTCCACATCGTCCCAGTCCAGCTCTTTGGGGGCTTCGTTCACGGGCAAAGCCGGAGCGGCCGAGCTTTGCTCCAGCAGCATTTGTTTGCGCATGACCATGAAAGCCACCCCGGCCGTAGCGGCCGCCAGCGTCAAAAAGACCAGGTGCGGCATGCCCGGCACCAAGCCCAAAATGGTCAAGATACCGGCCGCAATGAACAGGGCCGGCACGTTCGACAGCTGCGTGGTGGCCTGCTCGGTCATCGACTCGGAGGTGGTCACCCGGGTCACGATGATGGCGGTGGCCAGCGACAAGAACAAAGAAGGGATTTGTGCGACCAGACCGTCACCAATGGTCAGCAGCACATAAATGCGGCTGGCATCGCCCACAGACAGGTTGTGCTGTCCGATGCCAATCGCCAGACCACCCACGATGTTGATGATCAAAATCAGCAGGCCCGCCATGGCGTCGCCGCTGACGAACTTGGAGGCACCGTCCATGGAGCCGAAGAAGTCCGATTCCTGCGCCAGCTCCTCGCGGCGTTTTTTGGCGGTTTCCTGGTCGATCACCCCGGCGTTCAGGTCGGCGTCGATCGACATTTGTTTGCCGGGCATCGCGTCCAGGGTGAAACGGGCATTGACCTCGGAGACACGGCCGGCACCCTTGGTCACCACAAAGAAGTTCACGATCATCAAGATCACGAAGATGATGAAACCCACCACATAGTTGCCGCCGATCACGAACTCGCCGAACGCTGCGATCACCTTGCCGGCCGCTTCCGGGCCTTCGTGGCCGTTGACCAGCACCACACGGGTCGAGGCCACGTTCAAGGCCAGACGCAGCATGGTGGCAAACAGCAAAACCGAGGGGAAAGACGAAAACTCCAGCGGCTTGCGGGTGCCGATGGCGATCATGATCACCACCAGGCCGATCATGATGTTGAAAGTAAAAAGGATGTCCAGCAGCAAGGGCGGCAGCGGCACCACCAACATCGCCATGATCAACAGGACCAATGCGGGCAAACCCAAACCCGCCATATCGAAGCGGGCAAAGTTCTGTCGGATGGCTGACAGGGTCAATGTGGTCATTTGAAAATGGGCGCTGACAGAGTGAACAGAGGGTCGGGGTGTAAAAGTTTCAACACCATGAAGCAAGGTGCATGCCACACCAACCGACACCACGCCCTCGAATCCGGCTGCGTTCACCTGCAAAGCTGGTGCGCAACTTGCTCAATCAGGTGATCACAGGCGCAAACGGCAAAAAATGGCCGCTGCGTCTGCGCCAGATCCAACCGTGAAACCCCTGACCAGACGCCACGCCCATGACCTTCGCCCTGACAGACACCGCCAGCCGCGCCTCCAGCAGTGCCCCGAACGATTTCGGACCCAAGAACGAGTCTGCCGCCCCCCGGGACAGCACCGAATTCGGCCAGGTGATGTCGGTCGTCATGGGCCCGCTGAAAGAGATGTCTTCGACCCCTTCCGGGCAAACCTTGGCCGATGGCACGGCCATGCTGCCCGGCTTCGGCACCACGTTCGGGGGAGATGCGCTCAAAGCCGTTCATCTGGGCCCCCACCTGAATGTGATCACCGCAGACACCACCGCCCCCGACGAACAAAGCCTCGAAGCCTTTGCAAGGTCGCAAGGTCTTGACGAAACCGCAGTGCAATGGCTCATGGGCACAGCGCCTGTCACGCCCCCACTGGCGCGACCTGAGCAAGTCAACGGCCTGGGCGCCTCAGGCGGCCCCATGGGGATCGAGGGGATTGAGGGGATCGAGGGGATCGAGGGCATCAAGGGTATTAAGGGCATCAAGGGCTTGGATACGGGCTTGCCACAAGCCCCATTAATAAATACTTTGGACTTACCCTCAAAGACTCTTGCGACTGATGCTGCCGCCAGCTTACCCGGTGAACCCATGAAAACAGGTGCAACGCTCAAGCCCGACACGCCCGCATTGGTCAACGGCTTGAACAGCGCTGCCCTGTGGGCCATGAGCCAAGCCACCGAAAAAGCCCGCATCACCAGCCCAAGCGTTGAAGCGCCCCCTGATACCACGAAAGTGACGCCCCAGATGATGCCCCCACCCCCTCCGGCAGCCATCTGGATGCTGCGCCATGGCCTCGCCCCCACCCAGCCCAAGGACAACGTGAGCACCCCCAGCGCTGTGGCTTTGAGCGAACTGGATCTGAGCGAGGTGGCCAGCCCCGAGCTGCTGGAGAGCCTGAGCCAGAGCATGGCTGAAGGCGGTGCTTCGGCCACACCGGGCGCCGCCCCCACACCTTTGTCTGGCCATGGCTCACACCGCCTGGACCCGGCGGCTGCAGCCCGCCAGGACGCCCAGAACGCCGATGCCAACGCTTCCGCACCCGACGCTGCCTTGGCACAACGCAGCGAAAACGTGCAGAACCTGGCTGAAAAAATGGGTCAGGCGGTGGGCCAGCGCATCCTGTCCGAGATCGAAAAAGGGCAATGGCACCTCAAACTCTCGCTTCGGCCCGCCACCTTGGGCCACATCGAGGTCGAGATGCGCATGCGCAGCGGTGAGCTGGATGCGGTTTTCACAGCTCCGCAAGCCATGACGCGAGAACTGCTGCAAGACGGCATGGCCAAACTCAAAGAGACGCTCAATCAAATGGGCATGGATGTTGCTTCCATGCAGGTAGGTGACGGGCAAACCCGACAACGTGGCGGAGAGTCGACACCCGGACAAATGTCAAAATCGATAAATACCGGCGTCAACGCTTCAGAATCCACGACCACCCCTGCCGTCAACGCCCCGCGCATGAAAATGGGACAAGACGGCTGGGATGTGCTGGTTTGACACGCAATCAATCAAGGAATCAACATGGCAGACGAAGAAATTGAAGTTGAAGGCAAGAAAAAATCGCCTCTGATCAAAATTGTGGTGATCGCCCTGGTGGCCATCTTGCTGTTGGTCGGCACGGCCGTGGGAACGATGTTCGTCACAGGCTTCTTCGACAAGAAAGACACCGCCGCTGCCGAGCAGGCCCTGAAAAACATGGAAGCCGGTGCTGCCGACAGCAAAGCGGCAGCGAGCGAGGCCGCGCCCCAAAAGAAGGCCAAGGAATCGCCTGAACTGCAGCGCTTTGAAAACAGCTACATGGAGTTGGAAAAGCCCCTGGTCTCCAACCTGACCAACACCCGCAAAGTGATCCAGTTGAACCTGGCCATCATGACGCACTACGACGAACGGGTTTTCAAGAATGCCAAGAAGCATGAATTCGCCCTGCGCTCGGTCGCCCTGGATGTGATGCGCCAGATGACCGAGGCCGACCTGGCCAAGCCCGAGTTCCGCAAGGAACTGGCCGCCAAGATCCGCGAAGAAATGAACGGGGTCTTGCAGAAATACGAAGATTTCGGTGGCATCGAAGAGGTGTTCTTCACCAGCTTTGTGGTGCAGTGAGCCCGCGAGCCCTTGAAAAGAAACCCTGACCATGGCTGAAAACCAACCCTTGTTGTCCCCGGATGAACTGGCCGCTCTGTCGGCCAGTATCAGCGACGGCAGTCTGGACGTCGACACGGGCTACAACCTGGACGCCCAGGTGCGCAAGCACGATCTGGCGGCAGAAGACAGCAGCCTGGGGGTGAACGTCTCCTCGCTGGACATGATCAACGAGCGCTTCATCCGCATGTTCCGCTTGGGCATGCTCGAAGTGCTGCGCACCAGCCCCCGCATCAACCCCAGCCGCGCCCAGATCGTTCGCTTCAGCGACTACATCAAGGACCTGAAAGCGCCCTTGTCGGTGAACATCATCCGCATGGCGCCTTTGCGTGGCTATGCCATGGTGGTGATCGAGCCGACCGTGGTCTTCAGCTCGCTGGACAGTTTCTTTGGCGGTTTTGGCCGCGGCGTGGGCCAGCTGCCCCCGGGTCGGCTGTTCACACCGACCGAAACCCGCATCATCAAAATCATTTTGCAGGTCTTCTTTCGGTCCTTCAAAGAGGCCTGGTCGCCCGTGGCGGCCATCGATTTCGAGCATGTGAGCTCCGAAATCAACCCCCAATTCGCCCAGATTGCCGATGAGAACGACCTGGTCGTGCTCAGCCGCTTTGAGTCCGATGCCACCGCCCAAGGGGCCGGTTTCATTGACATGGTGATCCCCTATGTGGCGCTCAAGCCCGTGCGCGACTTGCTGCGCAGCCGCGTGCAAACCGGGGACGGCAACGAAGAATCCGACAAAGTCTGGCGCAGCCAGCTGGCCGATGCCGTGAAGGACGCGGACCTGGAAATCCAGATCCTGCTGGGCAAGCTCCAGCTGTCGCTCCAGCAACTGCAGTCCATGCAAGCTGGCGATGTTTTGCCATTCAAAAAGCCCGAATCGGCCAGAGCGCTGATTCAGGACATGCCGGTCTACGATGTTGAAGTGGGTGCCCTGGGCAGCCAGGTGGCGGTCAAGATCGTCCAAGCCATCAGCCCCAACACCCAAGCCTGACCCCCTATCGAGGAGCGCCCATGAGCGAACTGACCCCCACCGCCGAATCCAGCACAGAAGCTGCCGACAAAGGCCAAATCCACGGCGATGTGCTGCAAAACATCCCCGTCACCCTGTCCATCGAGGTGGGCCGTGCCGTGATCAAAATCCGCGACTTGATGCGCCTGACCCAGGGCAGCGTGGTCGAGCTCGACCGCATCGCAGGCGAACCCCTGAACCTGCTGGTGAACAACACCGTGGTGGCCCAAGGCGAAGTGGTGTTGGTCAACGACCGCTATGGCATCCGCCTGACGCGCGTGGTGCCCGCCTCCGAACGACTCGACAACCTCTGACCCGGAGCGGCCTGGGCATGAACTCGGTATGGACATTGGGAGACTGGCTGCAATACCTGTTCAGCTTCATTTTCGTCATTGGTTTGCTGCTGACGCTTTTGTGGACGCTGCGCAAACTGCAAAACGGCTCTTCACTGCTGCGCAAAAGCTCACAGCGCCTGCAAACACTGGAAACCCTGTCGGTCGGCACGCGTCAAAAAATCATGCTGATCCGGGTCGACAACCGTGAAATCCTCGTGGGCGTGACCGCCCAACAAATGACCGTATTGACCCCGTGGCCTGACGCTCCTGACGCTTCGCTGGCCACCGCCTCTGAAACACCCCGACCATGAAGCGCTCTTTCCACATTGGCCTGATCCTCACGGTTTTGTTGGGGCTGCTGCCCATCTTGGCGCAGGCCGCCCCCGACATGCCGGCCATCACCAGCACCAACACGGGCAAAGGCACGCAGTACAGCATCACGCTGCAGTTGCTGGCCTTGATGACCACCCTGTCGGTGCTGCCGTCGCTGCTGCTCATGATGACCGCTTTCGTGCGCATCGTGATCGTCATGTCCATCCTGCGCCAGGCCTTGGGCACTGGCCAGACCCCACCCAACATGGTCATCGTCGGCTTGTCGCTTTTCCTGACCCTGTTTGTGATGTCGCCCGTGCTGAACGACGTCTACCAAAACGCCCTGCTGCCCTACATGAACCAGGGGATGTCGTTCGACAAAGCCCTGGCCGCAGCCGAAAAACCGATCCGCGCCTTCATGCTCTTGCAAACCCGTGAAGACGACATCGCCATGTTCATGGAGATCGCCCGTAACAAAGGCGTGGCCAGCTCGCAGGATGTACCCTTCATGACGCTGGTGCCGGCCTTCCTCACCTCCGAGCTGAAAAGCGCATTCACCATCGGTTTCCTGATTTACATCCCCTTCGTTGTCATCGACTTGATCGTGGCCAGCGTCTTGATGTCCATGGGCATGATGATGCTCTCGCCCATGATGATTTCGATGCCCTTCAAGCTGATGTTGTTTGTGCTGGTCGACGGCTGGAGCCTGATCATGGGCTCGCTGGCTGCCAGCTTTGCCATGCCTTAAAGGAACACACCATGGACACCGCAATGGTCATTGAGTTGGGGCGCCATGCCCTGTGGACAGCCGTGCTGGTTTGCGCCCCCTTGCTGAGCGTGGCCCTGGCCGTGGGTTTGGTGATCGGCATCATCCAGGCGGCCACCTCGATCAACGAGATGACGCTGAGCTTCATTCCCAAGCTGATTCTCATGGGCTTGTCGCTGCTGCTTTTCGGCAACTGGATGTTGGGCGCGCTGGTGGACTTCACCCGCGGCATCTTCCAGCGCATTCCCGCCCTGTTCACCTGACAGGTTGGGCAGGCGAACCTCGCGGACAGCAAAAGGAACCCGGCCATGACGCTGCTCACCGCAGACATCATTGCGAAGTTCTATACCTTCTTGTGGCCGATGCTGCGCATTTCGGCCCTGATGCTGACCGCCCCCCTCTTTGCGCAGGCGGCCTTCAATGTGCGGCTGCGCGTTCTGCTGGCCCTGGTGCTGACCTGGTTGGTCTACCCCTTGTACGAATGGCCGGTGGTCGACCCGACCTCCGCCGCAGGACTCAAGGAACTCGTCAACCAGGTGATGATCGGTAGCCTGGCCGGACTGATCCTGCAAGTGGTGGTTGCGGCGGTGGTGGTCGCCGGTCAGAGCGCCGCCGCCTCCATGGGCTTGGCGATGGCCAGCATGATGGACCCCAACATGGGCTCGGTGCCAGTGGTCTCGCAGTTTCTCTTCCTGCTTGCCTC
>JACCDJ010458460.1_pt1 | contig 13099 bp, 12 predicted proteins | sample 7444481 | NCBI WGS metagenome assembly JACCDJ01 (sample SAMN15323435, study PRJNA562643) | freshwater metagenome | isolation source: river surface water | place: USA:Blue River Watershed | collected 2017-08-15 | reverse complement strand
GGTAGAGGGGATGGAGAGCTACCTCGTCACCAAGGCGATCCACATGGCCTGAGGTGGGAGGGGGGGCCTTGCGGCACCCCCGCGCGCCGCCTCAAGCCGGCAGCAGGTCCTCGATCCCATAGAACCGGGCGGCTGTACCGGCATAAAGCGCGCGCTTCTCTGCCGCACTGGCGCCATGGGTCAGCCGCTTGAAGGTATTCCAGAGGACAGGATAGCTCGCGCCCCATTTGTCGACCGGGTAATTGCTTTCGAACATGCCGCGTTCCGGGCCAAAGGCTTCAATGCAGGTTTCGATATAGGGGCGCCACATCGCGGCTAGTGTTTCGGAAGACAGGCCGGCTGCCGGCCCCCGATCGGGGAGGCCCGCGAACGACATGGCGAGGCCGCCCAGTTTGATCGAAACGTTCGGGCATTCGGCGATCGCTCTGATCTTGGCCCGCCAGGTGTCAAACCGTTCATGCAGCTTGCCGTGATAGGAACCCATGCCCAGTGGCGAGCCGCAGTGATCCAGCACGATCGGCTGGTCGGGGAAGGCCTTGGCCAGGCTCAACAGGTCGTCAAGTTGGGGCTCAAGCAGCCAGGCATCGAAGGTCAGCCCGCGCTTGCCCAGTTCGGCAAAGCCCTCACGGAACGTGCTATCGAGATAGAGCCCGGCGGGATGGTGGAACGGCGGGCCGAGCACATCGGGATCGGCATCCCATGCCGCGGCATGGCGGATACCGCGAAAACGGCCACCACCAGCGGCGGTAAGCGCATCGAGCACGGCGCCTGCGTGACTGCCAAGGGTCAGATCGGCATGGCCGATGATCGCATGGCACAGCCGCTGGCTGCCATAGAGCCCGCTGGCCCCCTGCGCGGCCACGCCGTTGACGTATTCGACTTCGCCCACAACCTTCAGCGCATCACCGGCCCCAGCCTTGTAGAATGCGCCGCATTCCATGAAGACCGTGCCGATGATGTTGTGCCCGCTGGTCGTGTCGGCGTGCAGCTCGTTGAAGGTGTAATAGGGCGATAGCGCCACTGTCGCGACGAAGTGATGGAGCGGTTCGGGAAAGGCTCCCATCAACGGCCGCAGGTCCCACAGGTGATGGTGCGGATCGATGATCGGCAGATCGGGTTCCAGGATCGCTTCGCTCACGGGTATTCCTCTCCGGTTCTGTTTGAACCGCAGCTTATGGTGTGGTGCGGGTTTGACAAGCGTCCACCCGCACTAATCCCGCTTGTTCGTCAGCCCCTGGCCGCGCCGTTCGCCGCGCTCAGCACGGCGCGAACCGAGGCGGTCGCGATGTCCTCGTCGATGCCAACCCCCCAAATGGTCTTGCCGTTCGGGCCGATGCATTCGACATAGGCCGCCGCGCGCGCATCCGACCCGGCGGTCATTGCGTGTTCGGCATAGTCCTTGACCTCAAGCTTGACGCCGAACGTATCGGCAATCGTCGCCACGACCGAGCTGATCAGGCCATTGCCGCGCCCGGAAACCGACTGTTCCTTGTCATCGACCGCGATCTTGCCGGCGAACACCCGGCTGCCGTCGGGCGCCTTGCTTTCTTCGTAATCCAGCAACTGGAAGTGCTGCGGCGTGCTGAGGTGATAGGTCTTCTGGAACACGGTCCAGATGTCCTCGGCAAACAGTTCGCGGCCCACTTCGTCGGCGAGTTCCTGGACGTGTTTGGAAAAGTGCGCCTGCATCTTCTTCGGGATTTTCAGGCCCTGGTCCTGTTCCAGCACCCAGGCGAACCCACCCTTGCCGGATTGCGAGTTGACCCGGATCACCGCTTCGTAATCGCGGCCCAGGTCGGCCGGGTCGATCGGCAGGTAGGGCATTTCCCAGGTTTCGTCGTTCTGCTGCTCGCGCGCGGCAAAACCCTTCTTGATCGCGTCCTGATGGCTGCCGGAGAAGGAGGTGTAGACCAGTTCGCCCACGTACGGATGGCGCGGGTGGATCGGCAGCTGGTTGCAGTATTCCACCGTCTTGGCGATGGCGTCGATGTCCGAGAAATCCAATTCAGGATCAACACCCTGCGTGTACATATTCAAGGCGACTGTGACGATATCGCAATTGCCGGTGCGCTCGCCATTGCCGAACAGGCAGCCTTCGACGCGGTCACCCCCGGCCATCAGGCCCAGTTCGCAGGCGGCAATGCCGGTGCCGCGGTCGTTATGAGTGTGCAGGCTGATCACCACCTTGTCGCGATCCGGGATCGAACGGCCGAACAGCTCCACCTGGTCGGCGTAGACATTGGGCGTCGCGCATTCGACCGTGGCGGGCAGGTTGAAAATGATCGGGTTTTCGACCGTCGGCTGGAGCACGTCCATCACCGCCGCGCAGACCTCGACCGAGAAATCCACCTCGGCGGTGGAGAAGGTTTCGGGGCTGTATTCGAACTGCCAGTTCGTGCCGTGGTACTTGGCCGCTTGATCGCGCATGACCTTGGCGCCTTCGATCGCGATCTGCTTGATCTCGTCGCGGCTCATGCCGAAGACGATCCGGCGCCAGGCCGGTGAAACGGCGTTGTAAACGTGGACGATCGCCTTTTCCGCGCCTTCCAGGCTGGCAAAGGTCGTCTCGATCAGGTCGCGCCGCGATTGGGTCAGGACCTGCGGGGTAACGTCGGACGGGATGCGGCCCTCTTTGACTAGACCCGAGATAAAATCAAAATCGGTGGCGCCCGAAGCGGGGAACCCGACCTCGATTTCCTTCACGCCAACCTTCAGCAGCAGGTCGAAGAACCGGCTTTTCTTTTCGGCCCCCATCGGATCGATCAGGGCCTGGTTGCCGTCGCGCAGGTCGGTGGAAAGCCAGCGCGGGGCTTTTTCGATCACGCGGCTGGGCCACTGCCGGTCGGGCAGGTTGATCGGCGGGAAGGGGCGATACTTGACCCCGGGGTTCTTCAGCATGGTCATGGCTTTGGTCTCAACTTGGTACTGCAACTGTCAGGTGGTGCTCTGAACTCCCTTGGGCGGTGCTGCGCGCCCCAGGATGGCACGCCAGCTCACGCCCAAGGGCGGGTAAGTCGCAGGGTAAGGCCAAGCGGAGAAATCATGCGACCAGCCTATGGCAACCCGAACGGCGGCTGTAAAGCGGGCATCGCACATTCGTTGCTTTGGGCTTGCTGACGCGGCAATAGGGTTGCCGAACTTAGCGATTGGAATGACCGAATGAGATTCGATGCGACCCGCCTTGACCGTATTCCTGCCTTCATCAAGGATCGCTACCTCGATACCGGTAAGCTGCCCCACGCACAGGTGCTGGTCGCGCATCGCGGGGAGATCGTCCACTTTTCCTCGCAAGGCGCTGCCCGCGAGGGGGAAGCGGCCGCGATTGATGCGGGAACGATTTTCCGCATCGCCTCGATGACCAAGCCGGTTACCTCGGTGGCGTTCATGCAATTGCTCGAACAGGCCAAGGTTTCGCTTGATACCCCGGTCCACCACGTGCTGCCAGAGTTCAAGGATCTGAAGGTCTACAACGGCGGCGGGGCCGGGGTGGCGTTCCTGACCAAGGCCTGCGGCCGACCCATGCAGATGGTTGACCTGCTGCGCCACACCTCGGGCCTGACCTATGGCTTCCAGAACCGCACCAACATCGATGCCGCCTATCGCGAGGGCAAGATTGAGAACTGGCACGGCAACCTGACGCTGGATGAGTTTATCGCCGCGCTGGGCCAGCTGCCGCTGGAGTTTTCGCCAGGCGAGGCGTGGAATTACTCGGTTTCAACCGACGTGCTGGGCGCCGTGGTGGAGCGCGTTTCCGGCCAGCGGCTTGATGACTATTTCCGCCAGCACATCTTCGCTCCTCTAAAGATGGACGATACCGGCTTTATGGTGCCGGAAGGGCAAACGCATCGCCTGCCCGATTGCTACAGCTTCGTTCCAGGCAAGGGCAGGGTGCTGGTCGACCGCGGGGCAGAGAGCCTGTGGGCCAAGCAGCCGCGCTTGCTCTCGGGCGGGGGCGGTCTGGTCTCGACCGCGCTGGACTATCACCGCTTCAACACCATGCTGCTGAACGGCGGTGAACTGGATGGCGCGCGCATTCTCGGCCGCAAGTCGATCGAGCTGATGACGCTGAACCATCTGCCCGATGATGGTGATCTCGCTTCCTGGTCCAAATCGCTGTTCAGCGAGGCGACCAATGCCGGGGTTGGCTTTGGGCTGGGCTTTGCCGTCAACCTTGATCCGGTGCGGACGATGATCCCGGGCTCGGTCGGCGAATTCTATTGGGGCGGGATGTATTCCACCGCCTTCTTCGTTGATCCGGTTGAAGAGATCACGATGGTCTTCATGACCCAGCTGGCCCCCAGCAGCACCTATCCGATCCGGCGTGAGCTGAAGACCTTGATCTATTCGGCGCTCGTCTGAGATGAGCGTGGATAGCCTTTACGAGACAATGGGTCTCCACCGTATCGTCGAGATGGACCCTGAAGGCCGCGCCCGGCTGGAATACCTGGCCAAGCCCGGCATGTGCCATTCCGGCGGCGTGGTGCAGGGCGGCTTCGTGACCGGCTGGATTGACGCGGCCATGGCCCATGCGGTGATCGCGGCGATGGGCGATGGCATCACGCCGATGAGCCTTGAGATCAAGGTCAGCTTTTTCGCGCCGGTCCGCCCCGGACTGGTCGTGGCCGAAGGCTGGATCGAACGTCGCGGCCGCAAGACCGCTTTCCTGGAAGGGCGGCTGCTCGACGAAGCCGGCAACGTGCTCGCCAAGGGCACCTCAACCGCAACCCTGTTCGACCGGGCCAAGGTCGAAGCTGCCGCCAAGGCAGCGATCGGAGGATAGGATGAGCGCAATCCGGCCTTTCACGCTCAACGTTCCGCAGGCGGAATTGGATGACCTCAAGGCGCGGATCGACCTGACCCGTTGGCCGGATAAGGAACCGGTCAACGATTGGTCGCAGGGCACGCCGCTGGCGGCCTTGCAGGACCTGCTCGCCTATTGGCGCGATAGCTATGACTGGCGGGCCTGCGAAGCGCGGCTCAATGCGCTGGGCCAGTTCATCACCGAGATCGATGGGGTGGATATCCATTTCCTCCACATCCACTCGCCGCGCGCCGATGCCACGCCGCTGATCATGACCCACGGCTGGCCGGGTTCGGTGATCGAGTTCATGGGGGTGATCGATCAGCTGGCCAATCCCGCCGATCCCGCGGCTCCGGCCTTCCACCTCGTTCTGCCCTCGCTGCCGGGATACGGGTTCTCGGGTAAGCCGACGGAGACGGGCTGGGGCGTCGAAAGGATTGGCCGGGCCTGGGGCCAATTGATGGCGCGGCTGGGCTATGATCGCTGGTTCGCGCAAGGCGGAGACTGGGGCTCGGCCGTAACCACGGCGATCGCCGTTCAGCAAATACCAGGCTGTGCCGGGATCCACCTCAACATGCCGCTCGGTCGCCCGACCGAGGAAGACTTGGTCAATCCGACCCCGGCAGAACTCAAGGCGCTCGGTGCCCTTAAACACTATCAGGATTGGGACTCCGGCTATTCCAAGCAACAGCAGACCCGGCCGCAAACCGTGGGTTATGGCTTGGTTGACAGTCCCGCGGGTCTGGCGGGTTGGATCCTTGAGAAGATCTGGGCATGGACGGACAATGCCGGTTCGCCTTGGGATGCGCTGAGCCGCGATCAGGTGCTCGATAACATCATGCTCTACTGGCTGCCGCGCAATGGGGCCTCATCAGCGCGGCTGTACTGGGAAAGCTTTGGCACCTTTGCGCCGCAGGAAATCGTGATTCCGGTCGCGGCGAGTGCGTTCCCGAGGGAGATCCTGCCCACTCCGCGTCGCTGGGCCGAGCGGAATTACCGGCAATTGGTCCACTGGGGCGATATGGAGCGCGGCGGGCATTTTGCCGCTTGGGAGCAACCGCAAGCTTTTGCGCAGGAGCTGCGCAAGGCGTTCACCGCAATGCGCTAGGCCTTTTGCCTAAGCGCCTGCCCTGATGCTGGGGGCGAAAACGCACGAAGCCGGGGTGGCACGCGGACATGCCATGCAACAAAGCCGCACCTGACATGGCAGATCGCCAGCCAGGCACGGCTTTGTGGGTAATAGCGGTAATCAGGCTTAGTTCTTCTCTTGGTCGACCAGCTTGTTGGCGCCGATCCAGGGCATCATGGCGCGCAGGCGGGCGCCGGTCTGCTCAATCGGATGGGCTTCGGCAGCCTTGCGGGCGGCCTTCAGTTCCGGCTGGCCTGCACGATTATCCAGCACGAAGTTCTTCACGAAGCGACCGGACTGGATGTCGGCCAGCACGCGCTTCATCTCGGCCTTGGTGTCGGCGGTGATGATCCGCGGGCCGGTGGTGATGTCACCATATTCGGCCGTGTTGCTGATCGAATAGCGCATGTTGGCGATCCCGCCTTCATAGAGCAGGTCAACGATCAGCTTGGTTTCGTGGAGGCACTCGAAATAAGCCATTTCCGGGGCGTAACCGGCTTCAACCAGCGTTTCGAACCCGGCCTGGATCAGGTGGGTGATCCCGCCGCAGAGCACGGCCTGCTCACCGAACAGGTCGGTTTCGCATTCTTCCTTGAAATTGGTTTCGATGATGCCCGAACGGCCACCGCCAACGCCCGAGGCATAGGCGAGGGCAACGTCCAGCGCATTGCCGGTCGCGTCCTGGTGGACGGCCACCAGGCACGGCACGCCGCCACCCTTCAGGTATTCGCCGCGCACGGTGTGGCCGGGGCCCTTGGGTGCGATCATGATCACGTCGATATCGGCCGGGGCTTCGATCAGGCCGAAGTGGATGTTGAGGCCGTGGGCAAAGGCGAGGGCCGAGCCGGGCTTCATGTTACCCTTCAGGTCGTTTTCCCAGATCGCGGCCTGGTGCTCGTCCGGGGCAAGGATCATCAGGATATCGGCCCACTTGGCGGCTTCGGCGTTCGACAGCACCTTGAACCCGGCGGCTTCAGCCTTGCGCGCGCTGGCCGAACCGGGACGCAGCGCGATCGCCACGTCCTTGATCCCGCTGTCGCGCAGGTTCTGCGCGTGGGCGTGGCCCTGCGAGCCATAGCCCAGCACGGCGATCTTCTTGCCCGTAACCAGGTTCAGGTCGCAATCGGCGTCGTAGTAAACCTTCATTCCCCGTATCCTACTCAATCGTCATGCTGAACTCGTTTCAGCATCCATCGTGCAACAAATCCCACCTTCGCCCTTGCGGCACCATGGGCCCTGAAACAAGTTCAGGGTGACGGTGCAAGAGAAAGGTGGGCGTGAAACCTTAAGCCGCTTCGGCCCCGCGCATCATCCCGACCACGCCGGTCCGGCCAACTTCGACCAGCCCCAGCTCGCGCATCAGCGCAACGAAGCGGTCGATCTTGCCGGGATCGCCGGTCAGTTCGAAAACAAAGCTGCTGGTGGTGGTGTCGATCACCTTGGCGCGGAACACTTCGGCCAGACGCAGCGCCTCAACCCGTGCGTCGCCCGTGCCCTTGACCTTGACCAGCGCCAGCTCGCGCTCAACGTGATCGCCCGCCTCGGTCAGGTCGATCACCTTGTGGACCGGTACCAGCCGTTCCAGCTGCGCGTGGATCTGGTCGATTACCGCCGGTGGCCCGTGGGTGACGATGGTGATCCGGCTGACCGCGTGGTTTTCGGTGATGTCCGCCACGGTCAGGCTATCGATGTTATAGCCGCGCGCGGTGAACAGGCCGGCGATCTTGGCCAGAATTCCGGCCTCGTTATCGACGGTAATGGTCAGAACGTGGCGCTCGGCCGCCTGGTGCTTGATCTTCATCATGGCCTGCCCCTTACACCAGTGCCTTGGCTTCATCGTCCATGGTCCCGGCAACATTGTCGCCATAGAGGATCATGTCGGTGTGTGCCGCCCCGCTGGGGATCATCGGGAAACAATTGGCTTCCTTGGCCACCAGGCAATCAACGATGACTGGGCCTGGATGATCAATCATCGCCTGGATGCCCGCATCAAGCTGGCTCTCATCCTCGATGCGGATGCCCTTCCAGCCATAGGCCTCGGCCAGCTTCACGAAATCGGGCAGGCTATCGGAATAGCTTTCCGAATAGCGGCTTTCATAGGTCAGTTCCTGCCACTGGCGGACCATGCCCATCCATTCGTTGTTGAGCACGAAGACCTTGACCGGCAAGCGATATTGCGTCGCCGTGCCCAGTTCCTGAATGTTCATCTGGATCGAGGCATCGCCGGCTACGTCGATCACCAGGCTTTCCGGATTGCCCAGCTGCGCGCCAATCGCGGCGGGCAGGCCATAGCCCATCGTGCCAAGCCCGCCCGAGGTGAGCCACTTGTTCGGCGCGAAGAAGGGGAAGTACTGGGCTGCCCACATCTGGTGCTGGCCCACTTCGGTGGCGATCACCGGATCACGGTGCTTGGTCAGCTCATAGAGCCGCTCGATCGCCGATTGCGGCATGATTGCCTGCTTGTTGGCGGGATAGGCCAGGCTCTGGCGCGCGCGCCATCCGTCGATGCGGGCCTTCCACTCGGTCAGGTCCTGCGCCTTGCGATCGCCCCAGGCGGCCAGCAGTTGCTCCAGCACCAGGGCGCAATCGCCCAGGATCGGCAGGTCAACCGCGACGGTCTTGTTGAACGAAGCCCGGTCGATGTCGATGTGGATCTTGGTCGAATTGGGGGCAAAGGCATCCAGTCGGCCCGTCACCCGGTCATCGAACCGCGCGCCGATGCAGACCATCAGGTCGGCCTTGTTCATCGCCATGTTGGCTTCATAGGTGCCGTGCATGCCCAGCATGCCCAGCCAATCGGCATGGTCAGCCGGGAAGGCGCCCAGGCCCATCAGCGTGGAGGTAACCGGCGCGCCAGTCTTCGCCTGCAACTCGCGCAGCAGTTCGGTTGCCCGCGGGCCGGAATTGATCACCCCGCCGCCGGTATAGAAAATCGGCGCGCGGGCATTGGCCAGCAGTTCGATTGCGCGGGCAATGTCCTTGTCCGTTCCGCGCAGGGTCGGCGTATAGCGGTTGACCCGCTGCGGCGCGCCGTCGCTGTAATTGGCAACCGCAACCTGCACGTCCTTGGGGATATCGATCACGACCGGGCCGGGGCGGCCCTGCGTGGCAATCTGGAACGCCTCGTCAATCGTTGCGGCAAGGTCCGACGGATCCTTCACCAGATAGTTGTGCTTGGTGCAGTGGCGGGTGATGCCAACCGTGTCCGCTTCCTGGAACGCGTCCGAGCCAATCAGGCCGGTTGCGACCTGTCCGGTGATCACGATCATCGGAATTGAATCCATGAAGGCATCGGCAATGCCGGTCACGGCATTGGTTGCGCCGGGGCCAGAGGTAACCAGCACCACGCCGGGCTTGCCGGTGGAGCGGGCATAGCCTTCGGCCGCATGGGCCGCGCCGGCTTCATGCCGGACCAGGATGTGGCGGATGCGGGGATCAGCAAACAAGGCGTCGTAAATCGGCAGCACAGCGCCCCCGGGATAACCGAAGACATATTCGACCCCTTGGCGAACCAGGCTTTCGACCAGGATGCTTGCGCCGCTGCGCTCTTCACTCACCGTAACAGTCCTTCACGTAATCTCCACCGCTCTTCAAAGAACCGACCCGGCACAGTTGCCTGTACCGGGTCGCCCTCTCCAACTCGTGCGGGGCCTGCCATGGGCAGGAAGTGATCCGGCCCTAGGCGACAGGAAATAACGTGTCAAGCGCTAACGTTGTAATAATGATGCGAAGTGGGCGCGCAGATCGACATTTTGAGACTCGATCCTGCGCCAATCTTCCGGCGGCTGGTTACGGAACCAGGTGTATTGGCGCTTGGCGTAATTGCGCGTGGCCTGGGTGCCGCGTTCTAGAAGCAGTTCCCGGTTGACCTCGCCGGTCAGGAAAGCCCGGATTTCCGGGACGCCAATCGCCCGCATGACGGGTAGGTCTGGGTCAAGCTGACGCGCTAGCAAAGCCTCAACCTCGGCAATCGCACCCTGGTCCAGCATCAGCGCAAACCGCCGGTCGCAACGTTCGTAAAGCCAATCGCGCTCCGGCAGCAGGACCGCCGCGTGGAGGTCGACCGATTGGCCAATCCCGCCCACTTTGTCGGCTTGCCATGCGGCGAGGGTGCGACCGGTGGAGCGCACAACTTCGAGCGCCCGGATAATCCGGGTCGTGTCATTTGGGTTCAGCCGGGCCGCTGCCTCCGGATCCTCGCGGCGCAGGGCGATGCGGGCGTCATCCAACGATAGCGCGCGGGTGTCGCGCCGGACCGCCGGATCAATCGGTGGCACCGGGGCAATCCCATCAAGCAGTGTGCGCAGGTAAAGCCCGGTCCCGCCCACCAGGATCGGAACGGCACCCACCGCCTGGGCCGCTGTGATCTCCTGCCGCGCCGCTGCGGCCCAAACGGCAGCTGAACAGGCCGTCGCGCCGTCCCACGTTCCGAATAGCCGGTGCGGTACACCCTGCATTTCGGTTTCGTTAGGGCGCGCGCTCAGCACGCCTAGATCGGCATAGACCTGCGCGCTGTCGGCATTGATCACCACCGCAGTGCGACCCTGCGCGATCAACGCCAGCGCCAGCCTTACGGCCAGATCGCTCTTGCCGCTCGCGGTCGGCCCTGCAATGAGCGCCAGCGGCGGGCGGCTTTTGCCCGAATCTGAAGGGGAGTTGTCCGTGCCCATTGCCCGCGTGATAGCAGAACCGGCGGCCTTGTCGGCAAGTCTATCCGAAACGATCCACGCGCTTGAAGCTGCCGGGCTGGCTGTGCACGCGGCCGAACCGCTGCGGGGGATCGATGCGGTGGTGCAATTCGCTGTCGATGGTGAGGCCGGCGCGCTGCGCGCCGTGCTGGAACGCCAGTTCCCGCAAGCCGACCTGCTGGTCAGCGCGAACGAGCCGGTGGTGCCAAAGGTCTTCGTTTCGGACATGGATTCGACCATGATCCAGGCCGAATGCATCGATGAACTGGCCGACTTTGCCGGGCTGAAGCACCAGATTGCAGCGATTACCGAGCGCGCCATGCAGGGCGAACTCGATTTTGCCGAGGCGCTGACCGAGCGCGTCCGCCTGCTGGGCGGGCTGGGGGAAGGGGCGATCGCCCAATGCCTGGCCGAACGCGTGCCGCCGATGCCGGGTGCTAAGACGCTCGTTGCCGCGCTCAAGGATCACGGCTGCTTTACCGTGCTGGTGACTGGCGGCTTCCACCAATTTGCCGATCCGGTGGCGGACCAGCTTGGGTTTGAACGGGTCGTGGCCAACCGGCTCGCCGTTGAGCACGGTGCGCTAACCGGCGGCCTGATCGGCGGGATCGTCGACAGTTCGGTCAAGGAAGCCGTGCTGCGTGAAGAAGTTGGCCTGCGCGGCGGAACCAGCCTGGCCACGGGCGATGGCGCGAATGACATTCCGATGCTCCGCGCCGCCACCCACGGGATCGCCTATCATGCCAAGCCGAAGGCCAAGGAAGCAGCGCATGGCTATGTGGCCGCGGGTGACCTGACCAGCGTCTTGTTGCTCCTTGGAATCCCACAGGAAGACTGGGTGCAGGGCTGATCGGCAGGCCTTTTGAAACCGAATTGCAGCTAGATCGCGAATCTGCTAATGACACTTATGTAAGTATACAGCAGGTGCCCCCCAATGGACTCGCTTAGCGCTTCGATTACCGCCGCCACTGACACCGCCGTGAACGCAGCGGACGATCTGCCCTTCATGCTGCCGGGCCGCCCGAAGATGCGGTACAATTTTCCCAAGGCGCTTCACCACTTCAAGGAACTGGTGAAGGACAAGGAAAACACTGCCGAAGTCGCGAAGATCTTTGAAGCCCTGCCGTGGCGTGGGGTCTATGATGCGGCGCGCGCCTTCCTGTCGACTGAGCGCGGCCAGCGCATCCGTGCCAGCGAACCTTCGCTGGTGCCAATCCTTGATGATCACGCCAGCCTGCGCCGCCTGCCCGAAGGTACTGTGGCCCACGCCTATTGCGATTTCATGGAGCGCGAAGGGCTCTCGGCGCAGGGCCTGGTCGACGAACTCGACAAGTATCGCCCGGCCGACATGTACTTCAACGATCAGGTCGATTGGTACTTCCGCCGCCTGCGCGATACGCATGACCTGATGCACGTGCTCACCGGCTATGGCCGTGATGCGCTGGGGGAACAGTGCGTGCTGGCCTTCACTTACAGCCAGCAACCGGCCCTCGCACACCTGTTCCTGGGCTATGCCGGGGCCTATGAGATCGCGCGCCGCGCCACGGTCAAGGTGCCGGTGTTCCGCGCCGTGCGCGAAGGGCAAAAGTCGGGCAAGGCCTGCCCGCGCCTGGTCGAAATGTCGATCCGCGAACTGCTGGCCATGCCGCTGGAGGAAGCCCGCGAAAAGCTCGGCATCAGCCAGGGTCGCTATTACAAGCAGGCCCACGCCATGTGGCGGGCCGCCGGCATCGATCCCTATGATCTGATGGCGCCGGTCAAGAAGGCTGCCTGAGCGAACGCCCGGCATCGGCGAAAATTATGACGTCACCCTGAACCTGTTTCAGGGTCCATCGTGCCGCCGGCATTAATGGTTTGGCTTGATACCCGGACCAGTCGGTTGGCTTGTCTTCTGCATCGGCCGAGCCACCCTCGGAATGGGCCCTGAAACACGTTCAGGGTGACGATCTGTACAGGTTGGGCGCTTAGCGCAGCTCCTTGCGGATCACTAGCTTCAGGCCGGACCAGACATCGTCCACCGCGCAGACCTTGGTATCGACCAGGCCGAGCGGTAGGGCCACGTCGCGGATCGTATCCTCGGTGATGTCGGTGGCAACTTTTGACGCCCGCTTGGGCCAGCTCACCCAGATCTGACCGTCCGCGGCGATCTGGCTGCGTAGCGCCGTCAGCCGCTCCTCAAGCACCGCCTGTTCGGTGACGAACACATGCGCGGCATCGATCCCCGCGGCTGGATCGTCCACGAAGCGCAGTTCCAGCGCATATTCGTCGATTTCGTCGGTCACCTCGGCGGGCATGGCATCAAACCACACCCGCATGCCGTCGCGCAGGTTCAGCTTTTTCGCCAGCGGCGTGCCGGAATAGCCCGCCTCGCTCATCGGCTCAGCTTTCCATCCAGTCGCGGAAGAAGCTTTCGTTCGCCTCGCGCAGCGCGCTGAGCTTAACCGGCTGGCCGTTGATCACCAGGGCATCGCCGCCGACGGT
>JACCDJ010428681.1_pt1 | contig 13108 bp, 9 predicted proteins | sample 7444481 | NCBI WGS metagenome assembly JACCDJ01 (sample SAMN15323435, study PRJNA562643) | freshwater metagenome | isolation source: river surface water | place: USA:Blue River Watershed | collected 2017-08-15 | reverse complement strand
GAGGCTGCCGCTACGACGAGCGGTGCCCCTGGGGCTGTTCTGCGCGATGCGCCTTCTGTGCTCATGGTGTCTCCTCAGGTGTTGGCCGTGGCCGTCTGGTACTCGATGCTGATGTAGAAGGTTACGGTGTAGCCCATGTGTGCTCCTACAGGTCATCCATCGTGGGGATGCTGTTGATGTCTTCCTCGATCGCTGCATCCATCGTGGGCACAGCCTCCGTGCCGCGCTCGCGCATGCCGGCAACGTCTTCCTCTTCGGCCATCGCAGCGCGAACTGCTTCGTCGTTCTGCTGTGCGATGTAGAGCGCGCTCGCGAAGGCCTGGGCGCCGCGCTTCTGTGCGGCCTGGAGTCGCGACGCCCATGCACCGAAGCGGGCGGGGTTGGTGCGCAGCGCCATCGCAGCCCGCTCGAGTCGGCCAGCCGTGACACCGTGCTCCACCGAGCGGAATGCGCTGTTGGCTGCGCCAGCTAGGGCCATGCCGCCGAGTGCGGCCATGGTGGTGCCCGCGCCGCCCATCTCCGCAGCCTGCGCAGCCATCGCCGCAGCGCCTCCCATGCCACCGCCCGCGATGTAGCTGGTGATGCCCATCGTGCGGTTGCGGCCATCGCGGCGCGCGTCGCCCGCTGTCACGTCGGCGAGCTGGAAGCCGAGCGCGGCACGCTGGCGAGCGTCGCGGTAGGCATCCGCCTGCCCAGGCAGCAGCCGCTCGATCTCGCTCTGGAGTGCGTCGCGTGCGTCCGTGTACGCGCCGGCGCGGGTGCTCTGCTGCTCGATCGGGAAGTGCTCACGCTGCCCGAGCAGCGTCTTCCACCGCTGCAAGTCGCGCACTGTTGGTGAGGTCGCGCCGCGTACGTCACGCTCGAACTCGCGCACGCGAGAGCCGACCGATCCGAAGCCGGGAGTGGTCTCGAAGTCTCGCGCTCGAGTGGCAAGCGAATCGGCAAGCCCGCTCACGTCCACCCGCTCGTTTTCGACGCTGCGGATGATGGCTGCCAGCTCATCCCGCGCTTGCTCTTGCATGACACGGGCGCGCGTCTGCGACTCTTCGCGCGGAATGGGCAGGTAACTGCCTTCCTGAGCGATGATGCCGCGATCCCGCATCTGCTGCGCGGTGCGCACGGCCTGCGCGTCAAGTTGGCTCTCGGATAGCGACTGCCCGCGCCCGCCGACCGCCATCCGCTGCCGTGCCTGCGACTGGTCTGCGCCGAACTGACCGATCTGGTGCCACGCCGCGCGCGATGCGTCGCCCTCTGCCGCGTACTGCTCCGATGGAGTCGGCGTATCTAGCCGGCGCTGCGCATCCACCGCCCTGCTGTCGAAGTACCCAGCGCCAGCGCCGAACGCTCCGCCGAGAGCGCCACCCACGCCGGCGCCGATGGCGGCATCCTCCACGCGGCCCATGAACGTGGGCGCGTTGCTGCGCGCCATGCCCTCGATGCCGCCATACGCGGCACCCTCGAGCGCCGCATAGCCTGCGCGCGCTGCCGTGCTCGCGCCGCGACCCTGCGCAGCACCGGGGACCGCCATCTGCGCCGCCATTCCGCCAACTTCGCCTAGCGCAAAACTGCCGGGGTTCTGCCGCTGCGTGGTCTGCATCTCGCGGCGGTACGCGTCGCCCGCGTCCTCGTCGAAGAGGCCAACGATGTCGTCGCTCGCGCCCATGCTGCCGGCATCCGCAAGGCCAGCAAGCGCGCTCATGGGGGAGATGGTGCGAGCCTCGCGCGACGGGTCCACGCCAACGAACTGGCGGCCCTGCGCTACGCCCGGGACGATGTTCTGGGACAGTTCCCACGCCGCGCTAGACACGCTGTCGGGCATCTGGCCCTCGCTGTCGGCCACCAACTCGCCAAGCCACTCGGGAACCTCGTAGTCCGTGGTCCCGCCCATGCCTCGCACGGGCTGCCCGATGACTTCGGTTGCCCATGGAGGCACCCAATCGGGCAGCATCGTGGACACGCCATCATCGCGGCGCACCCGACGCGCCGACTCGCTGCCGTCTGGCATGCGCACGCCGCCATCGAACGGTTCCACGTCAGCCGACCGCGAGCCCACGATGTCGATCGGCTCGAGCTCGATCGCGTTGGCGCGTGACACGCTGCCCTGGACCTCGATGGGGTCCAGTTCCGTGATCATGCCGAAGTCTTCGTCCTCGGTGGTCAGCTTTCGGGCGTTCTTGGGAGCGGTCATTGCACCACCGTCCATCCGCGCTCACGCGCTCGTGCTTGGTCCGCCTCGGCGCGTGACGGTGTGGTGCGGATCTGCTGCACTCGGCCGTCAGGCAACCGCACGCGGAACACGATCGGATGCTCGCGCTCGGGCGCTGGCGGTGCGTCTGCTGTCGTGGTTGGCTGCCCGTCTGGCGTCACGCCACTTTCGCCGCGCCGGTAGCCAAGACCGCGCATCCGGATGGCCGCGGCCTGCCGCGCGGACGCGAGCACAGCTTGCAGTCGCCGGGATCCGCTGAGCGCCTGGCGAGGGTTGCTCACGTCGGGCATGTCGCGAATGAAGCGGTGGTACTCCGACTCGTTGATCACGCCCGTGCGGCGCATGTCGGCGAGCGTGCCCATGATGTCCGCGCGGGCGTTGTTGTACGCCGACACGGCAGGGTGAAGCTCTGCGCCGAACACATCGCCGCCGCGTGCGGCCAACTCCTCGCCAGTGCCAAGTGAGGCGATCTGGTCAACCGCTTCAATGGCGGTGGACACGCTTTCCTCCAACTGCGCGATCTGGATCGCAGTCTCGCGAGCCTCGCGGAACTGCTCTGGCGCGAGCGCCTCAAGCCCTTCGCGTTCGTATCCTGGAACGCGCTGGCCCAGTGCGGTCGCCATGCGCGAACCTTCGGCACTGCTGGACCAGTGCGACCGCATACGCTCAGGCATCGCCGACCACTGGATGTCCGCTGCCTGCTGCGCATCAGCCGCTGACATGCTGGGCGACGCCTGCTGCACGCTCAGGACGAAAGCTTCCGGCGCCACGTTGACGCCCACCAATCGCTGTCCAGGCGCAAGCCCAGCCGCTGCGCCGCCACGACCGCCGCCACGCTGGCGTTCGCCTTCGATGTTGCTGAGTGACAAGATGAGTCGCTCCGACTCCTCTGCCGACAAGCCGCTTAGGTCGCCAGACAGAACGCTCTGCTGCACTTCGGGCGGCAGCGTGCGAGCGAAGCGCACAAGTGCCTCGCGCATCTGCCCACTCCGGCCGCTTGACGGGTCCGTGCGTGCCACTTCCAGGCCCGTGCGCGTGGCCCGGTCGGCATCCGATGCGGCCAACTCTTGCGCCCGCAGCGCCAGCGTCTGCTGCCCCTGCCGCTCTTGCGCCTGCTGTGCCTCGCGCCGCATGGCGAGCTGCTCGAGCAACGCCCGCTGTTCAGCCTGCGCACCGCCCACAGCCTGCGCGCGCTCGTCGTTGGCCCGTAGCGTGGCCTCTTCGTCCGGCCGGCGTACCAGTCCCGCGCCGATGGCAGCCGGCAGCATCAGGCCCATGTTCCCGGTGCCACCCGCGAGCATGGCGCCGATGCCAAGGATGATCCTGCGGATGCGCTCGCGGCGCACGTCCTCGTTGCGAGCGGCGTCCAGCTGCCGGCCGAAAACGTTTCCGTCTGGCGCACCGGCGGCCACCCGGTCAGACATGCCGCTCTGAACGCCTCCGAGGCCCGTGGCGCCCATGGCGAACTGTGGCGCTCCCGTTGGGGCCATCGTAGGCGATCGTGGCGCTGCGGGGCGCTGGGCGAGGCCCGCCGCCTGGCTTCCAGCGGTCACAGTGGGCGCGTTGGGGTCGGTGGTGGCAGTCGGCACCGCATCGGGCGCGGTAGGCTGCGGAGGGGGCGCCATCGGGTCAGGCGGCGGCGTCACGGCACCCACGCCAGCACGCACTGCGTCCAGCGCCGGCTGCCGGAACGCGGCCTGCGCGGACTGCTGCGGTGTCATGGGGGCGGCAGGTGGCGCCAGCGGCGTCATCTCGGGCATGCCCATGGAGAGGCCAGCGCCTGCCATGGTGCGGCCATCCCGTGGTGCGCGTAGAGGTGCAGGCGACCCCGGCAGAGGAGGAGAGGTTTGCGGACCCATCGGGGCCGCCTGCTCTTGTGCCCATGGATCCATGAGCGGTGCGTCGCGTTCTGCGATGCGTGCGCGGAGGCGAGCCATGGCCCGCTCTTCCTCGCTGGGGTCGGGCATGGGCTCCGGCTCGGGCATGTCGCCACCGCCCTGCGTGAACGAAGCGCCGCCCCAGTCGATCTCGGGCAGGTCGTCCTCGGGCAGCCGCGAGAACGGCGCTCGTGATGTGCGCCAGTCGCTCATGTTGCCACCTGCATAGCGGTGTTGATCAGCCCGGAAGTCTGCGCGGCCCGGTCGCGTGCGTCCTGTGCAGCGTTCGATGCGTTCATGTTGTACTGGCCAGTGGCGCCAGCCAGCACGCCGAATCGGTCCTGCGTTGCCTGGATCCGCGCTGCTGTCTGCGATGCCGCATTCCGCTGCGCAACGCCCTGCTGGCGGTTCGTATTAGCCTGGTTGAAGGCGTCCAACGCAGAAGCCCTGTTCATGGCCGCGTTCTGACTCTGAGCGCCCGCCGCGCTACCCGCCTGCATGGCCTGTAGCGCTCGCATCTGCGCTTGCGTGGCGATGCTCGCAGCGTCTGCGCGCCCCTGGTTGGCGCCGCTCTGCTGGGCTTGCATGCGCGCCGCCATCTCGGCGCCGCCGCCAGACATACCGCGCATCGCCATCTGCTGTAGTTGCGCCTCACGCTGCGACCGCTCGGCCATCGCCGCCTGTCGCTGCGCCTGCCCGATCTGCTCTCGGTCCGCATGCGTATAGCCGCCTGCCTCGGCCACGCCTTGCATGCTCCGCAGTGCGCGCAACTGCGCTTCGGTGCTTTCCTGATATGCTCGGTTCCCACTCAGCGCCGAATCCGTGAGCTGCGAACCCGGACCGCCGATGTATCCTTCCTGCGCGTTGTAGTACTCCGCGCCGGGCAGGGTGCCCATCTGCTCCATCCAAAGCTGCGTCGCATTCTCCTGGTTGGCCAGCGAGCGAGCGCGGTCCGCAGCGCCGGGGTCGAGGATCGCGTCTAGCCCGAGGAAGTTGCTCAGCCCACCGATTAGACCGTCGCCCATATCAGACCTCCACCCTCAGCATGAGGCGCGATGAACCTGTGATTCCGTAGACGGCCTCTACGCGGAAGCCGCCGTTGATAGGCGTCCACTCGATGCCAGGCGTAGCCGTCACGGTCCCGCTCACCACCCGAGCCACAGACACGGCGGCAGGCGTTCCCGCGCTCTCCACGTCCACGCTACCACCAGACGCTACGGGCACCTCGATGTAGGTCACGTCTGGGATGCGCTTGAAAGCGGCGATGACGTCGCGTGTCCAGATGGCGAGGCGCGTACCCACGTTCTCTGCCGTGTCGCCCTTGCGGTACTCGAAGCTGCGCGGGAGTGACTTCATGGCAGCCGGTTCCCGTCTCGCATGGGCTCGAAGGTGAGCGTGATGCCGTTCAGAAGCCAGCTTTGGCCAGCGCTCGCGATGGTGATGCGTGGCCGCAGCCGCGCGCACCGCGCTTGTGCCCGCGTGACGTACATGCGCAGCGCGGTGACGCCCTGTTCCGTCTGCGGGCTGGTGAAGTCCTGATAGACCTCCTCTACGGACTGCACGCGCTCGCTCGTGAAGCCGAATCGCACACGCCATGCCTGCACCAGCGACGAGAACTGCGCGCGCATCTGGCGCCAATGCGACATTGTGCCAGGCGTAGGCGACGCGTTCCATTCGACGGTGCACGTCATCGGCGCTGCGGCAGTGGCTGCGTCATTCGCGAGCGTGGCCGTGGTCGTGTACGCCGCCGATCCAAGCGCCGCCGTGAGCCATGCCACCACGCTGCCCTGCGTGATGCGGTATCCTGCGCCAGTCGCGCCGAGTGCTGCGATGGTGGCTTGCGTCGAAGCGGCAAGCGTGACCGTGACGGCGCTCGTCGCGTCCGTGCGCGTGGCTGACTGGTACATCAGGCTGTTGTCTTCGCCCACGAGTAGCATGTCGCCCGTGTGCTCGACCGCTCCGCGCCAATCCACGTTCGTGAGCGGCTGCCAGCGCACCCACGCGCCCGTCTTACCCTCCCAGCAGTAGATGTACTCGGCCGTGTCGTTTGCGCCCGTGGCGGTGCTGCTAGGCACGCCCACGAGCACGCACTCCTGATTGGTGCAGCCTGCGATGAAGCAGCCGCCCGGAGGCTCGCTCAGCCCGAGCGTGATGATGTTCTCTTGCGAGTCGGCCAGCGCCACGCCGATGGCAGGCTCGCTCATGCGCTGCGCGCCGGCCTCGCTGATGGCCACGATGCCGTTGCTCGTCCACGCCCACACTTGGTTGTCGAACACGTCAGCCGCTCGGCGGTGGATGAGCCTGATGGTGCGGTCGAATTCCTCTACGCGCAGCGTCTCTGGGCTTTCGCCCGTGATGCGCCACACGCCGTCAGACTTGAGCACGAAGAGGCTATCGCGCGTCGGCACCATCCGCAGCACTGGCTCACGCCATGCACCGATGTCCTGAAAGTTGAGGCGCGGCACCGCTTCGGGCTGTAGCGTCTTGCTCCACATGACACGCGAGCGGTCCGCATCCGCAGCCGATGACGTTACGGCACTCACCCCGTACAAACCGACAAGCGTTCCGTTGGTGAGACGTGGCTGATACGAGATCGAGAACGATGCATTGGACTGCCACAGCAGCGTGTAGGGGTCCTCGTCGTTTGAACTGACCTCAAGTCGCACGTCAGTGTGCGCTGCGACAAGCGCGACGAGGTCCGACCGCGAGCCGAACTGCCTGTTAGGCGTGTCGCTCAGGACACCGTTGATGAACTCCTCACCGTCGACCGTGAGCACGTCATGCACGTACAGGATCGGGATCGCACCACTCGCAAGCGCGTTCTTGTCTAGCGTAATTGTGTCAGTGCCAAGCGCACCACCGGTTGATACTGCGATGATGCGCGCATCCGCCGGGATGATGGTCCCAGCTGTGCCGACGATGCCGTCTTGCGACACGTAGCAACCAGTCAAGTAGTCGTTAGCGATGAAGCTCGTCAGGAACTGGATCACGGGGCTGCCGATAGTGGCCGTACCAAGCAGCTGTTCATACTCGCTGCCGATGGCCATGACGCGAGCCGGGCTCGTGCCATCGCCAGTGGTTCCCTCTAGGGTGTAGTCGTACTCGGGCAGCAAGTCGCCATAGAATGCCATGCCCTTGAACGCCGCCATGCACTTCGCTCGCCGTGGCGCGTAGGACGCCTGCGCGATGCCCTCCTGTGTCTCGTTCGTATAGAGGCTCGCCCCGTTCAGGTACGGGTTGATGGCGAGGGACAGCGTTGGATCGCCCGCGCCAAGTATCCATTGCTGGTTCGTAAGCTCGATGTCATACACCAGCCGCATCTCGTCGCCGGTCGGCGTCGCGACCACCACAGGCTCTGTCGCGTACACCTGGAGACGCATACCGGGAAGCAGTCCATATTGGTTGAGGTTGACGGTCAGCTCAGCGCCGCCCTCTCCGACGAACACAGCAGCAGCCGATGGCGCACCAACAAGCAATTGCCCATTCACCGTCTGGACGATGACCGTACGCATGGCGAAATGGTGAGTCGTCGCGCCGGTTGCCACTCCTAGCGGCGGTGGGCCAACGGGCATCCCAGCGTAGACGCATGTGTCGTCAGACGGGTCTGCGAACGGGTCTGCGACTCGCACAACGCCGCCGTCTGTGATGACGTAGAAGTTGCGCCCCATCTGCTCGGCGTAGGACGTGTCACTGCTCATCACGAGCGACGTCGTCGAATAGGACACCGCAGGCGGTCCGCCCGTGTAGGTGATCCCGGTGATGCGGAGAATCTCCACCGCTGGCGACTCGTCGCCGGGCGAGTCGCAGTGCCAAAGCTCCGTGCCGAACACGGCGTAGACCTGCCCATTCCACGTGAAGACAGCGCGCCCGCCGCCACTCGCGCCAGCCACGGCGGTGGGCGGGAATCCGGGGCGCGGCTCGACCGTGTTCTGCCTGCGGATGCGCACGTTGAGAGCCTCGCGCAATGAGCCAGCCGGTGCCGTCAGCTCGGACGGATCCAGGTAGAGCCCGCTGCACTCGAGGCGCACGTCCTCCATCAGCGCCAGCCCCACCCGCCGCCGCGACCGCTGCGGAGCGTGCTGAATCGGTCCACCAGCACCTGCTTGTTCCCCTCCACGCGAGGGGTCAGCAGCGTCATGATGTTGGCTTGCTCGCGGTCGTACAGGCTGAACGCCATCGCAGCCGCGTTGCGGTCGCCGATGACCTCGCACACGCGCGCCGTGACGGCAGACACCAGCAGCGGCCAGCACTCGCGCGGCAAGTCGATGACGCTCGTCTCGCTGGCGTAGGCGATGCCGTACACGGAGCCTGCCACCAGGCCGAGCGTGGCCACGTCATCGATCGTCGCGCCGTCGCCAGTCACGTCCGACACCACCGCGCTCATGGCCTGAATTCCGAACGGCGGCAGTTCGTAGTAGATGTCTGCGATGAACCCGGACGGGAGCGCATCCCATGCGGCCGGGAACGTGTACAGCGTGCAGTCGTTGTCGCCGCCGCCGTTCCACTGCACGGAGCCCGTGTCAGCGTTTGGAACAAGCGCCGAGTGGCTGCGGTGGTAGTACATCCGCAGCGTGCAGTCGGGGTACGTGGGCGTTGGCACCAGCACCACGTCAGGGCCCCTCATGTAGAAGCGCGCGGCATCCCAGCCGCCGCCGTAGATCTGCGCCGGGCCAGCGTCCTCGAGATGCATCTGCGGCACGGGCCACTCGCGCCCGCTCGAGTCCACGATGGTGAGCTCGCGAAGCCCACTGGTCTGCGCGCGCTCTGGCACGCGGTATGCCCCGGTGCCGTTCACGATGTCCACGTCGTGGGTCGTGACGAAGTAGTCGCCACGCGAGCGCCGAACGAGCGGCACCAGGCGCAACGAAATCTCCTCATTCGCGAGAGTGAGGATGTCCGCGTCCGTGATGGCACCGTCGCCCGCAGCGTCGGGCATCTGGGCGCGCACACGGACGGCAGCGACTAGGTCATCTGCCGTCCATGCCATGCGTCAGTACCCGCCCTTCGGCTTCTTCCCGACCTTGGCGCGACTCATGACTTGCGAGTCGTCCTCATCGTAGTCGGCATCACGCGCAGCCATGCGGGCCGTGCGGTCATCTGGCTGCGCCAGCAAGTCGCGAAGGGGCTGCGTGCCCGCTCGCGTCATGCTGGTAGCCGAGTCGCGAGCCTCGTCACGCATGCGGCCACGCGCAGCGCTCGTCGGCCCACGCCCATCCACGTCAGGGCGGTCGGTTGCGCCGATGCCCTGGTAGATGTCGTCCTGTAGCCGCCTCGCCGCCCGTAGGCGTGCCTCACGTTCTTGGGGCGTCATGGCGGTGCTCCTCAGCTCGCGGTGTTGGTGATGCCGGTGATCTTGCAGGCGCTCGCGGGCTTGCTGTTGATCAGCGACTGATCCCAGTAGCAGCGGAGGCTGACGCCCGCGTTGCTTGGAAGCTCGCTGAAGAAGTTCGGCTGCTGACCCGGGGGGCTCCCGGGCAGGCCGAAGGTCACGTCGCTCGAGCCGATGCGCTTCCACGTGCGCGGGTCGATGAGGAAGGCCTCGCCAGCCTTGACCATGGGGTGCGGGCAGATCTTGATCGAGCCGTTCGGGCCGTAGTACGTGATGTTGCCATCCTCGCCCTCGGTGCCCTGATCGATCCCGCCCTTGACGCTGCTGGCGACGCGCTTGAGCGCCGCGAGGTCGCTGTTCAGGTCGGACCACGTGAAGGTGGACACGAACGCCGTGAGGTCGCGCATGCCGCCCTTGGTGGTGACCTTCGCAGCCGCCGCCGTGATCTTGGCCATGGTGAGCGCCACGCCGCCAGCCGCGTAGGTGCTCGACTTCCACAGCCCGTAGGTGGCCGCGTCGATGCCGAAGAGGCTGCCCGTGTTCGCGGTGATGGTGTCGATGCCCGCGAACCACTTGCCATACGCGCCGTACGGAATGAGCACGTCAGCCGCGCCGAGGGCCGTGATGTCCGTCGCCTCGCCGGTCACCGTGACCGCGCGCGTGTCCGTGTTCACGTTGGTCACCGTGTAGGCGGCCGTCGCGGTGCTGTCGTTCTGCTTGGTGCTACCGTTGTAGCCGTCCAGCAGCGCGCCCTCCATCTGCACCCAGAGGCCAGGCGCCCACGTCGCAGCGCTGATGATGACCACAGCCGTGGTGGCGTTGGGGTTGGTGACGCTGGCCACCGTGCCGATGTCGCCACCGCCGTACAGCAGCGCCATCTCACGAGCGAACGAGGCGGCGGTCGCCATGTCGGAGACGGTCTCGTCGAACGCGGACCCGAAGGCCTCGATGCTGGACGTCGCCTTGCTGATCGCGCCGTACGAGAGGTACTCCGTGAGCACGAACTCCGTACCGGTGAGCGTCGCGTTCTTGAGCACGCCGGACACGGGCGAGTTGAGCGCGAAGGCGGTGCCGTAGTCGGATCCGCCGGCCCACGTGATGCCCATCGAACGCCGGAGGCGCACGGGGAACTGGTAGTTGAGGCCGGTCTTCTCACCGGTCTTGAAGGGGATCACCTTCGCGGCCTTGGCGAAGGCGGGAACGAGGTTCTCCATCTTGTCGGCGTACCGGACCTTGAAGAACCCATCGAGAGCTGACGTATCTACTGCCATTTGCAATGCTCCGAAACTGTGCGCTCGCGCGCGTGGTGTTCCGGGGTTCCGCTTGCTGGTGGCAGGATGCAGCGCCCGCTAGGGTAGCTTCATCGTGGTCAGGTCTCACCCACGTATGTGTGGCTCTCTTGATGGCATAGAACGCCGCCGGTTGTCAAGTGCGACGGAATAGAGACGCCCCGGCGGGCTGGAGAGGGGAGGGCAGCCGACCGGGGCGATGCATGCGGGGGCTACCCGCTCTGCCTAGCATTGCAAATGGCAGTAGACCCGCTCTGCGCGCTCAGCCTATCACGAGTCGAAGAGGGCTTTCAAGGCGTCGCCGTCCTCGGGGTCGACCCTCATCCGCTTGGTAGGCGCTGCCGGTGCGGCCTTGGCAGGCGCTGCCCGCTGGCGCTTCTGTTCGGTGCTCACGCGCTGGGCCTCGCCACGACGCAGGTTGTCCGCTGCGGGGGCGTCACCCATGAGACGGCGCAAGGCATCGGGCGGCAGGCGTCGGGCAGCCGCGCGCATGTCCTCCATGACGAGCGCCACAGCCTCCGCCGTGGTCAGGTCGTGACCCGCTTGCAGCGCCGAGCTGATCTCCGCAGCAACCTTGCCGATGATGGTCGGGTTCGGCGGCAGGCCCACGGCGCTCAGTTCGGAACGCACCTCCTGCTGGTAGCGTTGCAGGTGCTTCTCGGTCTCAGCCTCGAGCGAGACCTCCCCGCGCTGCTGGTCCCATTCGGCTCGCTCTCGCCGCAGCCGCTCACGCTCGCGCTCCACCTCGCGCATACCGCGCTTGTCGGGCGGCATGTCCAGCTCCTCGAGCTTGGCCCGGAGGTGCTGCTCGGCCACGCTGGTGAAGTCCACACCCAGTTTGCCGAAGAGGTGCTCGATGGTGCCCACGTCGGCGCTCTTGAGCTTGCCCACGAATCCCAGCACGCTGCGCTTGAGCTCGGCTGCTTCCTGGAATCGCTTCTGGCTCGCCCGGTTCTTGCCGTAGCCCGCCTTCAGCTCGTCCAGCGTGAGCTCCACTTCCTCGCCATCGATGGTCAGCGTGTGGTACTCGCCTGCCGGCTGCTCTGTGTCCTCGCCTTCCTGGTCATCGGCGCCCGCCTCTTGAAAGCGTTCGTCCGTGTCCGCGTTGGCTCCCATCTCGGCTGCTAGGGCCGTGCTAGATGGCGCTGGCGCCGCGCTCTCTCCTCCGCCTAGGTCCGCTGTGTCACTCATGCTGTCGCTCCTCCGAACTGCGCCGCCGCCTCAGCGACGCTAGGGTCTGTGCCGGGTGGCAGGTTGGGCATGTTCGGCATGTTCACCGCCTGGACGTCGGCCGGCTGCTGGCTCATGTCGATACCCATCTGCGGGCCACCCATGCCGCCCATGTCGGGCATCCCAGGCATGCCGCCCATCGGTGCACCCATCGGCGGGGGCATAGCGGGCGCTGGCGCGGCCTGCTGGCCCGTCGCAGCGAGTAGCACGGGGTCTGCGCTGACCCACAGGTTGAGGTGCTCTTGGATGTGGGCGAGCACGTTGGCCGCGAGCACGTTGTCCATGCGCACACTCGGGTCATCCAACACGCTCAGGTGCTCTTGGATGTGGTGCGCGTGCATGTCCGTCACTAGCGCGCGCACGTCGTCGACTCGGCCGTCTAGCAGCGCCTCATTCTCGCGCACGATGTTCAAGCGCTGGCTCTGCGGGCGCTGCGTGATGGGCTCGAGCCTGCCGGTGCTCATGACCGCCATGTACTGATCGAAGGTCATCGGCGTGGACGTGTTGAGGCTCGCCTCGAACCACTTGTCCGCCAGTTCCTTCCGGCCCGCCGATGTCCGCAGCACGGGGCTGCCGAGCTCCACCACGACCCGCTGCACGTCTTTGATGCTGTCGCCGCTGAACTCGATGAGCATGGACCGCTCGGCCTTGCCCGTGATCTCGGCCATGCGCTTGGTCTTGGCGAACGTCTTCAGCCGGCTGAGCACCATGGTGCCCATCTTCTCGAAGAGGTTCGCGTAGGCCTTCTGAATGGCGGCGTTGATCTGCACGGCCATCGCGTGGACCAGCGCCAACGCGGACCCGCTCTTAAGGCTGGCCTGCGGCTCGCCGCGCGCCACGCTGTTGATGCCGCTGATGGCCTCCATGCTGGCGCGCAGCAGGTCGATCAGGGTGTACGACTCGCCTTGCGCTTGAATGAGCTTGAGCACCTGCGGCGGCTCCTCGCTCTCGATGAGCGTCATTCCCGCGAGGTCCGAGGCCTTGAAGCCGCTCCCCTTCTGCGCCCACAGGGTCTGCCGGCCGAACGCGTCATGGTTGGTCATGACCGTGGACATGGCCGCGTCGAAGGCCTCTTGCAGCGCGAGCAAGTCGATGGTGCCGCAGTAGCCGAACGCGGTTCCGTCGATGGTGCCCGGCATCATGGCCACGAAGGGGATCTCCTCGAACGGCAGCGGTC
>JACCDJ010595304.1_pt1 | contig 13118 bp, 13 predicted proteins | sample 7444481 | NCBI WGS metagenome assembly JACCDJ01 (sample SAMN15323435, study PRJNA562643) | freshwater metagenome | isolation source: river surface water | place: USA:Blue River Watershed | collected 2017-08-15 | reverse complement strand
CTCGATGTTCGAGTTGCCGAAGGAAAGCTCTCAGCATCGCGACTGGATTCCTTCCGCCGCCTCGTGCTGGCCATTGGCTCGATAGATTAGTTTCAATGATTAGTGATCTAGACCTCGCCCTAAAACTGGCGGACCATGCCGATGAGATTTCCCTCAAGCGCTTTCGAGCCCTGGACCTACTTGTGGAATCAAAGCCGGATCGCTCCCCGGTTACCGATGCCGATCGAGCGGTGGAAGCCGAGCTTAGAAACGTGGTCGCTGACTATCGTCCGGAAGATACCTTCATCGGCGAAGAATTTGAAAACACTGGCTCTGGAAACCGTAACTGGATCGTAGATCCTATTGACGGCACCGCCAACTACCTCCGTGGCGTTCCGATTTGGGCTTCGCTAATTGCGCTTCGCGTGGACGGAGTGATTACCACCAGCGTGGTGTCAGCCCCTGCACTTGGAAGACGTTGGTGGGCGCAGCGCGGAAATGGCGCTTTCACCATGGACTTCAACGGTTCGGTGCGAGCTCTTCAGGTTTCAAAGATTGCATCCTTGGAAGACGCATCTATTTCATACAACAACCTGCAGCTCTGGGATCAGGCCGGCAAGCTCAATCAACTGCTGGAGCTAAGCCGCCAGGTTTGGCGCACCCGTGCCTACGGTGACTTCTATAGCTACATGCTGCTTGCCGAAGGCAGCATTGACCTGGTTGCCGAGCATGATTTGAAGATCTACGACATTGCAGCTTTGGTGCCCATTGTTGAGGAAGCCGGCGGCAGCTTCAGCGATCTTTCGGGACCGCTAACCAATTCCAGCTCCTCCGTCATGGCTTCAAACTCCCTCCTTCACAACCGCTTTCAGCAAGCTTTGAAGTGAGAACCAAGAATCAAGCTCGGTTTCTAGCAATCACCACGATTGCTTTGCTGGCTATCAACCTGCGGACAGCAGTTAGTTCCATCAGCCCGGTTGTTACTTATAGCCAGCAGGAGATTTCGCTTCCGATTGTCACAATTGGCCTACTGGGCATCGCCGCACCACTGAGCTTCGCACTGGCGAGTTCACTGAGCTACCGACCCGCGCGGTTTATGGGTGTTGAAAAAACGCTTTTCCTGACAGTTTTGATGATTATCACCGGACACCTACTCAGGGCCTTCGCTTGGGATGCCACCGCACTGTTCTTTGGCTCGCTGCTGAGCCTTTTGGGTATGGGTATTGGCAACGTGCTACTGCCGGTGATGGTTAGAAAATACTTTCCAAATCGGGTCGGGGTGGTCTCCAGCTTTTACCTAACCCTGACCGCGATATCGGCAACCATGGCGTCTTTTGTCGCGGTTCCCGTTTCTGACCTGGCTGGATGGCGATTCTCTTTGGGGCAGTGGGCAATCTTGGCTTTATTCACCATTGCACCGCTGAGCTTTCTACTAAAAAACTCTAAGCCGGAGGCCAAGACTGAGCGAGCCGAAGGGCACAAAGCAATTTGGCGATCCCCAACCGCAATCGCAATCGCCGGTATGCAGGCAGTCACCGCAATCATCGGTTACGTCTCATTCGCCTGGCTACCGCTGATGCTGGTCGAGCACCAAAGAGTTAGCGTGATCGAAGGCGGATTACTACTCAGCCTGTTTGCCCTAATCGGCCTGCCTATTTCACTGATCATGCCGCTGTTGAGCACCAAATACCCGAAATCTCAAAGCTTTATTGTTTGGTTCTCGTTTGTCTCTGGGGTCAGTGGGACCCTGGGTCTGCTCTTTGGAGATGTCTCGCTGACCTGGCTGTGGGTGGTGGCATTTGGTTTTGGCCCGACCATGTTCCCGCTAGCGCTGACGCTATTTAACCTTCGCGCTCGTGAACGAGCTACGGTTTTGGCAGTAAGCGCATTTGGACAGGGAGTCAGCTACAGCACCGCCTCGGTAATGGTTTTCTCCGTTGGCGTGTTACGTGAGGTTACCGGGGGTTGGGATGCCTCTATCTGGCTGCTATTTGCTTCTTGCCTCATTGCAATTCCAGTGGCACTGCAGATTCGCAAAGGTCACATCATTGATGATGAGCTGGGTCGTTAGTTAGCGAACTCCACGCCGACCGCTGAGCACTTTTCTTGAATTGAGGCAGTCAGTGCTGCAACCTTTGCCTTCGCGGTGTCAACCGACTCGTTTGAGTCCACAATCGCGATTAGGTCAGCAAGATCTTGAGAAAGACCAGAAGACAGCACGCCTCTGACCTGCTCACCAATCAATGCATCAACCTGGGAAATCAGACCGGAATCAACCAAGCCCTCTTGGTAGGCGGCTGCGGTTGCAGTCAAGGTTGACTCCATTGCGGTGCAAGCAGCGGCATCGGCAGCTGCGCTGACGAGCTGTTCAGGGCTGCAAGCCGATAGAGACAGGACCGAGACGATGGATGCGGAAGCTAGCAAGATTCTCATAGCTGTGAAATCTAAGTGACAAACCTTGAGGAAATCTGAGAGCCAGCGAAACTATCGGTAACTGAGGGAACATTCACATGGGCAAAGGGTTAAACTTCCTTGGTTCACGTCTGGAGAAAAATGCGGGTCTATAACAACATCACCGAGGTATTCGGTAACACTCCCCTGGTAAAGCTAAATCGCGTGCTGGATGGTGCGGCCGCAAATGTTTACGCCAAGCTCGAGTTCTATAACCCATCCTCCAGCGTCAAAGACCGCCTCGCGATTGCGATGGTTGATGCTGCAGAACAATCAGGCGAGCTTGCCCCTGGTGGCACAATCATCGAGGCCACCAGCGGAAACACTGGAATTGGCCTTGCAATGGTCGGTGCAGCCCGTGGTTACCGCACCATCATCGTGATGCCAGACTCAATGAGCCTGGAACGCAAGATTTTGATTCGTGCCTATGGAGCTGAATTGGTTCTTACCCCTGCCGCCGAAGGCATGAAGGGATCGGTTGCTACCGCAGAAGAACTGGGCAAGCAGATTCCGGGCAGCGTATTGGTTCGTCAGTTTGACAACCCAGCCGGGCCAAAGATCCACCGCGAGACCACCGCAGAGGAAATCTGGCGAGACTTGGATGGACAGGTCGACGCTTTGGTAGCAGGATCAGGCACCGGCGGCACCATCACCGGCACCGGACAGCGTTTGCGGGAACTAAACCCAAACATCAAGGTATTTGCGGTTCAACCGGCAGCATCTCCACTTTTGACCGGCGGTGAGGCAGCCGGACACCCACTGGCTGGAATCGGGCCAAACTTCATTCCTTCAATTCTCGACACCACCGTCTACGACGAGGTGCTATCAGCTCCAAATGCTGTGGCATTTGAGTACTCGCGTCGAGTTTCCGCCGAAGAAGGCATTTTGGCTGGTATCTCTTCTGGCGCTGCAATCTGGGCTGTGCGTGAGGTTGCTCACAGAGCGGAATTTGCCGGCAAGAACATTGTTGTCATCATTCCATCCTTCGGTGAGCGTTATGTTTCCTCAACCCTCTACCGTGACCTGCAAGAGGAATACCAAGCCAAACAGTGAGAATCTTCGAAGATATCAAGGTAGGCCTTGAGCGTGATCCTGCTACCAGGACCGCGCTCGAGCTAGTTCTGACGTCTCCTGGACTTCACGCCATCTGGGGTTACCGCATTGCCCACGTGATGTGGAAGCTGAAGCTTCGCATTCTTAGCCGCATGCTCTCAAACTGGGTAAAGCTGTGGACCGCTATTGAAATTCACCCGGGCGCAACCATTGGCCGTCGCTTCGTAATTGACCATGGTGTCGGTGTAGTGATTGGCGAGACCGCCGTGATCGGCGACGATGTCTTGATGTACCACGGTGTCACCCTGGGCGGAAAGACGCTCGAAGCAGTCAAGCGTCACCCAACCGTTGGCGACCGCGTTACCTTAGGTGCTGGGGCAAAGTTGATAGGAAATATCACAATCGGTAATGACTGCGCAGTTGGAGCAAATGCCGTGGTCACCAAGAGCATGCCTCCGGGAACGGTTGCAGTTGGCTTCAACGCCAGATTGCTGAACCTGACCGGGGATGAGTTCTACGTCATCTAACAAGCGATTGAGCTAGATCGAAAAATCCAAATCTGGATATTTCTCACTTAGTTCTTTGATTCGAAGCGAAACCAGCTTGCCCACCAGGTCATCTGGTAAGACTTCGCCCAATTCAAACTGAAAGCCACCGGTGGTTTGCTTTCGACCGGCGAGCTCTTTTGAAAGCTGCGGAACTATGTTGCCGGAGTGTGGAAAGTAGCCGATGTGCTTTTTAAACGCCGCATATCCGGCAACTGCTTTGCCATTCAGCTTGACGCAAGGCATGGCATAGGAAATGCCTTCCTCACCGGATGGAACTAGTTCTAAAACTTGCCTGCGCAGGGCCTGGAGCGAGAAAACCGCTGCCTCAGGCAATCCCCTGAGGTATTGATCTACTTCAGCTTTTGACACTTTGGAGCTAGTTTCTTGGACGCAATTCCGCAACCATAGGGCAAACAAATGGGTCAGCGTTGTTGCTCAGGCCCACTTTGTTCAGGTGCTGCATGATCACCTTGTAGCTGGCAAGCAGGTTCATTTCAACCAACGTGATGTCATTTTGCCTGCAGTGTTCGGCAACAATGGCGTGAGCTTTTCGAAGGTATGGTCTCGCCATCGAGGGGAACAGGTGATGCTCCACCTGGTAATTCAGACCACCCATTAGGTTGTCTTTGAGCCAGCTTCCCTTGATGTTTCTGGAGGTCAGCACCTGACGGGAAAAGAAGTCCAACTTCGAGTCTTTGGCAATAAGCGGCATGCCCTTGTGGTTCGGAGCGAATGCTGCGCCCATGAAGAATCCAAAGCTCATCATCATCACAAACCACATAGCAATCGCCCAAAACGGACCAAACATGATCGCCAATACGACGTATGGTGCGAATTGACGAATAAGCATCAGCGAGAATTCCAAGATTCGAATCCCGATTGGTCTGTCCTTGCGACCTAGACCGGCAAGCGAATCTAGCAGCAGGTCAAAACCGGTGAAGAGCAACAGGATTGGGAAGAGGTAACCCTGACGATCCGAGAACCAACGCTCGATGCCCTTTTTGGCCAACTTGGATTCGGTAGTAAAACTCAAGACTCGAATCGCGATATCTGGGTCTTCGCCGATTTGGTTAGGTCGCTGGTGGTGTTTGTTGTGCTTACGTAGCCAAAAACCATAGGACAGCCCAGCAAAGAGGTTAGCCAGCACCAAGCCGGTCCAGTCGTTTAGTTTGTTGTTTCTAAAGATTTGGCGATGCGCCGCCTCATGAGCAATAAACCCATACTGGGCACTCATTACACCCAGCAGCGCGACAAGGACGAAGGCGGCAACCATCCACCACTCGTTGTGATTGGCAGCCCATGCTAAGAAGCCAGCGCCGGTCCATAGTGCGCCGGCAATCAAGCTAATTGCTACCAGACGAATGATGTAGAAGCTCGGCTTCTTCTTAAGGTATCCAGCATCACGAACTAGGTTTAGCACCTGTGCGAAGTGAGTCTGGGTGGTGGAAAGTGTTGCGCTCATTTCCAGAGTCTATGGGACTGAGATAGTCTCACTCCCTCGACACAGCAAACTCACGGCTTATATGAATCCACTTCTATTTCAACCAACATCATTGGGTTGATGAACTTCAGCCCCGCCAGCATTGTTGCTGCTGGGCGAATCTCAGAGAAAAGCTCTCCATTAGCCTTACCAACGGCATCCATATCTGCTTCATTGGCTAAGTAAATTCGAATTCGAATCACATCCTTGAGAGCGTGACCTGCCTGCGCCAAGGCTTTCTCAATAATCTCAAAAGCAACTTTGGTCTGTCCGTAGGCATCACCCTCGTGCTGCAATTTGCCATCGACGGTTGCCGTAGTTCCCGAGACATGAACAAACGGTCCAGTGACAGTGGCCCTCGAGTAACCAATGACCGACTCCCATGGTCCGCCCGATGAAATCAGCTTGTCTGCTGGCATATGAAACTCCTTAGATTTAGGCCCAAGAATACTGCGCAAAGAAAAACAGCGGGGAGATAACTCCCCGCTGTTTCTGCTTATCTGAAATTAGCCCTTTGCGTAAACGCGAACCCAGAAGCCAGCACCCTGATAGGTGCTGCGAACATCCTGGATCACCTCGACGTTGCGGGCCTCACCGCGAGCAACGTGAGCACAGACTCGAACTGCGATGGCCTTGGCAACATCAGCATCGGCGGCATTCACAATGCAGCGAACCTTTTCGTAATCGGAGTTCAAGCTGGCGTTGAAAGCTACCAGCTCAGCAACCTGAGCCTCATTTAGGTATTCGCCCTCACCCTTGAAATTAATGGTCTGGGTTGGGGTTGGTGCCTTGATGGTGACAGCATTGATGTGAGTCAGCTTGCCGTAGCTGGACTGCATGACCAGGTCATACTTTCCAGGTGCCAGGCCTGCCGGGGTGCCAATGGTCAAACCGGTAGCAGCGTCATAGCTCAAAGAGGCTGCCAGCGAGCCAATGGTTGCCGAAGAGACAACAGACAAGTTTTTGCCAGTAAAGGTCAACTTGCCACCGGAAACGATTGGGCGAATGTTGTCGACCGCGAGGATCTCTGGACCGGAATACTTAGTCGTAGATACAGGTCGCGATACAGGCGCTGAACCTCCCGAACCACCGCTTGACGGCGTGGGGAACATGAATCTGACGCGACCGAAGTTTCCAGTCGTTCTGGCGGATCCGATTTCAAATTCACCCTGAATTGGTGCCGTCGCAGTAACTGCGCAGCTGATTGAGCTGCTATCCGCCCCAACCTTGGAAATGGTCAGACCGCTAGAACTTGTTACCCATGATGCCGACTGGCCATTGTAGAAGTAGCAGTCGTAGGCGCTGGTATTAACTGCGGAGGCATTCCAGACCGCCTGCATGTTTACAACCACGGTGGCTGGGTAGCTGGTTGCGAGGAACCTCATGGCATCGAAGTTGTTGAAGTTGGTGGCGACTTCCCAGCTGCTGGTTGAGTTAGATGAAATTTGCACTCGAGTGCCGTCGCTTTGCGTAATCAGGTTGCTGGTAGCTAAAGCGGATGAAGCACCGAGGGTTGTAGAGACGGCAATCAGTGCAATTGCCAGGACGGCACTGAGGCCTTTTCGATTTGAGTTTCTAGACATTCGCCCGACACTAGCAGCCTTCAAAAGTCTGGCCATTAGAAGCATTCGGCTAACCGAATACGGGTTGAGTTAGACGTTAAATCTAAACTCCACCACGTCACCATCATTCATGACGTAGTCCTTACCCTCCATGCGAACCTTGCCAGCGGCCTTGGCTTCTGCCATCGAGCCAGCAGCATCAAGATCCGCGAAGGAAACCACCTCAGCCTTAATAAACCCACGCTCGAAGTCGGTGTGAATCACACCGGCTGCCTGCGGCGCCTTCCAACCCTTGCGGATAGTCCAGGCGCGCGACTCCTTCGGACCTGCGGTTAGGTAGGTCTGAAGTCCTAGGGTCTGGAACCCGACGTGAGCTAGTTGGTCTAGCCCGGATTCTTCCTGACCAAGCGACTGCAGGAGTTCTTGAGCTTCTTCGTGACTTAGGTCGATCAATTCAGACTCAACCTTGGCGTCTAGGAACACAGCCTTGGCCGGGGCAACAAGCGCTGCTAGCTCAGCTCGCTTTGCTTCGCTAGTCAGCACGGCCTCATCAACATTGAACACAAAGAGGATTGGCTTTGCGGTCAAAAGCCCAAGGTCCTTGATGGGCCCTAGGTCAACTTTGCTAAGTGACAGCGGGGTGCCATTGTTCAGGACCGTGAGTGCCTCGTCGATGGTCTCCAGCACCTCAGGCTCGGCCTTTTTGCCCTTTACCTCTTTTTCGACGCGAGGTCTTGCCTTCTCGAGGGTCTGTAAATCGGCGAGGATGAGTTCGGTGTTGATGGTCTCGATATCACTCTTGGCATCTACTTTGCCGTCGACGTGAACCACATCTGAATCTGAGAAACCACGAACTACCTGAGCGATTGCATCAGCTTCGCGAATGTTGGCCAGGAACTGGTTGCCCAATCCTTCACCAACACTTGCCCCACGGACAATGCCCGCGATATCAACGAATGAAACTGGCGCTGGCAAGATTCGCTCAGAACCGAAAATCTCTGCAAGGCGGGTGAGCCTGGCATCTGGCAGGTTCACCACGCCGATATTTGGCTCGATGGTTGCGAACGGGTAGTTCGCCGCCAGAACGTTGTTCTTGGTGAGTGCATTGAAGAGGGTCGACTTGCCAACATTTGGCAGTCCCACGATTCCGATAGTTAAGGCCACCGCGAAAGTTTATTGCCTCATAATTGCCTGATGGCCTTGGACTTTGTGGCAATCGACTTTGAAACCGCGAATGGATCACCGGCTTCGCCATGTGCGGTGGGGTTAGTTCGGGTTCGAAACAGTCAAATCCAAGAGTCACTGTCGATGCTTTTTCAACCACCTTTTCCTCACAACTGGTTTCACGAGGGCAATATCCGAGTGCACGGCATTCGTCCGGAAGACGTAAGCGATGCACCAAATTGGGAAGAGGTTCTCCCGGATCTATTGCTATTTACCGAGGGGTTGCCCTTTATTGCTCACAATGCGTCATTTGACATGGGGGTGCTGCGAGCAGCCGCTTTAGAAGTGAACTTTGATTTACCTGATCTCAGCTATGCCTGCAGCCTCATGATGGCGCGCAAGAGCTACAACTTAGAGAGCTATCGCCTCAATGCCGTGGCATACGCAATTGGTCACGAGGAATTCAACCACCACGATGCACTTGCTGATGCCGATGCTTGCGCCAGAATCGTGATTCACATGGCCAATCGCCATGATGCCGATTCATTAGATGAGCTACTTTCTGCCACCAAGCAAGTGCTAAAACCGCTAAACCAGTAGTGCTCAACTAGCTGTGTGGTAAGTCAATCAACTTAAAGCCTTTTGCGGGCTAACGTTTGTTGTCGATTTATTGGTTATAGTGTTTGCGGTGCCTACAACGATGTGAGTGCTAAATCTATTTTTCTCACATCTAGGAGCCCTAATGGCTGGCATCAAATCGCCAATCGTTACTCTCACGCCTTCCCCAACGCTGGATCGCACCTACTTCGTAAAGAACCTGGTCGAAGGCGGCGTAAACCGTGCTGAGCGGGTCGGTGAAGAACTTGCCGGAAAGGGCATCAACGTTTCCCGCGGCTTGCAGCTGGCAAACATTGCGGCTCCAGGAGTCGTTCCAATCGGAAATGCCGACCCCGGAGTTCTAGAACGCACTGGTTCTGGCTTCCTGAGCCCGCTTTGGATCGAGGGCACCTTGCGTGTCTCAACCACCATCGTTGAGTATGACGGTCCTACCACCAAGATTAACGAGAGCCCTAGGCCTCTAAAGCAAAGCGACTGGGATGCGGTGGTGGCACTGACCGAGAAGACCGTCGTCGAAAATGATGCTAAGTGGCTGGTAGTTGCTGGCGCTCACCCAGAAATCGTTGAAACTGGCGAAGTTATCGACCTGCACCCGCTTTTTGATCGCATGAAGGCATTAGGCGTAAAGGTGGTGCTCGACACCTCCGGACCAGCACTGCGCTACTGGGCTCAGCAGGGCAAGGCAACACTCATGAAGCCAAATGCCCACGAACTTGCCGAGTGTGTTGGCCGTGACCTAAACACCGTCGGTGACGTAATCGATGCCGCTCGTGAGCTAAATGACTGGGGCGTTGATTGTGTAATGGCATCGCTTGGTGTGGATGGAATCGTTGCCATCACCAAGACTCACGCCATCCACGCATTTACTCCGCCGGTCAAGGTAATCAACACCGTTGGTGCTGGTGACTCAACCATCGCTGGATTCTTGGCAGCAGTGACTAGCCACCCATCGGGTGCGGATGACTTTGGTGTCGGCTTTGATGTCGCCGAAGGTATTGCTGCCGCGGTGCAGTGGGGTGCCGCGAAGGTTCAGCAACCAACCAGTGGTTTGCACTCCATTGACAACCTGGTTGACCCAACCGTAGAACTAATTCCAGATCGCAGCCGCCTTTTGGGCGAGCCAGCAAAGGCCTAAGGAGGCTCTCATGGGTGTAGTAAACAGCGAACAGTATGTAGAGATGCTTAACCGCGCCAAGGCTGGCGGTTTTGCATACCCTGCTATCAATGTGTCTAGCTCACAGACCCTAAACGCAGCCCTTGCCGGACTTCAGGCCGCCGGATCGGATGGAATCTTGCAGGTGACCACCGGTGGCGCGGACTACTGGTCAGGACCAACAGTGAAGAACCGGGTATCTGGTGCTCTAGGTTTTGCGGCATTTGCTCGCGAGGTGGCTAAGAATTACGACATCAAGGTTGCGCTGCACACCGACCACTGCAACTTTGAGCAGTTGGACAGCTTCGTAAAGCCCCTGATCGCTCTGTCTGAGGAGCGAGTAAAGGCTGGCGGCGAGGCCATCTTCAACTCTCACATGTGGGATGGCTCTGAGGTGCCACTTGGTCAGAATCTTGAAATTGCCAAGGAATTTCTAGCCAGGACTAAGAACATCGGTGCCATTTTGGAAATTGAAGTTGGCGCTGTAGGCGGCGAAGAAGACGGTATCGAGGGTGCAATTGATGAGCACCTGTACACCACTGTTGCAGACGGTATGGCAACTGCTGAGGCTTTGGGCCTTGGTGAGAACGGTCGCTACATGGCGGCTCTTACCTTCGGTAACGTACACGGTGTTTACAAGCCAGGAAACGTAAAGCTGCGCCCAGAATTGCTCAAGCAGATTCAGGATGAGGTTGGCGCAAAGTACGGCAAGCAAATGCCATTTGACCTAGTTTTCCACGGTGGTTCTGGCTCAACCGAGCAGGAAATCTCCGATGCAGTCAAATACGGCGTTATCAAGATGAACATCGACACCGATCTGCAGTATGCATACACCCGCCCAGTTGTTGACCACATGCTCAAGAACTACGACGGTGTGCTGCGCATTGATGGCGAGGTTGGAAACAAGAAGCTTTATGACCCACGTGCTTGGGGCAAGGCCGCTGAGGCCGGAATGTCGGCTCGAGTGGTTGAGGCTGCGACCCAGCTCGGGTCGGCCGGAAAGTCTAAGTGGTAGAAAACCATAACGATCGAAGCCCGTTTTATGAAAACGGGCTTCCTCGTTTTAAGGGCGATTACCTAGCTGGCGAAATGCACGGGCCATGGGAGTTTTACCGCAAAGACGGATCGCTGATGCGCTCAGGGGAATTCGACAGCGGTGTCCAAGTTGGCACCTGGCGAACCTTTGACCGAGCTGGCAACCTGGTCTCAGAGAAGAAGCTGGGCTAACCGCGCAGGTTCTTGTTGCTAACGTCTTCGCCGGCAGCCTTGAGGTCCTTGCGCAGCTCTTTCGGTAGCGAGAATTGCACGTCCTCTTCGGCGGTGGTTACGGTTCTGACATCGCCATAGCCGCGCTCGGCAAGGTATGCCAAGACGCCATCCACTAGATCTTCTGGGACGCTGGCACCGGAGGAAACACCTACGGTTTTCGCACCAGCAAACCAAGTCTCTTGAATCTCACTGGCATCATCCACTCGATAGGCAGCCTTGGCTCCGGCGTCTAGTGCCACTTCAACCAGTCGAACCGTGTTTGAAGAATTGGCAGAGCCGACCACGATCACCAAATCGCTCTCGGCTCCAACCTTCTTGATTGCAACCTGACGGTTTTGTGTCGCATAGCAAATGTCGTCGCTAGGTGGGTTTTGCAAGGTTGGGAACTTCTCGCGCAACTTGATCACAGTCTCCATAGTCTCGTCTACCGAGAGCGTGGTTTGGCTGAGCCAAATTACCTTCTTGGGGTCACGAACCTGTGCCTTTTCAATACCAGCCGGGCCATCGACCAACTGCACAGCATGTGGAGCCTCACCGGCGGTTCCCTCAACTTCTTCGTGACCTTCGTGACCGACCAACAGGATGTCGTAACCCTCTTTGTCAAAGCGCTGAACCTCACGGTGAACCTTAGTAACCAGTGGGCAGGTCGCGTCGATGGTTTGTTGGTTTCTAGCCTGAGCTGCCGCGATTACGGCAGGAGATACACCGTGAGCAGAGAAGACCATGATGCAGCCTTCTGGAGCTTCGTCGACCTCATCAACGAAGATTGCGCCACGACGTTCAAGTGATGCCACGACGTGCTTGTTGTGAACAATCTGCTTGCGCACATAGATCGGTGCACCGTAGTGGTCTAGAGCTTTTTCAACCGCAATAACTGCGCGGTCAACACCTGCGCAATAACCGCGCGGGGCTGCCAACAGCACCTTGTTGGTGCCGAAAGTGTCGGCCTGGTCGGTATCCTTGATGATAGTCACGACTCAATTCTACGAAAGCGACCAAGGAGGCCGGATTGGAAACTAATTCGGTCACCGATAGTCAATCACGAGTCAGCACCGAGAATTCCCCTTGGCAGGTCTCTCAGCTCTCCAGGAGCCTCAAGGATTGGATTGACAAACTAGGTCGCGTCTGGGTAGAAGGCGAATTACAGGCTTACTCAGAAAAGCCGGCAGGAGTGTTTGCCTCGATCCGAGATCTTGATGTCGAGATGTCGGTTGAAATCCATGCTTTTGCAAACTCCGGAGCGGAAATCGCACCAGGTCTTGGGCAGGGTGACCGAGTAGTTGCCTTATTGCAACCAACCTTCTGGCCAAAAAACGGCAAGCTCACCATGCGTGTGATGCAAATGCACAAGGTCGGGCTTGGCGAATTGCTTGAAAGATTAGAACGCCTCAAGGTTCAACTAATTTCCGAAGGTCTGGCCGATCCAGCCCGAAAGAAGCCGCTGCCATTTCTACCCAACAAGATTGGTCTGATCACCGGTGCAGATTCTGACGCCGAAAAAGACGTGTTGCAGAACGCGAGGTTGCGTTGGCCAGAGGTGCAGTTTCAGATTCAGCACACTCACGTTCAGGGCGATAAGGCGGTTAACGAAATCCTGCTCGCCTTAGGGGTATTGGATGCCGACCCTGAAGTTGATGTCATCATCATTGCTCGCGGTGGTGGCAGCTTCCAAGACTTATTGCCATTTAGCGATGAGCGCTTGGTCCGAGCCGCCGCGAAACTCTCCAAGCCTTTTGTTTCTGCCATTGGACACGAAAACGACCAACCGCTGTTGGATTTAGTTGCAGATCTGAGGGCGTCGACTCCAACCGACGCTGCTAAGCGCGTCGTGCCAGATGTGG
>JACCDJ010487222.1_pt1 | contig 13120 bp, 10 predicted proteins | sample 7444481 | NCBI WGS metagenome assembly JACCDJ01 (sample SAMN15323435, study PRJNA562643) | freshwater metagenome | isolation source: river surface water | place: USA:Blue River Watershed | collected 2017-08-15 | reverse complement strand
TTCGTCCGCTACGGATTGGATCTCAGCTCCAATGCCTGGCTTGAGATCCAGTGGTACCTCTTCGCAGTCACCGTGATGCTGGGCTCACCCTTGGTACTCAAGCTCAACGAACATGTGCGGGTGGACCTCATCTACGGCAAGCTGGGGGGCAAGGCACCGGTCTACATCGACCTGTTCGGTCTTGTGGTGTTCCTGCTGCCCGTGATGCTGCTGCTGGCCTGGCTCAGTTGGCCTCTGTTCGTGAAGATGTATGTCTCCGGCGAGATGTCGAGTAACGCCGGCGGCCTGATCCGCTGGCCCGCCATGCTGCTGCTGCCCATGGGGTTTGCCTGGGTGAGTCTGCAAGGCGTGAGTGAAATCATCAAGCGCGTGGCCTACCTGCAGGGCACGTTCGAGATGGACACCCACTACGAAAAACCGGTTCAATAAATTTCGCCCAGGCAGAACACTATGCAAATGGAAAACTTCGCACCGTTCATGTTTGCCGGCCTGGTGCTGGTGATGCTGATCGGCTTTCCCGTGGCCTTTTCACTGGCCGCCCTGGGTCTGGGCTGTGGCTTCTTCGCCATTGAAATGGGCTGGTTCCCGGCCAGCTTCATGTCCAACCTGCCCCTGAACGTCTTTGGCATCCTGGCCAACGACTTGCTGCTGGCCATCCCGTTCTTCACCTTCATGGGGGCCATCCTCGAGAAGTGTGGACTGGCCGAAGACATGCTCGATTCCATGGGGCAGCTGTTCGGTCCCGTGCGCGGCGGCCTGGGCTACTCGGTCATCATCGTGGGCTTCATCCTGGGCGCCATCACCGGCACCGTGGCGGGTCAGGTGATCGCCATGGCGCTGATTTCGCTGCCGGTGATGATTCGCTATGGCTACAACATGCGCTACGCCACTGGCGTGCTGGCCGCCTCGGGCACCATCACCCAGCTGGTTCCGCCCTCGCTGGTGCTGGTGGTCATGGCTGACCAGCTGGGTCGCTCGGTGGGCGACATGTACAAGGGCGCCTGGGGTCCCTCACTGCTGCAAGTGGGCATCTTCGCGCTGTACACCTTTGCGCTGGCCATGATCAAGCCGTCCCATGTGCCGGGTGTGCCGCGTGAGGCACGTACCCTGGAAGGCTGGGCCCTGTGGAGAAAATGCCTGCGCGGCATCATCCCCTCGGCCGTGCTGATATTTGCCGTGCTGGGCTCCATGGGCGGTCTACCCGGCATCAACACCGCCATTGCCACCCCGACTGAAGCGGGTGCCATGGGTTGCGTGGGTGCGCTGGTGCTCGCGGCCATGCACAAGCGCCTGAATGGCCCTCTGATCTGGGGTGCCATGCATGGCACCATGCGTCTGACCGCCATGGTGGTGTTCATCCTGATCGGCTCGCGTGTGTTCTCCATGGTGTTCCAGGGCGTCGATGGTGGCCGCTGGGTCGAGCACATGCTGTCGGGCTTGCCGGGCGGTCAGGTGGGCTTCTTGCTGGTGGTGAACGTGTTCGTGTTCTTCCTGGCCTTCTTCCTCGACTTCTTCGAGATCGCCTTCATCATCCTGCCCATGTTGGGACCGGTTGCCGAAAAAATGGGCATCGACATGGTGTGGTTTGGCGTGCTGTTGTGCGTGAACATGCAAACCAGCTTCATGCACCCGCCGTTTGGCTTTGCCCTGTTCTACCTGCGCGGTATCGCCGATACCCTGTTCAAGGAAGGGCGCATTGAAAAACCGGTCAAGTCCAATGACATCTACCTGGGTGCCATCCCCTGGGTGATCATGCAGTTGGTGTTGGTGGTGATCGTCATCTTCGTGCCCGAAACCGTCACCATGTTCCTGGAGAAAGAGCAAAAGGTGGACCTGGACAAGGTCACCATCGAGATGCCAGCGCAGGACGACGCCACTGCCCAGGACGAATCGGCCGAGAAACCCTCTGCCGAGGACGAGCAGAAGAAGATGGAAGAGCTCTTCAACGTCAAGAAGTGATCGTGCCAGACGAACTCGGGCCCCCTCCGTTTCGGTTTTCAAGTCTGGCTGCGCCGGTAGAAGGGCCGGCATTCAGCCGCGCTTACCAGGTGCTGATCATCGCCCTGGTTGTCGCCGGGCTGGCATGGTGGATACGCCTGTGGCAGCAAGGTCACTGGGGCGATCGCCCAGGTCAAGGGGGGGGCTTGTTTTTGTTGGCCCTTGTCCTGATGGCCTGGACCGCTTGGGCGGTGCTGCGCAGTCGCACCCGCATCGACTCGGAAGGTCTCTCGCAAACCTGGATCTGGCACAAACACATGCCGACCCGAGAACTTGCCTACGCACGGTTGATTCGCATACGCGGGCTGGAATGGCTGATGGCCCCCCGACTGTATGTGCGAACCCTGCTGGGCAAGTTTGCGGTGTTCTACATCGCGGACGCCCAGGTGTTGGCCGAGGCCGAGCGGCTGGTGCAGGATCTGACCGAATTCCGCCGCCCTCGCTGAACTCGGCAACCTGGCAGTTGCGGGCTCTGTCAGCGGCTGGAACGCCCATAAAAAAAAGGGCCACGTCCTGCACGGACGCAGCCCAGGGGCAGAAAGCCTGAAGGATCAGAGCTTCTGGGCCTGCATGAAGCTGTCGAAGCCCGCCTCGGTGAAGCGGAACCACAGGTTCTGTTCGGCGCGGAACTTGGCGTAGTCGGCGTACACCTTCTTCCAGTTTTCGTTCTTGCTGTTGAGCTCTTCGTAGAACTGCATGGAAGCCTTGAATGCGGCGTTCATCACATCCTTGGGGAAGGCGCGCAGCTTGGTGCCAGCACCCACCAGTTGCTTGAGCGCGACGGGGTTGCGGGCGTCATACTTGGCTTGCATGTCCACGTGGGCGGCAGTACAAGCCGCCTCGACGATGGCCTTGTACTCGGGGGTCAGCGCGTCGAAGGCTTTGTTGTTGATGAAGAAGTCCAGCTCAGGGCCGCCCTCCCACCAGCCGGGGTAGTAATAGAACGGGGCCACTTTGTTGAAGCCCAGTTTCTGATCGTCATACGGACCCACCCATTCAGCCGAGTCGATGGTGCCTTTTTCCAGAGCGGGGTAGATATCGCCGCCCGGAATGTTTTGCGGCACACCGCCAATACGCTCGAGAATCTTGCCACCAAACCCACCAATGCGCATTTTCATGCCCTTGATGTCGGCCAGCGACTTGATCTCCTTGCGATACCAGCCACCCATTTGCGCGCCGGTGTTGCCGCCGGGGAAGTTGACGATGTTGTACTTGGCGTAGAACTCGCGCATGAGCTTCATGCCGTTGCCTTCGAACATCCATGCGGTCATCTGGCGGCTGTTCAGACCGAAGGGGATGGCGCAACCGAGTGCGAAGGTTTCGTCTTTGCCAAAGAAGTAATAGGGTGCGGTGTGGCAGATCTCGATCGAGCCCTGCTGCACGCCGTCGACCACGCCAAAGGCGGGCATGATCTCGCCAGCGGCGTGCACCGAGACTTCAAACTTGCCACCAGACATGGCCTTGACATGGCGGGCAAAAACATCCGCAGCGCCAAAGATCGTGTCCAGGGACTTGGGAAAGCTCGAGGCCAGACGCCACCGCACCGTGGCCTGTGCATGCACGGCTGGGGCAACCCCAGCGGCCAGAACACCGGCCAGGCCGGCTTGTTTGATGATTGAACGACGATCCATGAGGATTGCTCCGATATTGTCAGTTGAACATACGTCTCAGTCACCCGTGCGACTGAAACAAAGCACGACATTCTACGATTGCCCTGTTCCCAGCCCGCCGGGGTTTACCCCTGCAGGCCGTGCGTGAATCGGAAGGTGCGTGGGTCACCCCACGTGCGCGGGCCAGCCCGCGAAGCCTCTCAGCTGACGAGTTTGAGGCCGGGCCCTGCGGCCGTGGCACTGACCCAGTTGGGAAAGCGAGCGCGCACCGAGGCCTCGATGCCGGCTGCGTCCAGACCTAAGCGGGACATGAGCTTGGCCGGATCACCGTGCTCGGTGAACACATCGGGAATACCCAGGGTGAGAACCGGCACTTGAATGCCGGCATGGGCCAGCGCCTCCAGCACTGCGCTGCCCGCCCCTCCCATCACGGCCCCCTCTTCCACCGTGACCAAGGCCTGGTGGGTACGGGCCAACTCCAGCAACAAATCGGTGTCCAGGGGTTTGGCCCAGCGCATGTTGGCCACCGTGGCCTGCAAGGCCTCGGCAGCCTGCAAGGCCGGGTACAGCAGCGTGCCAAAGGCCAACACGGCCACCCCCTGGCCGCGACGACGGACTTCACCTGTGCCAAACGGCAAAGCCTGCAAGCCCGGCTGCAGCGCAGCGCCCACACCCGCCCCTCGCGGATACCGCACCGCCACGGTGTGGTCCTGCTGGTACGCGGTGGTCAACAACTGTCGACACTCGTTTTCGTCAGCGGGACAGGCGATGCTCACCTGGGGAATGCAGCGCAGGAAGGGGATGTCATAGACCCCGGCGTGCGTGGGGCCATCGGCCCCGACGATGCCCGCGCGGTCCAGCGCCAGCACCATCGGCAGGTGCTGCAAGGCCACATCGTGAATCAGTTGGTCATACGCCCGCTGCAAGAAGGTGGAATAGATGGCCACCACCGGCTTGATGCCCTCGCAGGCCAGACCGGCCGCAAAGGTGAGGGCGTGTTGTTCGGCGATGCCCACGTCGTAGTACCGGTCCGGGAAGCGACGCTCAAACTCGACCAGGCCCGAGCCTTCGCGCATGGCCGGCGTGATGGCCACCAGGCGCGGGTCCTGCTCGGCCATGTCGCACACCCATTGACCAAACACCTGCGTGAAGGTGGTCTTGGGTGCGGTGGTGGGCGGCACGATGCCCACGGCTGGGTCAAACTTGCCAGGGCCATGGTAGGTGACAGGATCGGCTTCGGCCAATTCATAGCCACGCCCCTTGCGGGTCACCACATGGAGAAACTGCGGTCCTGTCAAGTGGCGAATGTTTTCCAGCGTGGGGATCAGCGATTCGAGGTCGTGACCATCGATGGGCCCGATGTAGTTGAAGCCGAATTTTTCAAACAGCGTGGCGGGCAGGACCATGCCCTTGGCCTGCGTTTCGATGCGCTTGGCCAGTTCGAACAGAGGGGGCGCGCCCTTGAGCACTTGCTTGCCCACTTCCTTGGCAGCCGCGTAAAAACGACCGCTCATCAACTGCGCCAGGTAACGGTTGAGCGCGCCCACTGGCGGGCTGATGGACATGTCGTTGTCGTTGAGCACCACCAGCAGGTTGCTGTCCGACACGCCCGCGTTGTTGAGCGCCTCAAAGGCCATGCCAGCCGTCATGGCGCCATCGCCAATGATGGCCACGGCGCGACGGTTTTCACCCTTCTGACGCGCAGCCAGGGCCATGCCCAGCGCCGCCGAAATGCTGGTGGACGAATGGGCTGTGCCAAACGCGTCGTACTCACTTTCTTCACGGCGCGGGAAACCGCTCAGCCCCCCGAGCTGGCGCAGGGTGTTCATGCGGTCGCGCCGGCCGGTGAGGATTTTGTGGGGGTAGGTCTGGTGGCCCACGTCCCACACCAGCCGGTCGTAGGGCGTGTTGAACACGTAGTGCAAGGCAATCGAGAGCTCCACCGTGCCCAGGTTGGAGCTCAGGTGGCCTCCAGTCTTGGACACGCTGTCGAGCAGGAAGGCGCGCAACTCATCGGCCAACAGTGTGAGTTGATGACGGGACAAACGGCGCACGTCGTCCGGGCTTTGAATCTGCTGCAACAGTGCGGTCATGTCAATGGCTCCGGTCTACCACCATGTGCGCCAGGGCACGCAAGGCGTGGGTGTTCGTCAACCGGCTGTCGTCGAGCGCGGCCAGCGCCTGGGCCAGCAGATCGCGCGCATACTGCTGCGAGCGTTCCAAGCCCATGAGAGACACATAAGTGGGCTTGTCATGCGCAGCGTCCTTGCCAGCCGTCTTGCCCAATGTAGCGGAATCGGCGGTGACGTCAAGCACGTCGTCGACCACTTGAAAGGCCAAGCCAATGGCCTCTCCATAGCGTCCCAGCGCAGCCCGAGCCGAGTCCGTTGCTTGCCCGCAGCAAGCCCCCATCACCACACTGGCGTGCAGCAAGGCACCGGTTTTCAGGCGGTGCATCTGGCGCAACTGGTCTTCGGTCAGGGCCTGCCCCACGCTGGCCAAGTCGATGGCCTGCCCCCCGGCCATCCCGGCATGCCCCGAGGCCCGAGCCAGCAACTGGCACAGCCGTGCCTGCAAGGGCAGCGCCATGGCGGGTTCGGTGGACGCTGCATGCAGCGGGGTGAGGATCTCAAACGCCAGCGCTTGCAAGGTGTCGCCCGCCAACAAGGCCTGCGCTTCGCCAAACTTCACATGCACCGTGGGCTTGCCGCGACGCAACACATCGTTGTCCATGCACGGCATGTCGTCGTGCACCAGGGAGTAGGCGTGGATCAATTCCACCGCGCAAGCGGCACGCAGGGCTGCCTCGTCGAGCATGGCCTGCTCGGAGGTCGAGGCGGACGCTGGCTCGGTCACGGCGTCGCGGGCTGCCATCACCAGCAAGGGGCGCAAGCGCTTGCCGCCGTCGAGCACCGCATACCGCATGCTCTCGGCCAAACCTGCGGGGGCGGCGTGAGGAATCCAACGCTCGAGCGCCATCTCCACCCGTTTGAGGTGCTGGGCGCTCCAGGATGTCAAATCAAAGGAAGTGGCAGACATGAAACAAGTCGAGGGTGTGCAGGGTCAATCCGACGAACCGGGCTTGGGCTGGCCGTCTTCGAGCAGCCGGACCTGGTTTTCCACCGCGGCCAAACGCTCACGGCAGTAGCTCAGCAAGACCGCACCCCGCTGGTAAGCCCCCAGCATGTCATCGAGCGCCAATTGTCCCGACTCCATGCGGGCGACCAATTGCTCCAACTCCTCCACGGCGGCCTCGTAGCTGGCAGGGGAGTCAGGGGGGGCGGAGGACTTGGCCATGGGCAGGGAATGGAGAAAAATTCGGCGAAGCGTACATTTTATGCCCTGGAGTCCCTGGGTATTGGCGGACCCCGGGTACAATCCCCCTCCCTGCGACGCATGTCGCTGTACTCCTCCGGACCTCAGGTGCCGGTTTTTTTATCTGTATCTCCCTGTGGGGAGTCTTTAGGTCAGGTCACCCATGTCTGATTTAAGTCTTCAACTGCAGCAAGCCACCAGCCAACTCCCGGTCTCGAGTTATTTCGACGAGGCCTTGTACCACCGGGAGATCGCACAACTTTTCCAGACGGGACCGCGCTACGTCGGCCATCGGCTGGCCGTGCCCGACGTTGGCCACTACTACGCCTTGCCTCACGAGCATGAAGGGCGGGCTCTGGTTCACACCCCCCAAGGGGTGGAGCTCATTTCCAACATCTGTCGTCACCGGCAAGCTGTCATGCTCAAGGGTCGTGGCCAGCTCGGCCAGGCAGGTGGCGGCAGCGGCAACATCGTGTGCCCGCTGCACCGCTGGACCTACTCCAGCTCGGGGCAGCTGTTGGGCGCGCCGCACTTTTCCCAGGACCCTTGCCTGAACCTCAACAACTACGCCTTGCAGGAGTGGAACGGGTTGCTGTTTGAGGACAACGGCGTGGACATCGCGGCGCAACTGGCTGGCATGGGGCCGAGGGCACAACTGGATTTCACCGGTTATGCGCTGGACCGGGTAGAGATGCACGAGTGCAACTACAACTGGAAAACCTTCATCGAGGTCTATCTCGAGGACTATCACGTCGGCCCGTTCCATCCTGGGCTGGGCCAGTTTGTCTCCTGCGAGGACCTGCGCTGGGAGTTCAGCCGCGAGTACTCGGTGCAAACCGTGGGCGTGGCCAACCGTCTGGGCAAGTCCGGCAGCCCGGTCTACGACCGCTGGCACAAAGCCCTGATGCAATACCGCGGTGGCGAAGTGCCGCAGCAAGGCGCCATTTGGCTCACCTACTACCCGCACATCATGGTGGAGTGGTACCCCCATGTCATGACGGTGTCCACGCTGCACCCCATGGGGCCGCGCAAGACACTCAACATGGTGGAGTTTTACTACCCCGAAGAAATTGTCGCGTTCGAGCGCGAGTTCGTGGAAGCACAGCAAGCCGCCTACATGGAGACCTGCGTCGAGGACGACGAGATTGCCGAGCGCATGGACGCTGGCCGCTGGGCCCTGATGCAGCGCGGTGACAACGAAGTCGGCCCCTATCAAAGCCCGATGGAAGACGGCATGCAGCACTTCCACGAGTGGTACCGCCAACGACTGGACCTGTGATGCACACCACCCTCATTCAGCCTAGCGAGTTGCAGGCACTGTTGCAAAGCGGCGCCCCTGTGCGCGTGTTCGATGTCAGCTTCGACCTGATGCGCCCCGAGCAAGGCAATGCCACCTACCTCGAAACCCATCTGGCCGGCGCCTTGCACGCGGATATCAACCTGGTACTCAGCAGCAAGGATCCCCGCGAGGCCGTCAATGGGGGGCGCCATCCGCTGCCTCGGCGGGAACGCTTTGCCGCCTGGTTGTCGAGCCAGGGGGTGGATGACGACACCCAAGTGGTGGTCTACGACCGCAACGGCATGAACTACTGCGGCCGCCTGTGGTGGATGCTCAAGTGGTGCGGCCATGAAGCCGTGGCCGTGCTTGACGGCGGCCTGCAAGCCTGGGTGGCCGAGGGTGGCGCTGTGAACAGCGGCACAGAGCCGGCCCCCGCGCCACGCCACTTCAGCCTGCGCGCCCCGCTGGCTCGGCTGGTGCAGACTGCAGAGGTGGCCGCTCAACTCCAAGACCCTGCGGCGCAAACCTTGATCGATGCACGGGCCACCCCTCGTTTCCGCGGCGAGACCGAACCGCTCGATCCAGTGGCAGGCCATATTCCGGGCGCGCTCAATCGGCCTTATGGTCACAACCTGACCGAAGCAGGCAAGTTCAAGCCCGCCGCTGTGCTGCGTCAGGAGTTTGAGCAACTGCTGGGGCAGCGATCGGCTGCCAGCGTGGTGCATCACTGCGGCAGCGGGGTGTCTGCCGTGCCCAACATCCTGGCGATGGAAATTGCCGGCCTCGGACGCGCCGGCTTGTATGCGGGCAGTTGGAGCGAGTGGTGTACCACGCCCGGTCTGCCGTGCGCACAGGGCTGAGGCCCGGGCTCTGCGCGGCTCACGGCACCCTGGCTTGAGTTGCGCAGGGGTGGCGTGCAGTCAATGCAGCGAATGGGTGGCCAGCATCACCATCAGCATGCCAGCGAAGAGCCAGACAATCTGTGACACCGTGGCCCGCGCATCCAACCGGCGCTGCAACTGCGGAATCAGATCGGCCAGCGCCACATAGATGTAACTGCCACTGGCTGCCGTGAGCAAGTACGGCAACCAGGCTTCGTGGCCCTTGATCAAGGTAAAGCCCACCAAGCCCCCCAGCACAGACACAGAGCCGGTCATGAGCAACTTGATGACAGCATGACGTGGCGAAGCAGTGCCTTGGCGCAAGACCACGAGATCCCCGATGTGGTGGGGCACCTCGTGCACCAACACAGCCAGCGTGGCCGCCAAGCCCAAACGCAGGTCTGCCATGAAAGCCCCTGCCACCAAGACACCGTCACCAAAGGCATGCACACTGTCGCCCAACAACACCGCCCAACCGCCAGCGCCATGGGGGGGATGCGCAGGGGCAGCCGCGGCGTGCTCTGGGGTCGGGCTGTGCGAGTGTTGGTGCGAGTGTTGGTGCGAGTGTTGATGGGCGTGCTCATGGGCACGCTCATCGCCGTGCGAGTGGGTGTGCGAATGGGTGTGTTCAGGCGAATGATCGTGACTGTGTCCATGCGCGTGCTCGTGCCCGTGGTGCCACAACTCGGCCTTGTCGAGCAAAAAGAAGAACACCACACACACCAGCAAGGTGAGAAACAGCTGTTGCGGCGGCGTGTCCGATTCAAACGCCTCGGGCAGCAAATGCATGAATGACGTGGCCAGCAAGGCCCCGGCCGCGAGGCTCAGCATGTGCTGGGTGTAGCGGGATAAAAGTCCATAGGTGAGCACGGCCGCGAGCAGCACACTGCCCAGGCCGGATGCCAAGGTTCCCAACACAATGGCCAATAACGTCATGACTCGATCATCTCAGATTGGACAGACACCGTCTGTCGCGCGGCTGATCGACGCCCGCCCAGCAGGCTTGGCAGCGCTTCCGCCAGGAACCAGCAGGGAAGAAGATTGCACAGCACTCAATGGGCCTCGTCCCAGTTGCGTCCCACGCCCACCTCGGCCAGCAGCGGCACCTTGAGTGCAGCCACCTGCGCCATGCAGGCTGGCACGTCCTGGCGCAGCCAGGCGACTTCATCCTCGGGCACCTCGAACACCAGCTCGTCGTGCACCTGCATGATGATGCGGCTGCGGCGCTGCTGACGATCAATCATCTGCTGCACCTGCACCATGCTCAATTTGATCAGATCGGCGGCGGTGCCCTGCATGGGGGCGTTGATGGCGGCGCGCTCGGCCCCCGCCCGGCGCGGGCCATTGGGCGAGTTGATTTCGGGCAGGTACAAGCGCCGCCCCATCACCGTTTCCACATAACCGCGGGATTTGGCCTGCTGCCGCGTGTCGTCCATGTAGCGTCGCACGCCGGCAAAGCGCTGGAAATAGCGGTCGATGTAATTGCGGGCAGCCGTGTTGTCGATGCCCAAAGCCTTGGCCAAGCCAAAGGCGCTCATGCCATAGATCAAGCCGAAATTGATGACCTTGGCATAACGGCGCTGCTCGCTGCTGACCTCGTCGGCCCGCAAACCAAACACCTCGGCCGCCGTGGCCCGGTGCACGTCCAGCCCATCATGAAAGGCACGCAGCAAGGCCTCGTCCTCGCTCAGGTGCGCCATGATGCGCAACTCAATCTGGCTGTAGTCCGCACTGGCAATACACCAGCCTGCTGGCGCGATGAAGGCCTCGCGCACCCGTCGTCCCTCGGCGGTTCGGATGGGAATGTTCTGCAAATTGGGGTCGTTGCTCGACAAGCGCCCCGTCACCGCAACCGCCTGCGCATAGTGCGTGTGCACACGCCCGGTGCGGGGATGCGCCAGGCCCGCCAATTTGTCGGTGTAGGTGCCCTTGAGTTTGGTGAGCCCCCGGTGCTCCAGAATCTTGGCAGGCAAGGGGTAGTCCTCGGCCAGCTTTTCCAGCACCTCTTCGTCGGTACTGGGCGCACCTGTCGCCGTTTTTTTCACCACCGGCAAGCCGAGTTGGTTGAAAAAAATGTCACCGATCTGCTTGGGCGAACTCAGGTTGAAGGGCTGACCCGCCATCTCGTGCGCTTCCTGCTCGAGCTTCACGATGCGCTGCCCGAGTTCGGCACTTTGTGCCGCCAGGGTGGCCGCGTCAATCAGCACCCCCTGGCGCTCGATGCGGTACAGCGCCTCGGAACTGGCGATCTCCAGCTCGTACACGGCACGCAAGCGCTCATCGGCCTGCAAGCGCGGCCACAGCACGCCGTGCACATCCAGCGTCATGTCTGCGTCCTCGCAGGCGTACTGCGTGGCGCGTGCCACGTCCACCTGGCTGAAGGGAATCTGGTGCGCGCCCTTGCCACACAGGTCTTCATAGCTCAGGCCGCTGCGGCCCACATGCCGCTCGGCCAGACTGGCCAGTCCATGGGGGCGGTGCACCTCCAACACATAGCTTTGCAGCATGGTGTCGTGCACATAGCCGCGCACCTCGATACCGTGGTTGGCCAGCACATGGCGGTCGTACTTGACGTGCTGCCCCAGCTTGTGGGCCTTCGGGTCCTCGAGCCAGGGGCGCAAGCGCTCCAGCACCTCGCCCAACGGTAATTGCTCGGGGGCATCGGGACCCGCGTGGCCCAGGGGGATGTAGGCGGCTTCACCTGGCTGCAGCGAGAGCGAAATGCCCACAATCTGCGCCTGCATCTGGTCCAGCGAAGTGGTCTCGGTGTCAAGCGCCGTCAGCGCCGACGAGCGAATGCGGTCCAGCCAGTGGTTGAAGGTGTCCCAGTCCAGCACAGTGACGTAGTTGCGCCCCTGTGCTTGCGAGGTGCCGGCAGGCGGGTCAAACAAATCACCTGCCAGCGCGGCGCCAGCCGGTGCCCCCGATGCGCCCGCCGCCCGAGCCGAGGCACCACCGCGGGCCGCGCCAGACGGCTCTTCCAAGGCCTTGGCCAAACCCTTGAAACCATACTGCAGGTAGAACTGCTTGAGCGCCTCGGTGTCGGTGTCTTGCCAGGCCAACGACTGCAGAGACGGCAGCTCGGGCACGTACCCATTCAAGTCGCAGTCGGTCTTGATGGTGAGCAACTGTCGAGCCATGGGCAGCCAGTCGAGCGCCTTGCGCAGGTTCTCACCCGCCACCCCCTTGATCTCGTCCGCACGCGCCACCAGCGCTTCCAACGAGCCGTATTCGCCCAGCCATTTGGCAGCGGTCTTGGGACCGACCTTCTCCACGCCGGGTACGTTGTCCACGGCATCGCCCACCAGGGTCTGGTAGTCGACCATCAGCGCAGGCGGGACGCCAAATTCAGTCGTCACCCCCGCCACATCGCGGCGTTTGCCGTTCATGGTGTCGATGATGGTGATGTGCTCGTTGACCAGCTGGCTCAGATCCTTGTCGCCGCTGGAGACGATGACCTCGATGCCCTGCCGCGCCGCTGCCACCGCCAGGGTGCCGATCACATCATCGGCCTCGACGCCGGGCACATCGAGCACCGTCCAACCCATCAGACGCACCACCTGGTGGATCGGCTCGATCTGGCTGCGCAAATCGTCCGGCATGGGCGAGCGGTGCGCCTTGTACTCGGGGTAGAGCGTGTCACGAAAGGTCGGTCCTTTGGCGTCAAAGACACAGGCCACGTAGGTGGCCGGCACCTCACGGCGCAGGCTTTGCATCATGTTGATCATGCCGCGAATGGCGCCGGTGGCCGCACTGGACGGGTCTCCGGGCACGGCGCGCAGGTCGGGCATGGCGTGGAAAGCCCGGTACAAATAGCTGGATCCATCCACCAGCAACAGCGTGTCTTGACTCATCCTGGGATTGTGCCCTGAGCCGGGCAGGGTCGTGAGCCCGGGGCCCTACAATTCCCGCATGGCCGTTTACACCGAAGTGACCGCAGACGAGGCCCAGACACTGGCCCATGAACTCCAACTGGGCGACGTGCAGTCCCTGCAAGGCATTCAGGGCGGCATCGAGAACACCAACTACTTCCTCAC
>JACCDJ010796332.1_pt1 | contig 13136 bp, 17 predicted proteins | sample 7444481 | NCBI WGS metagenome assembly JACCDJ01 (sample SAMN15323435, study PRJNA562643) | freshwater metagenome | isolation source: river surface water | place: USA:Blue River Watershed | collected 2017-08-15 | reverse complement strand
GGTTGAAGGTTTTGATCTAAATTGATAGTTCTACCAGTTTTTTGATCAAGATAAGAATTAGCATAAGAACCAGGCGAAGGCGTGTTGGTATTATCGACAACAGGCTGAACTGGCCTTATTGATTCAGGCCAGTTTTGTGGAGGAACACCTTGGTTAGTATAATAATTTACTAATTGCTGCTGCTCTGGGGTATATGTTTGAGCAGTTTTAATTCTTATCTTGTATTTGGACATTAACCTTTCTTCCAACCGCCGCCTTTTGCTTTGTATTGCTTAGCTGCCCAACCATTGGCATAGGCTGATGGATAAACGTCAAATTTCTTCTTTGCTTGTGCCTTACAGCTTGACCATAAAGAAGGATTGGTTGGAACATTCTTCTTCTTTGTTGATTTCTTTTTCTTTGCAGCGACAGCGATTAATACATCTGTCAATTCACTGGCTTCTTTGATAAAACCATTTTCTTCTAAATGGGAAGCTATATTGTGGATAGCTGCTAACACATTTTTCATAATTAACCTCAAGAAGTTTATTTATTTCTTACTAGGAATATTATAAATATTCAATCTTGAAACCTGTTCATCTATCAACCAAGATATAAAAAATGAACTTGTAAGAATTACTTACAAGTTCATTTTAATTTTGCTCTTTGAGTCTTTGTTTTATTGTTGAAGTGGATATGCCTTTTGTGTAAGGGACATAACAAAGTGAGATATTTTTTTCTTCTAACCAATCATAAGTTAGTCCAATTTGTTTTAAATAATCTTTCTTTGCCCAATCAGATCCTATAACAATAAGATCCGCCCCAGCACATAAAACAATATCTTTTACAGTTCCGTCTGGTTGAGAGTTTGGTAATACTCCATCACAAATATCTAAACTTAAAATTATTTCTTTTCTTTCTTCATAAGTCATAATTGGGTTATTTTTCTTGTATTTAAAAATAAACTCATCTGTATTCAAACCTACTATGAACTTAGAATCTCCAGCTAATTCTCTGCATTTTTTAAACAATTCAATATGACCAACATGCAATAGATCAAATGTTCCAATTGTAATCGTATTCATTTTTAACTCCTATGTTGAGCTACTTTAGTAAAAATCTTATTATCAACCATATGAGGTCTAACACTGTCAATAAATTTTATACTAAAACCATATTTGTAAAAAAATGTACCTAAAACTCTTTCCCATGCTTGACTTCCATATTTATTTGTTGGCATGTATTCATCAGCCAAATATCCAATCCTAGCCATTTGCATTAAGTGTCTCTTTTTGCACATAAAATTGTTACCTAGAATGCCTTTTGCAGGTTCTAGAGATTCAATAAGGTCAGGAAACTTTTCATCAAACCATTCTCTATCTGGTGAGGTTGTAAATGAATTAAGGCAAGAAGAAAAACTCATCAATCCTAAAACATAAGAACAATGGTGAGAAGCATAATTGTCAAATGTACCGGGAGATTTGATTACTACTGAATCTTGCACTAGTAGATAATTTTCATACAAGTCTTTTTTAAATACTTGGTTTAAAGCTCCTATTTCATAAGCTCCACCAAAAATACTATCTTCTACAGTAACGAAATCAAATTCTTTAATTTTGTCAAGATATTCAGTGTTTGTTGAATTGTTATTAATTATATAAATATCAAAACCTAAAGCATGTAAGTTTCTTAGTTCTGAAATATAATCATAGTTTAATTTTGTTGGATTATATGTTGGTACTACTGCTACAGATTTATTCATTATAATTTACATTCATACAAATCTTTAATTTCTTGTAATGAAAGCTTGCCTTGTTTTCTTATTAAATCTTTTCCATCTTTAAAAACAATTGTGCAAGGTATAGACATAATTCCAAACTCTGCAGCAACATTTGTGAGTTTTTCGCAATCAACAGAATAGCACTTTATATCTGGATTTTCTGCTGCGAATTGTTCAAAGGTAGGTGCATATGCTTTACAAGGCCCACACCAAGAGGCCCAAAACTTCACCAATACAGGGGTTTCGGATTCAATAGCGTCTGCAAATGTTAAAATATCTAATTCCATATAATTTACCTCAAGTTTAATTTACTGATTTTTATACCCAAAGTCCTAATCAAGCGGTATAATTCAAACATGTCCAGAGTGTTGTTATTGAATCTAGACTATGAGCCCTTAAATATTTGTGAGCTTTCTAGAGCGATGAAATTGTTGTTAGTTGGTAAAGCTGATACATTGCATTATTATGAAGGTAAACAAATATATTCAGGTGGTGGCAGTTGTTTTAGTATGCCATCAGTTATTAGATTAAGACACAATGTAAAGAAAAAACATACCAGAGATTTTAAAGTTAGCAGAGTTGGAGTTTTTTCTAGAGATAATTTTTCTTGTCAATATTGTGGGTGTAAATCTTCTGAATTAACCTTAGACCATGTTCATCCAAGACATTTAGGAGGAACACATACCTGGGACAATTTAGTTGCTTGTTGTAAAAAATGCAATTCATCTAAAGGCTGGAAAACTTTAGATCAGAGTGGAATGAAATTATTATCTAAGCCGAGGCAACCAAGATATTCATTTCAATCAGTGTTATGTAGATTCCAAGAAATTGATGAATCTTGGAATTATTATCTTGTGTAATAAATTCATTTTTAGTTTAGCTGTTCTATACCACATTATCTTTGTTCTTAAATTCTTATGAGGGAATTAAGTTTTCTTCTATTTGTTTTGTTTTAATTTTATTAATAACAGGTTTCACAGATAAATCATTATATGTAATTTTATTATCAGAATCTAATGGATAATCAGGATATAAATTATTATATATATTTAAACAAATATTATAATTTTCAGTGAGATCTACATTAGCATCAAAACCTCTAATATAATCTGTTTTATCAATTCCGCCATTGTATATACCTAATAACTTAGCAATTAAAATCAATGTATCTTTAATATATCTCTTCTTAGATATATCATCATCAAAACTAATTATCCCGTTAAACACAGGATACAAATGAGAATAAATCTGTTTTCTAATAAATTCTAATGACATGTCAGCTATATCATTAACTTCATCATAAGCTATGACAGATTGAGGAATATAACTATCATACATATGTGGATTTTTATTCAGATTATCAATTATTGTTCTAAAATATTTTTCAGGTAACAAATGATTAATAATTAACAATGGAATATTATTATTATGACAATAGTTTATTTTTTCTACATCTCTTTTTAAAGCAGCTTGCCAATACTCATATGTTGTTGATGATGAAAATGGCACAAATCCATAATGTTGTCCACCATTTATTTCAGTAGCCAATAATATTTTTCCATCTTTTACGAAAGCCAAATCTAATTTTAAAATTTTGATCGATTTTCCAGGATTTGACACCGTAATTGGTTTTTGGATTTCAATTTTTATATTATGTTCATTTGTAATATTTATATTTTTATTTATATATTTTTCTCTTAATGATCCTTTAAATGGAAGATATTGTTTATTGCCATTTTCATTAATTCGAAATTCAGCATTAAATAAAAAAGAATTTAAATTTTCTTGAGTGTTTATATTTTGACGACGTGTTTGTAATAGTTTTTCTAATTTTTTTACACCAAAAACCTGATCTTTTTGAATTTTCTCTTCACCAATATAAAAATCAAAAGGAATTATTAAATTTCTACTTTGACCTACTGGAGTTCTTATGTATATTTTCTTACCATCTATTGTTTTAAACCGATTAGGGTCAGATAAAAATAAATTTAAATTGTCTTGGGTGTTGATATTAAAAGGAGCTGTTTGTAAAAGTTTTTCTAATTCACCTAAACCAAAGACTTCATCTTTTCTAATCTCTAGATTATCAACATAAAAATCAAAAGGAATTACCAAATTCTTGGATTGTGAACTAGTATCTCTGAGATATATTTTCTTTCCATCTATTATTTCAAATCTATTAGGATTAGATAAAAAAGAATCTAATCTTTCTTGGGTGTTAATATTAGAAGGACCTGTTTGTAATAGTTTTCTTAATTCAATTACACCAAATTGCTGACCATAATGAATAGGTCTATCTCCTACCCAAAATCCACCTACAACAGGAATGCTCAATAATTTAGGTTTACCGTAAGCTAATCTATACCACATTATCTTTTATCTTGCTGGCTTGGAAATATATTGCCCAAAGCTGCCTCTAATAAAACTCTGGAAACATCATCATCATTAATTGCCCTTCTTTTAACTCTGTCTGCCATATAAAAGATGTCAACAGAATTAGCATTAGGGAATATATCTTGTAAATGTTCTTTCAATGGTTTAAACTCACCATTGAAAGAATAATATTTAACTTTGCCTGATTCTCTATACCACATTTTGATTTTTCGCCTCTAGATAAAGTTTAATAAAAATGATCTCAAGTTTATTTCTTACTTCTTCATCATTTTTGAATGATTCTGAAAGAATCATTTGCTCAAGTAAATCTCTATTGATTTTTTGACCAGATATAGAACTTAATTCATAAGCAAGACTTGGGATTTTGTAAACAATATAATTCTTGAAATGATTGTCTACTGGCTGGGACATATTATTTTCGTATGTTTCAAACCAGTCATGATCTACTTCATTGGCAACTTTTCTAAATAAAGGAATAATGTCTCTTTCTTTTGCTTCTAATGTTATTCCATCTTGACCTAATCTTTGTTGCACTTCGTCTATTTCGATTGGGTGCATGTAAGTGGTGGCTCTTTCTAAAAGATCGTTTACAAAGTTTTGAGGCTTTACAGATTGATTTAAAATTGCTAATACTGATTGCTTCAAAGGTGGGGAAACACTATCTAAAATTTCAGGATAATCTTTTGCCATAGCCACTAAAGTTGGAAAAAACTCAACTTCACTTATTTCTCCTGATTCAATTCTTTTATGAAGATTGGCTAGGAGAGGATGCATTTTTACCTTTGGTTCTTCAATCTCAAATGGAGGTTTTGAAGTATCAATTGCAAGTCTATACCACATAATTATCCTACCTTGGTCACTCTTAGATCTTTATTAGTAGTGGCCCAAAATCCTGTTTCAAAATCAAATAAATCAACTAACACTTTGTAAATATTCAATCTTTTTCTTCTATCATTTCTTGTATTAGTATCGCCCCATTTTTGTGCTTCTTCTGGAGTTGTTTCTAATAATGATTTTGCTCTCAAGATATTGTCAGGTAAATTAGCTCTTGTTCCATGGTAAAAAACAAACTTACCATTTTCTGATTCTACATTGTGTCTTTTTAGCCAATCCATTTTAAGAAGATATTCATATACTTTTGCATATGGTCCATCTTTGATCAAATCGTTATCTTTTAGGTAATTTATTGCTCCATCAATTCCACGTTTTTCAACAAGATAGATAAGTTTTGAATACCAACTAGGATAAACACCTAATATTTGTTCAGGAGACACATCAGCATAGGAATATTGATCTCCTATAATATTGTCTGAAGGTGTATGGAACTCTACAATTGGTTTTTCATTTCCTCTTAATTGTTTGAGAATATCTTCGGAGGCTGGATTGGAAAATATAGCTTTAGGGTCACCTTGTACATGGCCTCTAGATTTATCCACCAAAAGGCCTTGCTGCTTTATTTGTTCAAGAGTGTCATCATCAGAAGTGTAATGTAATCTTCTGATTGATCCTTCTGGAACATCCTTAGATAATGGATAATTAATCCAAGGATGTTTTTCAGCAGCTGTTCTATACCACATTGAATAACTCCAATTGATAAGGATTTTTTTCTACTGATTTAATTTCTTCAGTGTCTTTTGGTATCTTATGAATAGTATCAAAAGCATCTCCGCCTAAATCAGTTCCCATATGATCCCATTCTGAAGGTAAAAGAGTTTTAAGAGCTAAATCTTCATCTATTTTCAAACGATCTAAAACTTTTTGAAAATATTCAATTTCTTGTTTTGTTTCAATAATCCGATCTTCAAATCTTCCGGGATTTTGTTTATCTAATTCCAAAAGCTGTTGTAGTGATCGATTAGCTAAATTGTAATTTCTAAAAGCAGTTTCGTAATCTTTATGTTTGCCCATTGAATCTGGTTTACCAAAAACTCTATTTTGAGCTTTATGTGATTGAAGAGATTGTACGTTGCTGACCATATGTTCTGCTTTAGACAATTTTGGATCACTTTTTATGTACTCAAGCATTTTTTCATACAGTTTAGTTGATAAGCCTCTTCCAAGATTTGTCATGAATGTATCTTCGTCCACTTGAATGTCCATAACTTGTATTAGTTCTATGGCAATTACATTGCTAGATTCATCATAAGCAAAATCTAAATGACCAAGAGCTTTTTCAGATCCTGGAGCAAAAACTTCTAATCTATATGAATCAATTCTTCCATATCGCTCAACTAACTTTTTTCCACGTTTTACAATTTTATAAGATAAATCATTAAAATCTAATTTACCTGTACCCATATCAGGAAAATTAATCTGACCAGAAGGATCAATTTCAGTTAATGCAGTTCTATACCACATTATTTGCCTTTTAAATTATCAGAAACAGATCTTCCAGACTCCCAGTTGCGACATGACCAATATCGGGCTTTAGTTTTAGGCCCAGGATTATCACAATTATGTCTTGCTCTAAAGTTCTTTCTGCGTTCAGGATTGTCACGCTTGATTGAAAGACCTGGATCGCCAAAGTTCACTTTAACGACATTACCCTTCTCATTCTTTACATAAACTGAGAACTTTTTTGGTCCGCCTGGTGTTCTGAATGGCTTGTTTAATTTAACATTTTTCTTCTTTTTAGTTGCTGCTGTTTTTTCTAAACCTTTCATATAATCAGCAACAGAATCAAGATAATCAACACCCTTAGTAATTTTGGATTGTACCCAAGCTGGTAAATCGCCTTCTTCATCATCACCGAGAAGAGACATCAAATCTTCAATAGCATCCATGGCAGTGGACAATTCATTTTTAGCCATGTCATATTCAAAGTCGCTATCGTAATCTTCTTCATCAGATTCTTCTTCTTTTACAAAACCAGCAACTCTTACAATCTCAACTTTGCTAACCTTTTCCATTCTGCCTCTGAACTTTTTTTCAAAGAGGGAAATACAGCGATCAACATTGCTTTGCATATCTAAATCAAGCGAAACCATTTTATAACATTCAGATGCAACTTCGTCCATTTGACCACGATATTCATTAAGGAAGTCTGCATTTGAAGTTTTATCAAAGTAATCCATAACTTGTTTTGATACTGCTTCGGCTAAATTGGCTTTGGATAACTCAACAGATTCAAAATCATCTGGAAGTAATTTCTTTGTTGTGTCAGTTAGGGTATCTGCTTCGTCATACATACCCATTTCATCTAACATATTTGCAATTTTAATTAATCTATTAATCATTTTCATGCTCCACAGCTTGTTAGTTATAGTTTTCTCATTTATTATTTAAAAACCCTTATACATGTGAGGTTAAATGCAATAATGTGTAGAAAAACTTAATATGATTTTCTTACTGAACGATAAGCAAATACATGACACTTGGATAAAAATTGCTGGTTCTTCTGAAATAATGAAAAGCAGTATCCCAGTGCCAAACGATGTTGCTAAAATTGCTGAAAAGGCTTATGACAATAGATACAACTCTGATGTAAACTTTGGCAATTCGGATATGTTTGAATTAGCAAGATCTCTCAAAAACAGATCCAGTGTTCCCCTCTCAATGGTTCTAGAGATACATAAATATACAGTGAAGTATAGATACAGGCATTCAGACAGTAAAAAAGTTGCTTCATATTGGGAATGGCAACTTTATGGTGGCGAAGCAGGAAGGAAATGGTCAGAATCTATTGTTAGAGCCTACATCCCTAAAGAAGTAAGAAACTAATAAAAAACCTCAGATATAGTATAATATATTTGAGGTTTTTTAATGAAAGTTGCAATTGTTTATACTGGGATTACAGATGGCTTTGTAGAAGATACAAGTAATCACCCAATGCCTAGAGTTTTTGACCATTATATCGAAAACAATTTGACACATTTTGTCAATCCCTTAAGAGAAAAATTTGAAACTGATTTATATCTTACTACTTATGAAAATAAAATTAATGACAGTGTAATTCAAGTTTTAAAACCTACTAAATATCAAATCTTAAAATATGCTGGTTCTGCACAAATCCCTACATATGTCAAAAGCATGGAGATGATGCTAGACCAAGATTTTGATTTTATGTTTACCACCAGATTTGATCTTTTATATAGAAGTAATGTTGCTGATTGGAACTTCAATTATAATAAGTTCAATGTGTTGTTTAAAGAAAACAATTTTAAGGAAATGAACTTTACCAGCGATTGTTTTTATGGGATGCCTAAGAAATATCTGAAAGCATTTATTATCGCACTAAAACAAACTTATTCATTTCATCCTCAGCCGTTTTACAGAAAAAACATGCATCCTGTCACTAATAATTTTTCAAAGATTATGGGTAAGCATGCAATTCATTTTTTATCTAATAAGTATCAAGTTTGTGCAGAAGAAAATGCATTCTTTTTAGCTTATAGAGAAAAGATTGCAAAATATGGCTACGATTACGAACTTCCAGATTTTGATTTACCTCAAAACCTTGATGATACAATGTTTAGTCATCGTGAAACTATAGATCGTAACTTTTTATAGGTGAATTATGAAGATTGTATATGTTACTGGATGTTTAGGATTTATTGGCTCTTATGTCACTGAATTATGTTTAGAAAAAGGCTGGTATGTCTTCGGTATTGATAAATGCACCTATGCTTCTAATTTGAATAAACTTGAACATTTTCTAAGTTTTCCTAATTTTAAGTTTGAGAATAAAGACATAACAGAAATAGATCGTTTAGTTGATTGCGATTATATTATCAATACAGCAGCAGAAACTCATGTAGATAATTCAATCAGAAAAAGTGAAGTATTCTTTCAATCAAACATTTTAGGTGTATATCATTTAATTGAATTGCTAAGATCTTATTGTAAGGAAAGTCAAGTATTCCCAACTTTAATCCATTTTAGCACAGATGAAGTTTATGGAGATATTGAATCTGGAGAACATATTGAAACTGATGTATTGAAACCTAGCAATCCATATTCTGCAACAAAAGCAGCAGCAGATCAATTAATTATTGCTTGGGGCAGAACTTATAAATTACCTTACAATATCATCAGGCCTACAAATAATTATGGTATTGGTCAATATGTTGAAAAACTAATTCCTAAATCATGTAAGTATCTTGGATTAAATAGACAGATTCCTTTGCATAATAATGGTCTACCTATTAGAAACTGGCTACATGCAAAAGATACAGCTAGAGCAGTTTTATCAGTTATTAATTCTGGTGTTGAAAATGAAATCTTTAATGTTGCTGGTGGATTTGAACAAAGCAATATAGATACAGTAAAGAAGATTATTGATTGTTATTTCTCATACCCAATTGATGACTATGAAAAATATCTAAACTTTGAAATATCTAGGGCTGGGCAAGATGTTAGATATGGAATTAATGATGATAAAATTAGATCATTAGGCTGGAAGCCTGAATCTGTTTTTGATGAAGAAATTAAAGAAATTGTTGAATATTACAAAAAGGTCTTCATATGGTAGCTAAAAAAATCTTAATTACTGGAGGGAATGGATATATCGCAAGAAATACCATTCCCTTTTTATCTGAATATGATCTCACAATATTAACAAGAGAACAACTTGATTTATTGGATGCTGAAAAAGTCAAAGAGTTTTTTAAAGATAAAAGATTTGACAGGGTTATCCACACTGCTACATATGGCGGTTATAGAACTCAAAAAGACGATCCTGCATGGGTTTATAAGAATGTTGCAATGTTCTACAATCTTATGAATTGTCAAAGTAGTTTTGAACAAATTATCAATCTTACTTCTGGGGCGCAATTTGACAGAAGACATCCTATTGACGATACAAGATATTTACATCATGCTTTTCCAATTGACCCTTATGGAATGAGCAAAAACATCATCTCTAAAATAGGAAGAGAATCAAATAAGTTTAAGAATCTAGTCATTTACAATATTTTTAATTATGATGAGCCAGATTCAAGAATGATTAAAAACAACATTAAAAGATATATCAATAAGCAACCTTTAACAATTTTTAAAGATCGCAAAGTTGATTTCTTTTTTATGGACGATTTTGTTACATTGCTCAAACATTACATTGACACAGATAAAACTCTAACATTTGAATTAGATCTATGTTATTCAAGAAAATATTATCTGAGTGAAATTGCAAATATCATTAACAGTTTAGATGATTATGCTGTTGATGTGAATATAGAAAATTACAGCCAAGATTTACCCTATATTGGAAATGGTGATAAATTAGAAAGATTTAATTTACCGCTTATTGGTCTTATGGATGGTATAACAATTACATATAAGAAAATATTAGAGGCAAATAATGTTTAAGAAAAATTGTAGATGTTGTGAAGGTGCTAATTTAAAATCTGTTATCGACTTTGGCAATATTCCTTTAGCCAATAACCTTTTAGATTCTTTTTTGGAAGATGATTTAGCATTTCCATTAGAGCTTATGTATTGTGAGGATTGTCATAACTGCCAATTGTCTTACAGTGTTGATTCAAAGGTTATGTTTGACAATTATCTTTATGTCTCATCTACCACTGAGCAAATGAGAAACCATTTCAAGTCTGCTGCTTATAATATTGCTAAAGATTACAATTTAGATGAGAATAGTTTAGTTGTTGAAATTGGATCAAATGATGGAGTTTTTCTAACCCATTTAAAAGACCAGAACATTAAGATTTGCGGAATTGAACCTGCTAAAAACATATCAGCCTTAGCAAATGAAAAAGGCTTACACACTTATAATGGTTACTGTGATAAAGATGCAGTTGATTATGTCTTGTCTAATTTTGGTAAAGCAGATGTAGTAACAGCTTTTAATGTATTTGCACATGCTGATGATCTTAAATTAATTCTTGATAGTGCCTTTGAAATATTGAAAGATGATGGAGTTTTTATTGTTGAAAATCAATGGTTATTAAAGACCATGTTTGATTTAACCTTTGACAATATTTACCATGAGCATTTCAACTACTGGTCTGTCACTTCTATGAATAATTTTGTTAGAAGAAATGGATATCACATTCAAAAAGTAGAAAGATATTCAACTCATGGTGGTTCAATTAGAGTTCATATTTCCAAAAACCCAACCAAATGTGAGTCTTTAAATAGTTTTCTTGAGTTGGAATATTGTCATGGACTTACTACTTTTGAAGCATATGAAAGATTTGCACAGAGAATCAAAGAATGCAAGAAAAATACAGTTAAGGCTTTTGACGAACTACATTCAAAGTATGGCAAGGTTGTAGGTTATGGCTCTCCTGCAAAAGCCACTACGTTATTAAATTACTTTGGCATTGATCATAATTATTTGTCATTCATTATAGAAGATAATCCTTTAAAATATGAGAAAATCGTGCCTGGAATTAAAGTTAAAATTATAGGTAAGGATTTAGCCAGTTCAATTATTCCTAAAGCAATAGTTGTTATGGCTTGGAACTTCTATGATGAAATTATTAAAAACAACCAAGCTTTTATTGATAAGGGCGTAGAGTTTTTAAATATAAAGGATTTGCAAAATGGCTAATGAACTTTTAGGTTTAAAGTTTGATATTTATTGTCCAGCTAATAATTACGAGCAGCAAGATATTGTTGTTGAGCATTTAGCGAATCAGGGTTTTGAATGTAAGAAGTTTGATGGCGCTAATTATCCTTCATGGTCTAAGATTATCAATGAATGTATGGAGCAAAGTGAAGCAGATTACTTCTTCTACGTCTCACATAAAAATAGGCCTAATAGAGAGCAATTTATTAAAAGTGTTTCTTTGTTAAAATCTGGATATGCAATTGCTGGAATGTTTGATATGACTTTCCATGGCATCAATAAAGATTTAATTAGAAAAATTGGGCCTTATGATGAAAGATATCTAAATGGTGGTTGGGAAGAAGTTGATATGTTTTGGCGATGTTGTGAAAATAATATTGCTGTGTATGCAAATCAAGAATCTTATTACACATGGGAAAAGAGCACATGGAAATATGGTGGATTCCCTCATTTTAAAAAGAAATGGTTAGAGCCTGTAGGTGATAACTATATTCATAAGTTGATAGAAGAAGAAAAATATAATTACAATTTTGGTGAATATAAAGGATCAAAGTTCTTACCATGGAGAAACTCTTTTATTCGTCAACAAGAAGAAAATAAGAATAACTATCGTGATTGGAAAGTTATGAAGAAAAACTCATTTTTCTTGTAGGATTTTTTTGATATTTGTTGTAAAATTGAAATATAAGCACTTTTACAATTGTGGTTTGTCGGTGGCTTGACATCGTTAGATAAATTTAAAGGGATAAAGTAATTCTCTACTACTCCCGCCTCTAGAGGTCATTCAAGCAAGCCTAGTTTCTGTGAGTTTCAGGTCCAAACCCTGGAAATATGGAGTAAGATGAGAGTTATAAGGCAGCAATCTTATTAATTCTAGCAAACATCGATACCTAAGAAACAAAAGGTAGTTATAGGGTCCGAGGTTCACGGTTGAGGGCTTTATAGCAGATTGATAGGTGAAACGGAGTTTGTATACCGGAATAATCTTGAAAATCGGTCAAGTAATCTTCGTGGAGATGAAAGACATGAAGTGAATTGAATCTTGCGTAAAGATTCAATAGGATGCGCTCACTTCAGTAGAGAAGGGCATAGCTCAATTTAGAGCACCGCACAAAAGCGTTGATGTTGGTTTGGAGTAATTAAAGTAACAAAAGCATAAGTTACAAATACCAACTGCCCATAAAATTAGACGTGTCTCGCATTAGTGGTAAGCAGTGATTGTTGAGAGAAGGTTTGCATAATTAATTTTATATTCTCTTGATGAATAATGGATGAACGCATATTCTAAATTATTCACTCTCAATAGAAACTAATGTCAGACTGGAATGCCGCCAGTATAAAATGGACACTGCGTAGCTTGACAAATTGTGGACAAGCACTTGAAATATATGATGCGGATATTTTAAAGTGTCACGAAGCTACATACCCTGGAATTAGTCTCATTCCAGGGTTTTT
>JACCDJ010963029.1_pt1 | contig 13138 bp, 10 predicted proteins | sample 7444481 | NCBI WGS metagenome assembly JACCDJ01 (sample SAMN15323435, study PRJNA562643) | freshwater metagenome | isolation source: river surface water | place: USA:Blue River Watershed | collected 2017-08-15 | reverse complement strand
GGAGGAAGTGCAACAATCACGGCTACAGGTACTCCAGCTGGAGGAACCTATGCTTGGTCTACAGGGGGTACAGGTGCGAGTGTAACAGTATCGCCAACGGCTACGACTAACTATACGGTAACTTACAACGTTCAAGGATGCGGAACAGGAACTTTTACATCTTTGGTAACTGTGAATTCAACTCCAACCGTACAAGTGAATGACACATCAATCTGTCAAGGTCAATCAGGATCAATAACGGCTGTTGGTTCCCCAACAGGAGGAACTTATCTTTGGTCAAACGGTCAAACCTCCCAAACGATAACAGGATCACCATCATCTACCGTTAATCTATCGGTAACCTATTCACTAAATGGATGCACATCATTGGCAGACAATGCAATTATTTTTGTAAATCCAATTCCGGCGGTTGATTTAGGTTCAGACACAGTTCTATGTCAAAATGCATTGCCTTATGTTTTATCCTCGTCTGTATCAAATCCTAATTCCAATTATCTCTGGAATACGGGAAATACATCGTCAATGTTAACTATTACAAATGGGGGTCAATATTCCTTAGTGGTAACGGAAAATGGTTGTTCAAACACAGACACAATATTCGTTTCTATCGATCCTTGCGCTAATTTATTTCAATTAGAAAGTTTAGGTTTGGAAATTTTCCCAAATCCAACGAATGATGTTTGGACAATTGCGAGTGAAATTTATCAAGTAGATAAAATGGAATTATTTGATTGCACAGGTAAATGCCTAATTGCGTCTTTGCCAAAAACAACTCAAATTATACTATCAAGTCAACAATATACTCCTGGGGTTTATTTATTAAAACTTCGCGTAAATGGGAGCGAACTAATTGAACGATTAATAAAATACTAGTTTAATAAACGCTGTGCAATTTGTACAGCGTTTGTTGCAGCCCCTTTTCTCAAATTATCGGCTACAATCCAAAGGTTGATAGTATTGGGCTGGCTTTCATCTCTTCTAAGTCTTCCAACAAAAACATCATTTTTTCCTTCGGCATATTTTGGCATCGGGTAAGTGAATGTATCTAAATTGTCTTGAATAGTAATTCCAGGTGTTTTTTGAAGTATTGTCCTAACATCTGAAATATCGAAATCAGTTTCAAACTCAATGTTTACTGCTTCAGAATGACCTCCAACAACTGGAACACGAACTGCTGTAGCCGTAACATTAATTTTAGTATCAAGAATTTTCTTCGTTTCGTTCGTTAACTTCATTTCTTCTTTTGTATAGCCATTATCAGTGAAAACATCACATTGAGGAATACAATTTTTGTCTATTGGATATTTGTAAGCCATCTCTCCTGTAATTCCATTGCGTTCGTTTTCCATTTGTTGAACGGCTTTAACACCTGTACCTGTTATGGATTGGTAAGTAGAAACAACCACGCGTTTTATCCCGTATTTGTTATGCAATGGCGCTAGGACCATTACCAATTGAATCGTACTACAATTTGGATTCGCAATTATTTTGTCTTCTTTTGTTAAGAGATGTCCGTTAATTTCAGGTACAATTAACTTTTTGGTAGGATCCATTCTCCAGGCTGATGAATTGTCTATCACAGTTGTCCCAACTTTCGCAAATTTCGGAGCCCATTGAAGTGATGTCTCACCTCCCGCAGAAAAAATGGCAATATCGGGTTTTAATGATAAAGCCGTTTCTAAACTCACTACGGAATAGTAGTTTCCATTGTAGGTGATTTTTTTCCCAATTGATTTTTCAGTAGCAACGGGGATTAATTGGCTTATTGGGAAGTCCATTTCCTGGAGTACATCCAACATAACGTTTCCGACCATTCCCGTTGCACCTACAACTGCTACTTTCATTTCTTTACAATTTAATGGTTAATTAATGTTTTATTCCTAAAGTTGGCGGTAAATTTAATATATTTGAATGCACATGAAATCTATTCTTGTATATTTATTTACATGGATTTTAATTGTACTGACAAATTCAGTAAACGCTCAAGTTATTGATGATTTTTCGGACGGTGACTTTACAACTAATCCAACTTGGTCAGGCACAACCGCTGATTTTACAGTAAATACATCTCAACAGTTGCAATTGAATAATTCGATTTCAGCAACTTCTCAACTCACCACCTCGCACAATTTATCTGATTTAAATGCTAAAGAATGGCGAATTTGGGTTAAACAAAGTTTTTCTCCTTCTTCAAGTAATTACGGACGAGTATACTTAACGGCAGATAATTCAGATTTAACCCTAGTTCAAAATGGGTATTACCTGCAATTTGGAGAGGCAAATGCAGTTGATGCAATTCGTTTATTTAAAATTCAAGGGGGCGTTTCAACTCAGCTGTGTGCTGGAATTGATGGTCAAATAGCCAATAGTTTTACGACTCTTGTTAGGGTAAAGCGTGATGCCCTTGGCAATTGGTTTTTGTTTGCGGATTTGTCAGGGGGACAGAATTTTATTTTACAAGGAACAGCTAGCGACCCTGGCATGCTAACCGGGACATATTTTGGAATATTAAATGTTTACACATCGAGCAACGCTAATAAATTCTTTTACGATGACATCTACATTGGAAATGAAATTATAGACAACCAACCACCAGTCTTAACTTCGGCTGCAGCGGTTTCTTCAACTCAACTGGATGTCTTATTTAACGAATCGCTTGACCCAACGAGTGCTCAAAATGTGTTGAATTATTCGTTAAATCCAACAGTTTCTCTTTCATCAGCGGTGCTCGATCCCTTGAACACTTCACTGGTGCATTTATCTTCTTTAACGGGGTTCATAAACGGAACTGCATACACATTAACCACAAACAACATTTCGGATGTATCAACGAATCTTTCTGGAAATCAATCGACTACTTTTCAATACTTAGTGTCTGATTCTGTTGTTCATGGTGACGTAATTATCAACGAGTTTTTTCCTGACCCAACGCCTGTAATTGGTCTTCCTGAAGTTGAATTCGTTGAAATTTTTAATAAGAGTAATAAAATTTTTAATTTGACCGGTTGGAAAATTGGCGATGCATCTTCAGATGGAACGATTGCAAATGCATGGTTATTACCTGGAGAGTACAAAGTTTTGACGGCAACTGCGAATATTCCGCTTTTCACTTCAACAACCGGAGTTGGGGTAACGAGTTTTCCAAGCTTAAATAACGCGGGTGATGATGTGGTGTTGAAGGATAATTACGGTCAAATAATAGATAAACTCTCCTATACTGATGATTGGTACAAAGATGAAATCAAGAAAAATGGAGGGTATTCGCTTGAATTGATAAATCCAAACGATCCGTGTTCAGATGATGACAATTGGATTGCTTCAACATGGATTTTAGGCGGAACTCCAGGAAGTGTAAATTCTGTTAACAGCACAATTCCTGATACAACATCTCCGTCGATTTCAATTTCTTTGGCTTTGACTCCTAATTTTTTAGAATTACAATTCGATGAAGGAATGGATTCTACGTCACTCGCGAATGCCCTGCTTTCGTTTAATCCAAATCTTACAATTCAAAACAAGTTTATACAAGGGGTTTTTCCTAAATCAATGATCTTGCAATTTAACGAAAACTTGGTCGGTTCACAATTGTACTCCTTTACCCTTGGCCCAATATCTGATTGTTGGATGAATTCAACGGAGTGTAACGGGACATTCATTTTACCCGAAACAGCCCAAAAAGGAGATGTGATCATCAACGAAATTCTTCAAAACCCATTAAACGGAGGTCAAGATTGGATTGAATTATATAATAATTCCGACAAAGTAATAAACATAAAGGATTGGCAATTTGCGAATTTTGACAATGACACTATAGCTAATTTCAAAACGATTGCTGGCGATTATTTGCTTCAACCGAATGATTTTGTGGTACTAGGAAAAGACTCAAGTTTTGTAATACAAAATTACCCTTTTGCGGTGCCAGGAAAATTTTTATTTAGCGAATTACCCAGTTACAACAACGATTCCGGAACTGTTTATTTGATTTATAATGCTGAAATTATTAACAAAGTTTCTTATCTCGATGAGTGGCATTTTGATTTATTAGACAATACAGATGGAGTTTCACTTGAGCGAATAGATCCAAATGGTTTGTCCGATAGTGAATTCAATTGGCATTCCGCTGCGGAAGATTATGGTTTTGGAACGCCGGGTAGAAAAAATTCTCAATTTTTACCTGCTGTGTCGAATGGAAATTTAACCTTGTCCAATGAGGTCTTTTCGCCAGATAATGATGGCTTTGAAGATATTTTACAAATCTCATATACGCTTTCGGAACCGGGAATGCTTGCAAAAGCGCAAATGTTTGACGAACGGGGGCGTTTAGTGAAAACTATTTTTTCGAACGAATATCTTGGAACTGAAGGTGTTTTTTATTGGGATGGAACCACAGAGAATCAAGCTAAAGCAAGTATTGGCATATATATCTTGCGATTCGAAGTGTTTTCAACATCTGGGGGTGTATTTTTCGTAGCAAAAAAAGCTGTGACCTTGGCAGGTAAGCTTTAATTTTGTTTAAATTCTGTTTTATGAAAAAGTTATTCCTTACAACATTCTTGTTCTTAGCAATTTCATCAAGTTCTTGGTCGCAACAATACAAAACAGCCATAGGTATAAAAGGTGGCTATCCTTCTCTCGGTGGCCTTGACATTAAACACTTTTTGAGACCGGGTTTTGCGGTTGAAGGAACTATTGGTGGCTATTCAAATACGATGTTAATTTCTGCTTTAGTTGAAGTTCAACAATCATTACCTGAACCTACTGGATTGGATTGGTATGCGGGTCTTGGTCCAACTTTAGGAGTAACTTCTGGAGCATATGTTTTATCTGTGAATGGAGTGATCGGATTGGATTATACTTTTCAAGATTTTCCGTTAAATTTATCCTTAGATACTGGTCCGGTCCTTTCACTAAGTCCAATTGGTTTTGGATGGGGAGGTGGCTTAGCAGTCCGATATGCCTTCAAATAAAGAAAAAATTTCACCGGGTTCAAGAAATTGGATAGCCAAATATTTTGAGCTAGAAGAAAACGGAATCATTACGCTTTCACTAGATGAATCGAATGACGAGTTGGAAGAATTAGTAGAATTAATTTCATCTAAAACCGGCTTGGTTTTCGGAGTTGCTAATTCTTTTATTTTTTCAAATAAACTTGAAAGGGACCATTACACCCAAGACGAAGCGTTGAAATTACTTTTATTTGAAGCCTTAATGCTTGCCTATCTTCAGAAAAGTGGTAAGAACTTTAATAAAGAAGCATTCATTCAAACGCTCTGTCAGTTTTATAAAATTTGGAAAGAAGAAAGATGGGTGGATAAATGGTTAAAAGGAGACCAAATTCATGAATTGGAAAAAATACTAGCAAATCGCGTAAAAGTAAATACTTCCATTTTTGGCTCGAACTATTGGATCAATCATTTATCAAATGCATTAACTTTTATTGATGTTTTACTTTTTATTGAATTCCTTAATGAATCTACCATTTCTTTTGAAGAAAAGCGCAACAATTATGCTTTTTCAGTTCTCAAGGGCGCAGTAGCAGCGGCATTGGCAGATGAATTAATAGAGCCTAAAGAACAACGAATTATTGATCACCTTTTAGCCTCGGCTGATTTGCCGCGTCACTATCAACGTGAACTAGAAAACTACATGAATAAAACCCATGAGTTAGCCGCAATTAAATTTGAAAATAAACAGTTGGCTAAAATCACATTTAAATTGGCTTTATTTATTACAGAAGGTACGCATGCCACAACTGAACAAGAAGAATCCAAGTTGCAAAAATTGGGAGAACAGTTTGGACTTAATGCTATCGAAATTGAGGAATGTCGATTAATTTGCGATGCTTTTATTTTTGATCAACATTTGCAACTAAACCAAATAAAAGAGGACAATCAGATAAAAGTTGTTTACAAAGGATTCTCAAAACGTTGGATAAGAATTTTAGGAAGAAATAAAGATAAATTCGTAAATGAACTGAAGGAGAGTAAGGAACTCATAGCGTTAATAAAAAAATCAACCCAACAAGACCTTTCCAAAGAAGAGAAAGAAAAGGTCAAAACACAATTTATGGACGTATTAAAGTCAGTTCCTTCGGTTGGAATATTTTTATTGCCTGGCGGTGCAATTTTATTGCCACTTATTCTAAAAATAGTTCCGGATTTGATGCCGTCTGCATTTAAAGAAAATGAAATAAAGAAAAAATGAAGTGTACCATACATGTTTACCTACTTAACGAATTGTTTTCACAGAAAATTGCAAATGAGCATCATGGTGGAGCAGAAAGTGCAGATAACAAAAAATACATTTGGGAGGATGAATTGGTTATTAGTAATAGGGTATTGAAATTAGATGAATTTCAAAATGCTGTTTACGAACTCAAAGGAATTTTGCCAAATGGAAATGAGTTCTCAGAAAACGTGAAAGCGATGCGATTAATTTTACTAAAAACAGAGAATTCCCCGGATTGTCAAGTTGGTGTTTCTGAATCCATTTTAGATCGATTAGAAATTGAAAGCGATAAAAACAACACAAAAATTAGTTTCTATATTAAGGACAACGAACCTCTAGCTAATCCGATTCCAGGTATTTATATAGCAAGTAAAGAATTTCCTAAAAGCCTGATACAGTTATAATGTTAACAATCAAAAATATTACCTTGTCTTATGATCGTCCGATTCTACGTAATGTTAATTTAAACGTAAGTCGTGGAGAGCTCATTGGATTAGTAGGGAAAAGTGGTGCAGGTAAATCTTCTTTATTAAAAATAATGGCAGGTATTCTTGCTCCAAATGAAGGTTCCTTAACATGGAATAGTGAGGAAATGCCAAACTCTAGCGAATTGTTAATACCGGGTTATAAAAACATATCCATAGTTAATCAAGATTTTAAATTAGATATTTATCATACCACTGAGGAAAATATCAGAGAATCCATACTCGGTTATCCATATATCAAACGTGAAAAGAGAATCACTGAATTGTTGAAATTGTTCCAATTACAACATGTGTCTCAAACAAAAGCGTCATATCTATCCGGTGGCGAGAAACAAAGATTAGCCATTGCTAGAGCTATTGCACATGCTCCCGATGTGCTACTTTTGGATGAACCATTTGGTCACCTAGATGCAGTTTTAAAACAACGACTATCCGAAGTGATTTTAAAATTGAAATTCCAAGAAAATTTAGGTATTATTCTAGTTTCACATGATCCACAAGATATTTTAGGGTTATGTGATAAAATTACATTCTTAAGAAAGGGCAAATTATCAAAGTATAGAAAACCGCAAGAGATTTATTATCAATTGAAAAATAAAGAAATTGCGAAATTATTTGGTCCAGTGAATGAAATAAATTTTGGAAATAAAATTCAATTATTTCGACCAGATGAATTTGAAACCTCCGAAAAAAACGGAATTCCTGTTTCCTTTCAATATGCCATGTTTAGCGGGGGATTTTACCAATCATATATGCTATGTGAAGAAAAGTTGATTGTCTTGTACGCGAACAATCCATTGTATGACGTCAGATATATTCAAATAAGAAGAAAATTAGAAATATGAGTTATTTGAAAAAATACTCTTCTATCATAATTGGTTACTTCAATTATCAAAATAATCACGCAGCTGCATTGGCCTACTATAGTTTGTTTGCATTAATTCCCATTGCCTTTGTTAGCTTCTCTCTTTTTGGGAGAATTTTCGGTCAAGAAACAATTGAGCAAATATTAATAAGGTTTTTATCCAATCAAGTCGGGATAAAAGATACTGCTGCGATAGTAGAATTTTTCACTAACACACAATTTACAAAACCAAATATTTGGATGGAGCTTCTGAGCGTTATAGCCATAATTGTAACTACCTCTGCGATGACGTCGTCAGTTAAGAGAGGAGTGAATGATATCTTGGATGTGCCAATAAAAAAAAGAACACGCGTGGACTTAGTCAAAGAAGTCATCCAATTTCGACTATTTTCAATTCTTGCCATTGCACTGTTTATGCTTTTCCTGATTGTGGTGTATTTCAGTCAACTATTCTTGATTTCCTTGCTTGAGTTATGGTTCAGCGAGGAGAATTTTTTGTTTCAAATTGCATTATCTTTTATAAGTTTTGGTCTTTCTTATTTCTCGTATTTTTCCATTTTCTTTATCGTTTATAAGTACGGTCACGACGGAGTAGTTGAATTTAAAACAGTAGCAGAAGCAGCACTATTTTCTTCTACAGTTGTTTGTATAAGCCAATTTGCCATTAAATATTACCTTCAACATTTTTTCGTTTTCAAAGATGCAGGATTAACGGGATCTATTCTAGTAATCTTAACATGGATTTATTTTACATCACATATCTTATTTATGGGATCATTTTATATTAAAAAAATACACAGACTTGCTAATTAGAATTAAAAACCTTATCTTTTAGTCAAACTTTTGTTATGAAAACATTCTCTCACCTTATTCTTTTGGGACTTTTAATTGCATGTTCGCCCAAATCGTTAAAAAAACCTGTTTATTCTACTACTGTATTTCGTGGAGAAAGGGGAAAAAAGGAAGTGAATGCCTATAACAAAAACAAGGCACAACGCGAAAAGGATATGGCAGAAGCTATTGAAAAGGCAGACGCTGCGAAGAGAGCCTTGGAGAATCAGAAGAATGAATTAGCAGGAATAGATTCAACACAGCGTATTTCTTCAATTGATTTGAAATTACAAGAGGTGTTCAAACGAACACAGGAAATTATAAGTGAATTAAATAGTGTATCTCCTTACACTTCGAAAGGACATGAGAAGGCATTGAAATTATCTGCAGAATTAAATGATTTGATGCATAATCAAATTAATCCACTAGCAGAAATGATTGAATCCAATAAGGAGGTAGTGCGATTAGGTTCAGATATAAGCTTTGAAACTGGGAGTGCTAACTTAACAAAAGAGGGAAAAAAACAAGTGGCGGCACTCGTTCAGAAAATTGAAAAAGATATTCTCAATTGGAAGTCATATTTAAATCATCACAATGAAAATATATTTAGTAATACCGATTTTCGAACGATATTGGTTATCAATGGTTATGCAGATACTCAAGGAAGTACTAATGAAGCAGAGCGAAAAGAATTGAACACAAAATTATCTAAGGATCGTGCGGCTTCTGTAGCAAAAGAGTTTGAATTACAAATGAAAACCATTAAAGAAAAATATAAAGTAACAGTCGATCTAGAGATTAATGGTAGAGGTGAAGATACACCACCAAACTACAAACCCGGAAAAAAACTTGACGACGGAAGCAGGCGAATTTGTAACATTAACCTTGTTGTTGGTCCAAAGATGCTCATGTACAACGAAAAGTGATTACAAAAATACTGGTGGTTTTCTAAAGTCGAATTTTGCGTCTTTGAATAAACTAGAAGTATTGCGAATGCTCAGTAAAAAGCTCTTATTTCCTCCTATTGGCACCCAATAAAAACTTAGCGCCCAGCAATGCAAATTTCTATTTAAGGTAAAAAATGCGTTGGTAATACTTCCATCCATAAGATTAAAATTCACATTACCACTTAAATTCCAAGTTTTTGTAAAGCTCACGTCTCCGGTACAAGAAATGGTCTGAACTTGATTGAAAGATTTAGAATTACTCGAAGTAATAAATTGATTCGCCTGAAGAGAATAAATGTGTGAAAAAGTAACTTTCCACGGAATGTCAAAATAAATAGCATGTTCAGGATGGAGAGAGAAATACGCAAAAGCACTGTTCCAATTTTGATTGATTGATTCTACTTTGTCGCTCAGAATTTTTCGAGTTTTTTTCGGCGCCAATAATAGTGTGGTAGTAAAATTACCACTGAGTAAACGTCCGATACCTTGGTTATTTCTTAATGCAAAAGTTGACAAATTAGCACCTGTAGAATCCCATGCGTAGGGACTAAATGAGGCATTTGAAACAAAATTCAACCAGTTTTTAGGACTTATCCTTAAATTCAAGGAAATCATGGAGAGTCGCATGGAATCTTTTAAAAAATCATAATTCCCATTGATAGAAAATTGATCAATCAACCGAATTTTCTTATAGCCCGTAACGGTATCTTTCTCTGACTTAATTTTTAATTCTAATGTGTTGTTGAAACCAAATGTTAGAAAAGAAGCACCAACAGAATTTCCAACAGAATAAATACTGCGTTCATAGGGAGAATAATTCACTACGGATTGATTAACTCCAACACTATCCGAAATGAGAGGGTTGAGCTTAGGGACAAAACGATAACCGATAGAAGGAGTAAGTAAATGCCTGAGTTTAGGTTTTGATTTGCCAATCAATTCGTAATAACTATAAACAACCGTTGTTGCCGTAACATTAAAATTGACTTCATGAGCCATTCCAATTTCTCTCAAGGTATCATTAATGGTAGAATTTGTTGCAAAGTCAAAAGATTTTCGTGTTTGTTGAAAATTTATCTTGTTTCCATAATTAAATACAGGATTGATTTTAATGGCATTAGAAAATAAACCAAGAGAAGTTTGAATAGACATCGATTGTGAAATCCCATTTAAAAATTGTTGTCCAATTTGCTGAAAATTTGCTTGATTAAGCAGCGTGTCCGCAAAACTAGATCTATTTTGACCTTCAAAATTGTAAGTTAACCCTATCCTTGAAACCGCTTTCGTGAGTTCATTTTTGGGATATAAAAAAATCTTTTTAAATGGAAAGACGCGCGTTAAATTAGCGTTCAAAATTGGACTAATCAGCGCAATATTTTTAGCAACAGAATTTTGCCGAAGCGACCATTTTAAGCCCATGGAAAACGGCTTCCCAGGAAACAATCTGTTGATGTTAATGTCGGAATTGAAACTATTACTAAAGTATTCTGGATTTATGGGATCTAAATTATTTTTTGAATTGTTATCAGAAATTAAATTTACACTTGATGAAAAATTCCAATAAGGAGAAGCCTTGGGATCTTGTCGGTGTGACCACATCAAACTAAATTTATTCTGATTTGAATTAGATGGAAAACCAAGTCTAAACTGTTGAAATCCAAGAGATAATTTGCCAGTGAATCCATATCTTTTGGCATAATCCAAATCATTTCGTAGCCCCCAACTACCCCTATTGTAGAGGTTGGCATATAAAGTTGTTTGCAAAAAATCATTTATTGGAATGTAATAACCGAGATTTTGAATTCCAAATCCGTAAGCAGAAAGCGGAACAAATTCGGGAAAAAGTAATCCTTTTACTTGTTCTTTTTGCTTCGTAGGTATCAAAGCAAAAGGCAAGCCAAGAGGAGTAGGGATGCCATTTATGTGCAGGTTTAGCGGACCCGTAACAATGCGTTTATCTGGAACAATCACCCCTCTTGCTAGCTGAAAATGATAGTGAGGTTCTGGTAAGTCGCAGGTTGAAAGTTTTCCATGCCTGAGGTGCAATTCATCGTCTTCATGTTTCTTTGCAATCTCCATTCTGAAGTACAATTCTTCTTGTTTAAGAGAGAGTTCTTCTAAAAATCCTTTTTTTGTTTGTGTATTATATTTCAAGGAAACACATTGTATGGTTTCATTTCCTTCTGTAAAAACTGGAAACTCGATTTTATTGCTGTCTTTGTCGTATGAATAGCGCGCTTGGAGTTCATTTTTTTCAAGGTCAATACAGATATAACCTGCTGTCATTTCAATGCCATCCATTTGAACATTTGCTTGTCCATACAGGTGCACCTGTTTTTTTTTTACGTCTTTAAAAATTGAATCACGAGCGCTGTACTTGATGATAGATTCTACTGACTCATCGTTGACAGTAATGATTTTAATCTGCTCTTGTTGGCCCGTAACCTTGCCCGAAAGTTGCATTATTAACAATGCGACGAAGAAAAGTAGACATTGATGACGTGAGACTATCAAACCTTTGGAACTAATTTTGTAAAGTAGCACAAAACTACCAAATTTAACCAAGTTAATGAAGAACGTAAATTTCTTTATCTTATTGAATACTCGAGTAAAAATACTCCTCATTTCTCTTTTCGTATTAACGAATGTTGGAGCTCAACTGAATCCAATCAAAACAGTCGTGATTGATGCTGGGCATGGAGGAAAAGATCCCGGTTGTCATGGCGGTTATTCCAATGAAAAAGAAGTTTGCTTGTCAATGGCGTTAAAATTAGGCGCGATGATTAAAGAAAAGTACCCGTCAATAAAGGTAATTTATACAAGAGATAAGGATGTATTTGTTGAATTATTGGAGCGCGCGAATATTGCAAATAGGGCGAAAGCTGACTTGTTTATCTGTATTCATGCAAATGCGGGTAGTAATGTTGCATATGGTTCAGAGACATATGTCCTGGGACTGCATCGAACAGAGGCACAACAGAAAGTAATGGAAAGAGAAAACTCAATTATTGAATTAGAAGAAGATAAAGGTGCTAAATATAAAAATTTCGATATGTCTCCGGAGGCCATGATTGCTATGCAACTTCAAGGATCAGTGTTCAGAGATTACTCAATACGTTATGCCGAGCTACTTCAAAAAGAATTTAAAAAAATGGGTCGTTTTGACAGAGGGGTTAAGGAAGCGGGTTTTTACGTTCTGTACAAAACAGCAATGCCAAGCGTGTTGATTGAAACCGGGTTTTTAACCAACCCAACAGAAGAAAAATTGCTTGCAGATGCAAGCGGTCAACGTGAAATGGCACTTGCCATGTTTAAAGCGTTTGAAAGGTATTACAACCAATTGTCCGGGAAAGAAACTATGGAAATAATTAAAACGAACCCTCCCCAACAAGATAAAACCCCAACTAATTCGACGGTTATACAAGAAACAAAAGACAGTACAGGCTTAGTATTTAGAATACAAATTGAAACCTCTGATAAGAAAATACCTTTGAATTCGTCACGTTTCAAAAACTTGGATATTCACGAATATTACCAAGATAAATTGTACAAATATTGTACAGGTGAGTTTAAAAATGATATTCAAGCAGCGAGACAGCGAAAAATTGAATTGATTGAGCAAGGATTTAATAATGCTTTTGTTGCAGCTTTTTTGAATGGAGAGCGCATTAGTATTGAAAAAGCTATTAAATTAGCAGAAAAGAAATCAGATTGAGATTTTCAAAAGAAATAAAAGCCGCTGTTGTTGCCATTTTGGCCATAGTTTTACTCGTTTTAGGTAT
>JACCDJ010083058.1_pt1 | contig 13138 bp, 31 predicted proteins | sample 7444481 | NCBI WGS metagenome assembly JACCDJ01 (sample SAMN15323435, study PRJNA562643) | freshwater metagenome | isolation source: river surface water | place: USA:Blue River Watershed | collected 2017-08-15 | reverse complement strand
TGCGATACCCTTGCAACTGTGTCAGTGGTATCCGATACAATAACAATAACACAATGCGCTTGTGCCCAACTATTTACAACCCCCGAAAATAACTAAGAATAGGAAATAAAATAATGACAGTAAGCATCGAACATAATCTAAAGTTTGTGACAGAGGTAGACGAGACTCATCCAGTAGGAATGCAACTCTTAGCACTTGAGGAGTCTGTGCGTATTGCAATGCTTGAGTCAATGCTGAAGGACCTGCTTGTGCCTGTACTACTTCCAGAAATTAACAAAATCAACGAAGGCGGCTCCTATGCAATTCTAAAGGTGGTTGCATAATGATGACACGCAAGGACTACATCGAAACTGCAAGAATTCTAAATAAGTTTTCGGATAGTATTGACTCTCACGATTTCGATAATTTAATTTTCGAATTTAGCGAATGGTTTTTGTCAGATAATCCAAGATTTGATGAACAAAAATTCTATGATGCTTGCGTTGATGATGCAAAATTTCTTGCAACTCTAAAATAAAAAACAAAATCCTGAGCACGATTTAAAACTGCTCAAAAAATTTCCTAGGCGATCTAGCGTGTCGTCCACAGGTCTGACCAAGTTATCCACAGGTTTACGTGTGAGATTAATCACACCCTTTAAGCGTCTCATTATTTAAGATTACTGAGGAGTAATTATACTTTTGTCAGTCGGTAATGATAGGATTACAGAGTAACAAAATAAAGAAAGAAGGGTAAACCTAATGGCACTAACAATAATCGACAAAACCGAATACTATGAGATTGCAGATGAGCAACACTTTTGTTGCGATGAAAGCCAATTTAAGTATTACTGCGAAAAGCACTTAGAGTTTATGGGTTGCTATTTCTGCCAATTTGACTACGACAAGGACTGCGAGGAACAACACTAATGAACGAATACCTATACTCAGTAACAAGCACTAATGATAGCAATACTAAGCCTGATTGGGTTGGTCGATTTAGCGATGCCCTATCTGCCGTGAAAAGTTTTGAGTCTTTCTCAGACCACGGATTTGCTAATGAATACCGAACAGTTAATTTGTCAGAGCCAAGCGGTAAGATGCATACAAAGATTTTGTATCGCTCAGGAATTGTAGGGGGTAAGTAAATGGGAAGTGTAACAGCAATTGGATTAGCAGATAGCGTCCTTGATTTAGAAACTCAGTTAGCCTATCACTTGCAGGGTAATCACTATCCACCAGTACCACTAAGCATGGTTCAGCCTTGCATTGATGCTATTGATGCATACTATGAGGAGGACTATGAACGATTTATTGCTATGCCTGAAGGCGTATTCTATAAGGGCATGAGTCATGCACCAGCAAGAGCAATTGTAGAACAACACCACTTATCTTGGTTCATTGACCCAGTAGAGGAGGACTAAATGTCTGATACAATAATTGCTATGGAATTGATCCACGCAGATAACTTAACACCAGACCAAGTAATGCTTGGTGATTTAATCAAGATTGATGATGACATAGTTGAAGTTGTTTTTATTGAGAGTGACTCAACAGGAGATAACTATGACATACAGACACAAAACGAGTTTGGTGAAAAAGAGTTTGTTCAGTTTGCATACACTGATTTAATTCCGTTGTATGTTTTCATTGATGAAGATGAATAGTTAAAAGTAATTTTGTGTGCTTCCCCGCACAAAATTCCTAGGTAATTTGCCTAGCGTGTCGGATTTGACATTTTGTTATAATGTATGTTAAGATTAATTCATGAAGAAATCAAAAGAGGAATTACGCAGGCTTATGGAATTACGCCGTAGCAACGCTGCCTCTGCCGTACCAAATAAAAAGAAATACAACCGTAAAAAATGTCAGTCTGAACTGATACACTTAAAGTATAACAACAACTAAGAAAGGTCGTGCCCCCATGACATTCGAAAACGATGAGTATTTAGACTCATACTATGCAACGACTTGCCCTTCATGCAAGGAAAATTCTGTCGATGACTATGAAGATAAGTGCACTCACTGTCTACTTGAAGAAATGTCCGCAACCTATAACGAAGACATTGCGTTAGAAATGAGCCTTAGCCTTGACTACTAATACACTTAAACTAAAAAGATCTAATGATAGAAAGGTGGCTAACCTTGTCACTAAGAATGGAAAGCAAGCCGCAATTGCTAATACTTTCGGGCTCCCCGCAGGAAAAAACTATTCATGTCCTGGCGCTACGTCTGTCTGCGAGAGTGTTTGCTATGCAGGCAAATTGGAAAAGATCTTCCCTACAGTAAAGGTTAACCTTCTACACAATTGGGACCTACTCAAAGACGCTGATGGCGAAACCATGGTCCGCTTACTTAATGAGATGATTGTTGATTTCAAGAATGATTGTATCAAGAAAGACGCACCCATGCTATTTCGCATTCACTGGGATGGAGACTTCTTTAACGATACTTACGCATATGCCTGGAAAGTAGTTATTGATAAGCATGCCGATGTTCAATTCTGGGTATACACTCGTGTGAAGAGTGCTGCACTTATCCTTAAGGGTATTGATAATCTTTCTTTATACTTCTCTGCAGATAGCGAGAATGTTAAAACTGCTGTAGATCTAAAAATTAATAGTGGCGTACGCATGGCATACCTTGCTAAGAATTTTGCTATTGGTCAAGCAGATGTAAAAGAAATGATTGGTAAGCCTGCTGCTAAGTGTCCTGAGAATAATAAACAAATTCCACTTATTAGCAATGCAGGCTCCGCTTGCGTTTCGTGTTCACTTTGTGTATACTCTAAGAGTGACATAATTTTTTCAGCAACTAAGAAATGAGATGACATGGGTGATGTAATTATTTTATTGTTAACTGCAATTTTCTTTTCTTGTATTTTTGCAAGTCCTTTTTGAAAGGGGGCGTATCGGCAACCTAGCGCAAAACTTTTGATTTGTCAAGTCTCAACACGCTATTTAAGATGTAATTAAGGTCACACCCCAAACCCTCCCCAGGATTTGAGATTTATGAGATTTTTTGCTATACTTAATACATAACGAAATAACAATTCCAAATAGTGAGATTATTCAGGTACGAATTGAAAAATGTCAGTAGGAAATGTTATACTTAATACATACAACAACAAAGGAGAAATAAATGTCAGTAGCAACAGCAACATACAAGGTAGGCGACCTCTACACAACACAGAAGTCAAAGGTCACAGGTACAATCGTAGCAATCGAACCACAGGCTAACGGAAATGTTCGTGTAAAGTTAGATGTCAATGGCTCACACCGCTACACAACTTGGACGGCTAAGTAAATAAACATTGTGGCTCTCAATGATAAAAGAGTAAGAGTAGCGTAGTCGTTACCGCCACATAATCCTGAGCATGATGTAAAACTGCTCAACTTTAACCCCCTATAACAGAAAAGGAACAGACCCACATGGCAAGAGGAAAAGCAATCTCAGTAAAAATCGCAACACCAAAGGTAATCAAGGCACTTGAAGCATCACTCGCAAAGTTAGAGTCAGACTACGCATCACAAGAAGCAAACGAAGCAAAGTATGAGAAGGCTCGTAAGGCATGGCAGAAGGAACTTAGTGACTATGCCGTTGCCAACATCAAGAAGGCAGAAAACTTCCGCACTAACTATCGCTCATGGAACAATACACTTAACATTGACTATGACTTGACAGTTGCAGAGAAGGACTTGCCTAAAGAGCCTCAGCGTGACTTTGTAGTTATGCACCAGCATACATACACAGAGCAGAAGCAAGAAATTGAGAACGCTATTCGTATTCTCAAGATGACAGATGAGGAAGTAGTTAATACTTCAACATACAATGCGGTGGCTCGCTACCTATAATTTATCTATGCTAAGCCCTGCGCCATGATGTGTAGGTATGCCTTAGATAAGACTCCTAAGCATGAGTATAAACTGCTTCCCGCAAGGGATCCTTGACAAATGTCAGTGGGTGCCTGTACAATTAAATTAATCAAACAAAAGAAAGAGGGCCCCCATGGACCAAGTAACAAAAGTAGACAACCACTTCATGACAAGAGAATTTCTTGAGTCACAACTGGTAGCAAACAAAGCACGTATTAATCAATTAGAAGAGGCACATGCACAAGTAGTTCAGCGTTCATATGGAGAGGCTGCAGAGCGCTCACGTATGCGTAATGAAATGCAAGACTGGACCTTGGAGAACATGAGCGACGGTACAATTTCAGAAGATACTGCACAAGAGATTGCAGATATTTGCGGCTTTGAGTTAGCAAAAGAATTCGAATTGGAAGTTACAGTTCAGTATTCAATTACAGTTAACGCCGTAGACGAAGAGTCAGCAATGAATTTAATTCATGACATTGATTTTGATTCAGTGTCTGAGCCACAAGGGGTAACCTATCTATCATCCTCTGTGGACCGCATCGATATTTAGTAGGGGGCTACTAATAAACCTGAGCATGTTTAAAAACTGCTCCTCAATCCCCCAAAAATTTCCTAGGTGGCCTGTGGATAACTTTGTCAAGTCGACACACCGTGTGTTTAAGATCACATTAAAAAATGTCCAGATTGTCCACATCTAACTATCTTGATTTGCATTTGTCGGTGGGGTTGTGTATACTTAAACTATCAACAACAAAAAGGAGTAAACTCATGGCACATGAAATCGAAACACAAAATGGTAAGGCTTCATTCGCATCATTTCGTGAACCCGCTTGGCATGGATTGGGTACCGTATTCACAGAAGAAAAAACAACAAGCGAAATGCTTGCTGCTGCTAACCTAAATGGTTGGAATGTTCGTCTTGAAGATTTGGAAACCCCCTCACATTTAACAAGTGACAAAAACTATCAGTACGTTTTGCGTACTAATCCTACAGATAACACACAGACCGACATTCTTGGTGTCGTTGGTGAGCGTTATCACGTTATGCAGAATGAGGATTTATTCTCATTTGGTGATAACATTCTTGATGGTGGTGGTCGTTGGGAGACCGCTGGCTCAATCAAGGGTGGTCGTGTCGTATTCGGTGCATTAGCATTAGAGCGTGAAACTATCCTTGACCCTAACGGTGTTGCAGATAAGGTAAAGACTTATTTGCTAATTAACACATCACATGATGGCTCAATCGCTATTCAAGCATCAATTACACCTGTTCGTGTTGTGTGCGCTAATACTCTTAATCTTGCACTAAACACAACTAAGAAAAAGAATGGCGTTAAGCAATCTTTCAAGATTCGCCACACACAGACCGCTGCTGGTAAGGTACAAGTGGCTCGTGAGACTTTAGGTCTTGCACATAAGTACATGGATTCTTTTGACCTCATGGCTAAGGCTATGATTGAAACAGAAGTCAATGCTAAGCAATTTAACGACATCATTCTTGCTGCATACCCTAAGCCTGAAAAAGATTCTAAGGGTGCTTTCAAGAAGTGGGAAAACAAGGTCGATACAATTAACGACATCTACACAGGTGAATTTAATGGTATGATTGCTGGTAATGCTTGGGGTGCTTTCAATGCACTAACAGAACGCCTTGATTGGTACCGCTCTGCTCGTGGTGGTTCTAATGAATCAATCCTTGCATCTGCATCTGGTTTTGACCCTGCTATCAATGCAGAAAAGAATCGTTTGCTTAAAGTTGTGCAAAGCACTTTGCAAATTGCATAATTAAAAAAGTTCCTGAGCATGAATTAAAACTGCTCACACGGTCACGTAGTTCAGTTGGTTAGAACGCCACCCTGTCACGGTGGAGGTCGAGGGTTCGAGTCCCTTCGTGATCGCAAATCGCCTAGGTTATCTAGGTGTCCGATATGTCCGAATTGAGATTTTTAATAATCTTTATTAAGATCTCCAAATAATATTTCCTGGATTTTTCGATTACGATATTTGACATTTATCCCCTAAAACGCTACAATTAATACATGACCCAAACAATGAGAACGATTGACGAATTAGTCAATGAGATGTACATGGACAATGAGGCACATCTCGAATACATGGAAAATATGAACGGTGGGGATTGTGATTGTAACATCCACACTACCTTAAATACAATAGTCAAATACTGGTGGGATGAGGAACAATGTTAGGATATACTAAAATAGAATTAGATGAAATGATTGACTCAGTTGGTACTGCTCATGACTATACAACAGATGAAACTGTTTCTGATGGTTTGGCTAAGACCTATGCATTCCTCCAGGGCTTATGGGCAGAAGGGTACTTTGACTAATGTGGACTAAGTATGATTATCTATGTACTGATTGTGATGCCCTGATTGAAATCACTGCTTGTGCAGATAAGGTTTTAGATCCTGCCTGTATTTGTGGGGGATTGGGAATAGTTATCCTATTATCAGAATCAGATGGCAATGCCCCTATCCTTACAGATGTGAGCAAGGTCACACCACGTACAGTTGTAAAAATCGACTCAAACCCCTATAATTAATATATGGACCTAAACACATTTAAGCAGTACATCAACCTACATCTAATCAGTCTTGAACAAGACCTTGAAGAAAACCCTGCTTCTATCCATGTGGTAGATATCGAGGGACAAATCTATGCTACTAAACATTTAATCGAGGTGCTCAATGGGTAACTTTATTGAAATGGATATGGGTGAGTGGGAAGAAGCCTACAAGCCAATATATAATCATATAGACAGCAATGCCTCCTTTCAAGATGAGTCAGGTCAAGGCATTATGTTTGAGACATATGGGGATGAGGTTGCCTTTGTTAAGTCTCAATCCCCTGCAAATATCTGGACCTATGGCTCTGGCGATGACGGTGGTACCTATATATGGAATGGCTGGTCATTTGTAAATAGATTAGGATACTTCATTACTGAGGTACCGTGCCCAGAAAATACAACTATTCAAATTATGGTGGGAGAGCCAGACTTGACATGTGATTTCTGCGGTGATATACTTGACGAATACGAAACCCACGAATGCGAAGGAATACAAGAATGATACAAGCAAATAACCTAACACTTATCGGAAAATTTTCAGTAGATAGCGGACAAGCAATTGTTGGAGACCCATGCTACTTAGATGAGTGGAAAAATTGGGATAGAGATGTAGATAAGTTTGAGGACCATGTTAATAAGGTTGGAGAGTATGGCTATCTTGGTGCCTGCAATGCTACCCTTACTAAAGGATTTGGTTCATTAGGGAATATGGCAGTAGCATTTTCAACAGGATATGGAGACGGACTCTACCCTGTATATGCAGACATTACTGAAGATGGTCGTGTTGGCATGGTAGTTATTGACTTCACAGGCGAGTACGAAGTAGAGGACAACTAATGGGAGCCCGTATTAACTACGTATTTAAAGACTCAGACGCACATCCTGCAGTAGTACTATACAGCCACTGGGGTGAGACAGAATGGCAACGGGATTTAGCAATGGCCCTGGAGCATGCTAAGCCACGATGGGTAGATGACACATATGCCACACGTATGATGATTAGTTATCTTATTCAGGATTCCGTGCTGGAGGAAACAGGGTTTGGTATCTATGCCGTAGACCCTAAAGACTTAATGCTGGGAGACTTTACAGTTATTATCGACCTACTACATAAGACTGTCTATGAAGAAGGCTCAGATGTCAAGGTAGACTGGAATTCATTCATAGCAGCATATGCCCCACAAAAGGTTAGCGCTTAGCGCATCATCGATCAACAGGTATGGGTCACCTGCTGATTAAATAAATAAGGATAGGGACGGCGTAGCCAGTGGGGGTTGCGCCTCCCTTCCCCTTCCTGTATAATAGATAAAGAGGAGAGACATGACTTACAGCGTTAGACGAAAGCCTGAAAGCACTAAAGAAATACAGTTCTCTAATCGTTTAGCAAAATTGCTAACTGAGGACATGGGACTCAACTTGGAAGCACTTGGCTTTCACTTGGTACATAACCACCCTGTTATTGTATCTCGCAGACTTGAAGTAGTTGCCTTGACTGCGGGGGAAGAGTATGATAAACTTATGACAGGATACTTAGGAGAGGATTACACAGAGCGATGGAAGTAGACTTTACAGATAGATGTGCTATCTTAGGACAGTTTTGGTATGAATACAGAGATGATGAGGAGTTAAAGCCTTTCATCTCATACAACGATGTAGGTTTGCCACTTGCTTGGTTTATTTCAACGGGAGTAGTAACAGCACTACCAATGGCAGAGGACTATGTAAATGAAACCTTTGCTATGTTCCTTGACGCTATGGAAGTTACAGAGGATGATGTTCTTGATGTTGATAATCTTGACGACCTGCTCGCAATCGTAGAGCAAAAGAAAAACGAACGAGACTCACAGTAAAAGGCTGCACCCTTCGGGGTGGGCCGCCTAGGTAATCTAGAAAAATATCATATATCTCAAACCTTGTCAAACCTCATATGATTGTATTACGAACCTATCTAAAAATTTCCCAGAAATAGATTACGATGGTTTGAAAATTTTTCCCAGAACTTATACCATATCAAACCTTATTTGTCAAACCTTTATATCAGGTGTATAATGAAGATATGCCTAGAGATCATTTTGCAGCAATGTATAGAAATCCATCACATAGACATGATGTCCCACATGACTCATATAACTTTGATAAGGCTATTGGTGCTTTAACTGGTATGTTGTATTCTATTGTTACTCTTAAGGCTTTCTTTCCTTCCGCTCCCGCCCCAGAAATGATTAATAATCCTGTTAAGGACGCCGAAGGCGGGGACAGAAAGTATACACAACTAACCCTATGGTAAATATAAACTGTCAATGTGGATGCAAACCTGATAACTGTGTATGTTGTTGTAGCAAACCACAAGGTTGTGCACATAACAAACCTTTATAAAGGTATTACGAACTTTTGATTATTTTTCCCACATTTTCCAAACCTTTATAAACTTTTTTAAGGTTTTTTAAAAAGATTAAGATCCTTTCACAAAAAATCGCTGAACTTTTTAGGGCAAATCATGCATAAAAAGACTTGACAAACCATGGTTTTGCATGTATAATGCCCAAACCTTTATATGATGGTTTGACAATATGGAGCATATGTGGTATAAGGGTTTGAAGGTTTGGGGATATGGGGTTTGGTGGTTTGGGATTAAGGCCGCCTTCTATAAAAGCGCTCCCTACTCCACTACTCTCCACTATCCTCCACTTTAACCCTATCTAATAATCTAATCAGTAACATTTATCTGTGGATAACATGTGGATAACTATGACATTTTTGGCTTATCAGGCTGTGGATAACTATTGATTTGCGTTACAAGGTTCATCTATTCTATGTGATACAAAATCACCACATGGACAATAATCTGTCCTACAGGTACAATTATTCTTATCAATCAAACCCTCATTAACAGGTAGAGGGTCACAACTCTTATTGCTTACATGAGATACATATTCTCCACATGGGGAAAACCCTATATTATCATAAGCCATCTGGGTATGTCCACCTTGTTCTGTGCCTGTGCATAACTCTGGATTCATAAAACCATTCTATCATGCTATACTTAAACTATGATAAAAGTCTTGTGCTATAAGTGTGGAGGTATGTATCAAGCAACCTATGACACAAAAGACATTACGAAGCAGTGTCCAAAATGCCAGGGTATCAAACCTGTTTAATTGCTTTATTGACCATACGGATCAAAGCCAATCGGCTTATCTTTGACGCATCAAAGGTCTCTGTGTATCCATTTTGAGGCATATCCGCCTTATCCAGAAAGTAACCATATCTTTCCCTTAGTGTTTTTAGTACTATAGATTCGACCTGTCTTGCCTTATCCCGTTCGAAAAAATGCCAATACTTGATCAATACCCAGCCCTTGGTCCTATGGCTTGCAAACCTTCTGCCTGATATATCTGATATCCCTACCTTAACAGCCTTATGTAGTGGGCTATATAGTATATATAAGACTGCTGCTTCCATAGGATCATTATACTTGACATACCCTGCCAAAACTGAGATAATGGTTTGATGTATCCTAATTGTGGCACCTATGCAGGCTATCGCAAACACCATAACCACAAGACTAAACCTTGCCTTGAGTGTTTGGTTGCATCCAGTGTCTATAATAGATTACGATATGCCAAGAATAATCGTGCTCATGTGCAAGCGAAGTATCGTGCTTCAAACCTTGATAAGGTCAGAGAACGAGAGAGATCTAAAAATAGAAAACGTAGAGCAAAGATTACGAACGACTATAATGAACTCCAGGTTATATCTGTCTATGGGATTGATTGCTATTTGTGTGGTAATGAGATTGACTTCATGGCTCCCCGAAAATGTGGGGTAGAAGGTTGGGAGCAAGGATTGCATATCGATCATCTTGTTCCTCTTGCAAAAGGTGGCTCAGATACTTTAGAAAATGTTAGACCAGCACATGGTTTGTGTAATTTAAGGAAATGGGCAAACGAAGAATAATAACCAATAGTGCCCGTTTAGGGCATAGGGAGGTTTATTACTTCTATTTTGCGCCGAACTTTAAAGACTAATCTTTATATCCCCAGATGCCTCTAAACTCTCGATCCTCTGGGCGGAAGCCACCTGTCACAGCGTGAGCGAGTTTAAATAAGTCTGGGATGATTAGGTCGCCCTGTTGCCACTTATGAACTATTCGAATATCCTCGTTGTTCCAGATGATATCCTCTATTTTTCTTATTAGTGACTCAAAGTATGCCATGTCATCGCTGGTTGGATTCTGTCCATTGTAGGACACTAACTTCACCATTAACGGTGCTGGCAAGATAGTAAATCTAATTACTGGCTTACCTGTTAACCAGTGTGGAGCAATAATTGGATAGTTGTCTGCTAAGTTTGTGTGCTCACTTACAAAGCCAGCCCTCAACTGCGACTCTTTTACAACATCTGGCTCAGTAATAATGCTCTTAGTTAGGAAATCTTGTTCTTCCTTTGAAAGCATATTGAATACAACGTTTGTGTCTACAAAGTACGTTTTACCATTGTTATTATCTGTCTTAAAGTTGTACATGTTCCATGTTGAAGCAACAATAGGGTTTATGTAATATGTGTGCTCAACGTGCCACTCTACAATAACGTCATCTGGGCCGTGTTTAATATCTGATTTACGAACATGGTTTTCTATATACTCACTTGTATCATTAAGAAGTGACCAGCCTATCAACTTGCCCAGGCTTTTAGCAAAACTAAACTGTTCCTCTTGTGTTAGGTTAGCGTTTCTAAAGCATATTACAGAATCATTAATAAGTTTATCCTTGTACTGCTCAGCATTTTCTAAGACATTATCAATGCCAGGGAATTCTACAGGCTCTACATATATCATTTGTTTTCTTCTGCTTTCTTCTTATGCCATTCCATTGCTTCCCCGCCAAATAGGTGAGGGTTTTCTGGATCCCAGGCCTCAGATGCCAGATGTGCAACAAACTTACCACATGGGCATATTCCTGGAGCGCACTGACATGTAGCACTTGGATCATTAAAGTCTATCTCTTTTTTACCAGCAGGGTCTGATGGGTGAGGAATGCTGTTCTTATTTTCTTCTGTTATCAAAACAAGTATCGTAGGAACTTGGCACAAATTACACTTAGGCTGTCCTTCGTACATATCAGGAGTTATGTTGTTCCCACATTTCATACATCTATAGGTAAGTTCCATAGGTTTACTGCCTTTCTAAACAATACTATTAATTGTATCATGCTTTATAATTAGAGAACTCATGATATAATCGATATATGAATAAATCTAAGTGCTTTTTCTGCAAAGAAGATGCGACACATTACGATATTGTCGTAGATCATGCTGACTATGTTGTCGCTGATGTGTGCTTAGTTCATTTATCTATGGGCCTTGTATCCTAATGAATAAAAGAATACTTAAAGATGGATCAGAGGTCGACTCTTTTGACAAGCCAATTGATTTAGTTATTCATACTAAAGCACCTGGCAAGTGGAAACTAATTGATTTAGAAACAGGCGAAGAATACCTTGGCTCTGAGATTAGCACAGATTTTGCGGAAGTGTTAAGAGAAAAAGTTAACATTAATAAAATAGGCACTTGGGTAAAGACCAAGTGGAAACAAAAGCCAGTAGTTGACTAATAATTAGCATTAAGGTATACTGAATATATGGAACAATGGATTAACGACTATGCCTCATGGGTGCTTGCCCTCAGTGGTGTTGCAGCAATTTATTTTGTTGGCAGAAAACAAATATGGGCATGGATCTGGGCTACATTCAATGAGGCTATGTGGATTTACTATGCAATAGTGACCAAGCAATATGGCTTTATCTTTGCTGCTATCGCCTACTCTGTTGTTTATATTAAATCATACAGACATTGGAAAGACTTAGAGTCAGATAAGTTGTCTTGGAATAAGTTTCTTGCTTTAGTTTGGTCCCGTCGATGATTAACATGGAGATTCCTGATCCCTTCCAAACCTTTGTAGCCAAGAAGTATGCTAACGCCAAAGGATATGTGCATGACTTCTTTACTGGCGAATGGTCTTATAGATGTAGTACTTGTAAGTATGATCTTTATGCTCCATCCCGCAAAATTATGACAAAGATTAGATTATTTCATACCCGCAATGAGTGCCTTGGAGGTTACTAATGGAATTAGGACAGATGCTACTTAGTAATACTCCCATACAGACTTATGATGCTAATTGGGCTACAGAAGGTCTTAATTTAATTGCAGAAGTTATTGCTGAATACCGTGGAGATAAATATGGTAAGTATGGCTACTCAAACCTTCTAACATCAAACTCTGGTGATCCAGAATTTGTCAATGATGTGTTTGAGATGCGTCCTTATTGCTGGTGTGATTCAGGTTGGGGAGAGTATGAAGGTCCTCATCCAGATGGTTGTGCACCAAACTTTGTTTACAAGAAAAATGGTTTAGTTATTACTTGGTACAAGCATGCCAATCGTAGCGTAACTTCTAACATGGAATATCCAGGGGCTAAGAATTGGTCTAAGGCTGTAATGACATGCATTGAGAGCATCAAGTAATGCCTATCCATGTTCCTATTTACGTTAACCAAACCTTAATTAAAACATACACCATTGGAAGAGTTTCAGGTGATACAAACCCTGACTCTATCAATACTTATTTAATTACAGAAGAAGGTTTTCCTTGGGAGACTGGTCAAATGTTTAATCATAGGTACGGAGATAGCAT
>JACCDJ010166205.1_pt1 | contig 13141 bp, 11 predicted proteins | sample 7444481 | NCBI WGS metagenome assembly JACCDJ01 (sample SAMN15323435, study PRJNA562643) | freshwater metagenome | isolation source: river surface water | place: USA:Blue River Watershed | collected 2017-08-15 | reverse complement strand
GCTGGCGACAATGCCGAGCCGATGACCAATGATACTTGGTATACCGGCCCAGGCATTCTGCAATCGGTCATGATTGGCGAATACCCGTCGCATATGTTGATTGCGCATACGCCCGTCGATGATGGCGTAATCAAAGTCTGGTACGGCCTGTTTGTGAAGGTGAAGAACGCGCAACCCACGGCCGCCGATATTGAACTCGCAAAGGGCTATGAAAAGGCCGGCGTGGCGGCTTTTGCGCAGGACTTTGAAATCTGGTCCAATAAGCGTCCCTGCCTGAACCCGATGATGGTGAAGGGCGATGGACCGTTCGATAAACTGCGGATCTGGTATCGCCAGTTCTACAATCCGCGTGCACGCGCCGGTGACTTCCAAAAGCGCGTCAACGGTCATTATGTGACCCGCGGCACGCAGACGGCGCCTTGGGATCAAGTGGCCTAAGCGCCGTTTCCTGATAGCGAAGCAAGAGAGGCCGGTCGGGAACGACCGGCCTTTATTATGCGCAAAGCCTAGCCACCAAACGCGGTATAAGACGAGGCTGCAATTAAAAAGGGGGCGCGCCAATGGCACGCCCCCTCTTCAGTCTTAGGCGGTTGTGAGCTTTGCTTAGAAAGCAAAGTCCAGCGTCACGCCGTAAGTGCGCGGATCACCCCAGATGTCGGTTGCATAGCCCAGTGCACCAAAATCCACCGACCGAACGACATATTCCTTGTTGGTAATGTTCTTGCCCCAGAAGGTGATGCTGGCATTCTTTCCAATGCCCAAATTCTCAAAGCGCAGTTGCGCATCAAGAAGACCACGCGCATCGCCCTTGGTTTCCTTGCCGAACGGTGCCGTCAGCGGGTTACCGAACATCCAGAAGGACGAGGTATAGTTATACCCTACGCGAGCTGTCATATCGAGCGAGCCAACAGGATATTTTGCTGTTGCACCGACATTGGCCGTGTAGTTCGGCGAATAACCCAAGTTCTGGATCGAGGCGACATTGCGGACAACGTTGTTGACGTCACCAGCCGGGAACTGAACCGGATCTTTCTTCACATAACCGAATGAGCCGTCGAGAGACAGGTGATCCGAGACGATCACATTGCCCTCGGCTTCAACGCCATAATAATTTGTTTTACCAGCGTTGACAGTGATGTTGCCGAAGCTCTGGCCCACGGGGGTCGGAACTGGGATCGTCACCAGCTGGTCTGTGTATACATTGTAGAAGGCCGCTACGTTAAGGCGAACACGACGGCTGAATTCCGTCTTGGCACCCACTTCGTATGACCAGATGCTTTCCTCGTTGAACGGCGTCAGCGGGAGCGAGCTGGTATCCTGACGGGCATTATAGCCGCCCGAACGATAGCCCTTTGCGACGCGTGCATAAAGGTTGATGTCATCCGATGCCTTATAGTCGACTGTCAGGTTGCCCGTCGGCGCGCTGAAGCTCTTGCTGCTTGTCGCACGAGCCAACGCTGCACCGGTGAAGGGCGTTGCGCCATTCTGCGTTACTTGAAAGTCTTTCTTGTCCCAGCTGTAACGGAGACCAAGCGTGATGCCGAGGGGCGAGTCAGCGCCGCCTGGACGCAGCGTTGCTTGACCGTAAACGGCATAGCTCTCACCCTTTGAGTTATACGCTAGGACCGATGAAATCGGCATCGCGCGGTAACGCGCCGGGTTTGCAGCCCTCAGGAACGAGAGCGGTCCAGCAAAAACCGCGGCGTTGGTGTCGAGCACAAAGGCATAGTTCTGCGGGTTCCGCTCTTCACCGCTTTCGCGGAAGTAGAAGCCACCCAAGACCCACTCAAAGGAACCGCCGCTCGGCGATACGATTTCAATTTCTTGGCTGAACTGTTTTTGACGGCGGTCATTCTTCGTATTGAACAAATCCTGCGTCGTGCGCGGCACAGCTTGGGTCGACAAAAAGGCCGCCGTAGCAGCTGCATTGGGCACGCCTTGAGCGCCAAGTATCTGCGCAATGAAAGGGTTAAAAGCAGCCGGGAAGCCATAGAAGAGCGTTGATGTCGAGAAGATCGGCCCGCTGATCTGGCCCATACCGTCAAGATCGGTACCGTTGATCACGTTGTGCCATTCACGATAGGCTGTTGTGGTCCGAACAGTGAAAGCGTCCGTCTCCAGTTCAAAGCGCGACATGTTGCCCCAGAGCGTATCGGTCGACAGGCCGTTGGAGTTCGCGCAAACCTCGCTCCGACGGGTCAGCGACAATTGCGACAAAGGCGACCCACAGCGCGGATCGGTCGAGGTCGCTTGGGCAAGGTAGCCTGCAACATTGGCCGGTTGAACCACCTTGAAGGTGTTACCATCCAGCGTCCGCGTGCCCGGGAAGCGGGTCGTGTCGCCATCGCCAACTGCGACGAGCTGAGAAAAGCCAGCGATCGTCTCAATGCGGGAACGATCGAGGACGTTCGTAAACGTTAGATTGTCGCTCAGGTCGATCTGGGTCGCCCAACGTGCGCTGCTGTTGTTCATCGCACCGGGATCGCGGCCCGAGCGCGCAAGGATGTTATCAACCACGCCGTCGCGTGACTTGTTGAGATAAGCGAACGACATACGAACATTGTCGACCAGCTCACCGGTGTTCAGGATCATGCGGAAGTTGGTCTGGCCATAATTGCCGGCACCTGCCCGCAGCGTGATGCCGAACTCGTCTTCCGGCATACGCGTGACGAAGTTTACAGCGCCACCTGTGGTGTTGCGGCCGAACAGGGTACCCTGCGGACCACGCAACACTTCAACACGGTCAATATCAGCAACCTCAAAGGTAGAGGCCGAGCTACGCGCCATATAAACGCCATCGACATAAATACCGATCGGCGAGTCATAACCTTGCGATTCGTCCGCTGCCGTCGGGACGCCGCGGATGGTAACAACAGCCGCGGTCGCGTTCGTGGTAGCGCCGACGACCGAAACGTTCGGAGCAATGGCGGAGAGATCCTTGGCTTCGGCGATGCCTCGAAGCTCAAGCTGGGCGGCCGACACAGCGGTAATTGCAATCGGCGTATCCTGAAGGCTTTCAGAGCGTTTTTGCGCTGTCACGACGATTTCTTCGAGACCGGTGCTTTCATCACCGGCAGCAGCCTGCGCAAAAGCTGGCGCTGAAATCCCTGCCAAGCCGACACCGGCCAGCAGGAAGGCGGCAAAAGTCCGCTGAGTTTGGCCCTTCATCCTTCTCTCCCCTTTAAATCCAAGTCGCTCATGTGGAGCGCACAACAGCGCTTTAATCTCAATTAGCGTAGCGAAAGTCAATTGATTTTACGCATTGTTGAAGCCCGATGCATAAAAGCAACAGGTTTTGCGAAATAAGATTCGAACATCCAAACGTATTCCACATAATCTGGATCAGGTAGCCGTCGCCCCACCGTCGACAACTAGTGGATGGCCAGTCACGAAGCTCGCCGCGTCAGAGCAAAGCCACAGCACCGCCGCGGCAATCTCTTCCGCCTGACCCATCCGCCCCATCGGGGTCATCGAATCGAGCAATTGTCGCATTTCGGGATTGGCCGTGAGTGGCGCGGTCATTGGCGTTTCGATAACGCCGGGGCAGACACAGTTCACCCGAATACCTGCCTTGGCCCACCGCAGCGCGCCATGCCGGGTCAAACCCACCACGCCGTGCTTCGTGGCCGTATAACCCGGCTGGGCCCCGTTACCGACCAGACCGTTGATTGATGCCGTGTTGACAATAGCGCCCTTGCCTTGCGCCAGCATCACTTCCGCCTCTTCGCGCATGCACATCATCACACCGGTAAGGTTGATGCCGATAGCGCGATCCCACACCGCGTCTTCATATTCATTCGAACCTAGATTGTTGATGCCCGCATTGTTGAGCGCAAAGTCCAGCCGCCCATATTCGGAGACTGCCCGCTGGATCAGCGCTTTGACGTCATCCCCCTTGGACACATCGCATTTCTGGAAAACAGCCTTGCCGCCCGCTTTAACGATCAGATCAACGCTTTCTTCGCCGCCGGCAACATTAACATCAGAGACAACAACCTGCGCACCTGACGCCGCAAATGCCAGTGCCGAGGCCCGGCCAATGCCGCCGCTCGCCCCGGTGACCAACGCCACTTTGCCGTCAAAGTCATATTTCATGTCACCCACTCCTTGATTTGCGTAGCTCTGCCAATAATATGCAACGCAAATTGCGGTCAATCACTGGCCAATCTTTGAGGATTCGAATGAATAACCCCTTATTTGACGCGCTTACCCTAGGCAGCCTCCGCCTGTCCAACAGGATTGTCATGTCGCCGATGACCCGCGACCGGGCCGGGCCGGGTGATGTTCCTACCGACCTGATGGTCGAATATTACCGCCAGCGCGCGTCGGCAGGGCTGATTGTTACCGAAGGGGTGCAGCCAAGCGCGGTCGGCAAGGGATATTGGCGCACCCCGGGCATCTGGTCGCAAGAACAGATTGAGGGCTGGGCCAAGGTTGCAGCCGCCGTTCATGCCGAAGGCGGCCAGATCGTCATGCAGATCATGCATTGTGGCCGCGTCGTTGTGCCCGCCAATCGAGGCTATGATGCAGAGATTATCGCGCCTTCTGCGCTGGCCTGTCCCGATAAGGTCCCCGGCCCAGATGGTATTCCTTTGCCCACCGGCACCCCGCGTGCACTGGCAGCCGACGAACTGCCAGCTCTGGCCGAAGAATTTGCCACTGCCGCTCGCAACGCCCGCGCGGCGGGGATTGATGGCGTCGAGCTTCATGCCTCGAGCGGGTATTTGATTAACCAGTTCCTCAACCCTGCTAGCAATAAGCGCACCGACGAATTTGGTGGCAATGGTGCCAACCGCGCGCGCTTTCCGCTCATGGTGTTGAAAGTGATGGCCGATGCGATCGGCGCTGACCGCGTTGGCCTGCGCTTTTCGCCGGGCAATCCTTATAATGGCATGGATGTAAGCGCACCTGAAGACACCTTCATCCCCTTGCTGCAAGGCGTGGAGTCGCTGGGCCTTGCCTATCTTCATGTGCTCGACATGCAGTTGAAAGACCTCGACACCCTGGCAATGGTGCGCGCGCATTGCAGCGCGCCCATCATTGCCAACAACATGCTGACGGCAGAAAGCGGCCGCGCATTGATCGAGACGAGCCGGGCCGAGGCCATCAGCTTTGGCCGCGCCTTTATCGCCAATCCAGACTTGGTCGCCCGCCTGCGCACTGGCGCACCGCTGGCCAAGCCAGATTACACCCTGCTCTATACGGGCGAGGAAAAAGGCTATGTCGATTATCCAGCTCTTGGGTAACCGCACACCTGTTTTAGGAGAGAAAAATGACGGCCGACTATGATCTGGTGATCCGTAACGGCACGCTCGCCGATGGTTCTGGCGGTGAATTGCAGCAGGCGGACATTGGCATCAAGGACGGCCGCATTGCCGCCATTGGCGCGATATCCGGGCGCGGTGTCGATGAGATCGACGCCCGTCACCGAATTGTGACACCGGGCTTTGTTGATGTGCACACCCATTATGACGGGCAAGCCATCTGGTCCGAAGAACTGGCCCCCTCCTCTGCTCATGGCGTCACAACAGTGATTATGGGGAATTGCGGGGTCGGCTTCGCGCCGTGCCGCCGTGAAGACCATGACATGCTGATCAATGTGATGGAGGGCGTGGAAGATATCCCCGGCGTGGTTATGGCGGAGGGATTGCCGTGGGACTGGGAGACTTTCCCCGAATATTTGGACCGGGTCGATCAGGGGCGCCGCGATATTGATGTGGCTGCATACCTTCCCCACTCCCCCTTGCGTGTCTACGCGATGGGCGCACGCGGTGCCCGGCAAGAGCCCGCGACAGAGGCAGATCTGGCGCAGATGCGCGCGCTTACCCGTGAAGCGATGCAGGCCGGCGCGTTGGGCTTTGCGACGTCGCGCCTGTCCATCCACAAAACAGCGGATGGGGGCAGCATCCCCACATTCGATGCTGATGTGCGTGAATTGGAGGAAATCTGCCGGGGCATGAAAGACGCTGGCTCTGGCACCTTCCAGATTGTGCTCGATGCCTTTCGGGGCTGGGACAATGAATATCCGATCATCGACCGGATTGTCCGTGACACGGGCCGCCCCGCGACCTTTACCCTAGCATCCGGCAATGAAGGCCCGCCTTCTTGGCGCCGCGTGCTGGATCTTATGCAAGAAACCAAGGCTGCAGGTGGCGCAGTGACGGCGCAGGTCATGCCGCGGCCGATTGGCCTAGTTGGCGGGCTGGAGCTTTCGGTCCACCCGTTCATCATGTGCCCGAGTTGGCAGAAGATCGCGTCACTTCCACTCGCCGAAAAAGTCGCGGCGATGCGCGATCCAGCGATGCGGGCCGCACTGCTGAGCGAGACGCCCGAGCCCGGCCATCCGTTTAACGCTTTGGGCCGCAATTGGCGCTGGATGTTCCCGCTCGACAATCCACCCAATTACGCGCCGCCACCAGAAACGAGCTTTGCTGCCCAAGCCGCAGCGCGCGGCATTTCACCGGAAGAGGTCGCGTATGATCGCTTCTTGGCAACCAACGGCAGAGGCCTTTTCCTCGCCGCACTGGGCAATTTTGAGGACGGCAAGCTCGACGCCGCGCATGAAATGCTTGTCCACCCGGATTGCATCCCGGCGCTGGGGGATGGTGGCGCGCATTATGGCGCGATCTGCGATGCCAGCTATTCCACCTTTCTCCTGACGCACTGGGTGCGCGATGCTGCTGAGAACCGGATCGACCTTGCACAGGCGGTGCATATGCTTTCCGCCAAGGCCGCGCGCGCCGTTGGTCTTAATGATCGGGGGATCCTCCGGGTCGGCGCTAAGGCCGACTTGAACGTGATCGACCTTGATCGAATGAGCCTCGCGCCCCCCCATATTGTCCATGACCTGCCGGCAGGTGGACGGCGGCTTGACCAGGCTGCGACGGGCTATGACGCCACCATCGTCTCTGGCACGGTTATCCGCCGCCATGATCAGGCCACGGGATCACGCCCCGGCCGATTGGTGCGGGGTGCGCAGGCTGCTGCCTGATTGATTACCCCGCCATGCGGTACCGGATGGGCAACGTCTTGAGGCCACCCGTGTGGTTGGTTTTCACCCATTCAGGCGTGCCGGAGAGTTCAACGCTGTCGACGCGGCGAACGATTTCCCGGAACAGCGCCTCAACCTCCATTTCGGCCAGAATGCGGCCAAGGCAATGGTGCGCGCCATACCCAAAGGCAACATGACGGTTGGGGTCACGATCAACCCGGAATTCATGAGGGGCATCGAACGCTGCCTCATCGCGATTGCCTGAAAGATACATGAGGCAGACCGCTTCGCCGGCCTTCACCTCTTGACCCGCAAGGACCGTGTCCATGGCCGCTGTCCTCAGGAAGTGGCGGACGGGGGTAGCCCAGCGGAACATCTCTTGGGCGGCAAGGGGGATCAAACCGGGATTGGCTTTAAGCTTCGCGAATTCGCCGGGATGAAGCGCCAATTGCATCATCCCCACGCCCACCGACGAGCTTGTCGTATCATGCCCGGCCGCCGCCACCAGCATACCATAGGATAGGGCATCAAGATCCGAGATCGGTTCGCCATCGATCTTGGCGTTGGCGATGACGGACATCAGGTCTTCCCGCGGCGCCTCTCGCCGCTCTGCCATGACGCCTGCGAGATAGCCGAAAAAGGACATGGCGACATCTTGACCATAGTCCCCACTGCGCTGGCGATCCGGGTCTTGCGCGCCGAACAATTCCTGCGTCAGCTTCAAGACCAATTCGGTGTCGCTGTCTGGCAGCCCCAAGATCGAGGTGATCATCAAGAGCGGATAGGGAATGGCGACTTCCTCGACAAAGTCACACGCCCCGCCCAGCGTTTCGAGCTTGTCGACATAGTCGGTCGCCAGCGACGCCATGCGCTCTTTAAGCGTGTCCAAGAAACGCGAATTGAACCAGCTTTGCGTCAATTGGCGAAACTTGCGATGATCTGGCTCATCCATGTCTAGCAAAGTCCGCACCGGCCCCGTTCGCTTGCCCCATTGGGCGATGATCGCTTCTTCAATGTCGCGCGGAATAAGGGTGAGGCGGGGTTCTGCGAGCCAAGTCTTGTTGTCACGCTCCACCGTGCGGATATCGGCGTTGGTCAAAACGGCCCAAAACGGCCGATAAGGCTCCTGCTCAATCCAAAGCAACGGACCTTGCGCGCGCATCTCAGCGCAGCGGCGTGCCACTTCTGCCTCATCCAGATAGGCTTGAGGCGAAAAGATATCGAGCGAGCTTGTTGGGCGGCCCATGCGTCTCTCCTGTCGTGCCGGCTTTCCATACCGAGCTGGGTGATGATTACGCTCAAAAGTCGATCTTGGGTTGCGGGTGCCGCCCATTTTGGGCGATGAGGGCACAGAGGTTGACGATGCCCCAGATCGATACTGATACCCGTTTTCTTGCCCATTTCGGGCCTCTCCACGCCGAAAGTGTCGCTGCTTTATGCCAGTATTTGATCGAATGTCGTCGCTTTTTCGACGGCGATCTAGATTTGTGTCTTGTAATGATGGTTGTCGGGGAACGTACCTTTGCCCAGCGCAACGCCCCGAACATGAGCTATGATGAATGGGCCAAAACTCCCGTCGTTTCCGTGAAGCATGAGGCGATCAACCTTCAGTCCATTGCCGATTATAGCGGCATCCCGCGTGAAACCGTCCGGCGCAAGCTTGATCAGTTGATGGCAAAAGGCTGGGTCGCCCGTGATGCGCGTCGCTATGTTTACGCAACCGACAAGGCCAAGCAGGATTTGGAAAGCCTGACCGAGAGCAATCTGCGCTATCTGGGGGTCTTACGCCGCGCTTTTGGCCGCGCTGAAGAAAACGCCGAGCCCAAGGCCTGATCAGACCAGACCTACAGTCCACCCCGCGGTTTGCGCCAGCACCCAAAGCCCGATCACCAAGAACAGTCCTGCCGCGATCCTCCGAACAATGTGGAGAGGCACAAATTTAAGCACCTCGTGCCCAAGGAAGACGGCAGGCACATTGGCAATCATCATCCCCAGCGTTGTCCCCATCGTCACCGGGATAACATCATAGAAACGGGCGCCCAGCGCCACTGTGGCGACTTGAGTTTTGTCCCCCATCTCCACCAGGAAAAAGGCAATCAGGGTTGTCACGAACGCACCGAAGCGGGCTGGCTTATGGTCGCCATCGTCCAGCTTGTCAGGGATCAGCGTCCATGCGGCCATAGCGATGAAGGAAATGGCAATGGCATAACGGAACCATTGGCCATCAAGAATGGCCGCAACCTGCGCCCCTACCAAGGCCGCGAGAAAATGATTGGCAAGTGTTGCAGCAAAAATGCCGGCCACAATCGGCATGGGCTTGCGAAAGCGAGTTGCGAGCAAAATCGCAAGAAGCTGCGTCTTATCGCCGATTTCAGCAAGAGCGACGACAGCCGTCGAGGTCAAAAACGCTTCCACAAGAATCTCCAGCAATTTTGTTTCAAGAATGGGTCTCAACAGTCAGATGGGCAATCTCATGCACGGGGGCGAGACGCTGGCGGACAGCGGCGCCCTCAACGCCTTTGACCGCCACAATCGCCGCATGCGCCTCTGGCCCGATCCGCCAGACATGCAGGTCGGTTATGCGCGCATCTCCCGGCCCTTCCACCAACGCCCGAATTTCTGCCTCGATGTGCGTTTCATGCGCATCCAGCAACACACGGGCTGTATCCCGCATCAGCGACCATGCCCAAAGCGCGATGACAACCGCCCCAACCATCCCCATCACGGGATCCAGCCAGACCCAGCCGAGATAGCGTCCCCCCAGGAGCGCCAAGATCGCCAATACCGATGTCAGCGCATCGGCAAGCACATGCACATAGGCTGACCGCAGATTATTGTCATGATGGTGATGATGCACATGATCATGGTCGTGCCCGTGATGATGCCCCCCGCCTAACAAGGCAGCGCTAACCAAATTCACAACAAGACCAACCACGGCAATGACCGTCGCCTCTTGAAAGGCAACGGACGCGGGGTGCAAAAGGCGTTGCCCGGATTCCACCAGGATCCCAAACGCCACGATGCCGAGCGCCATGGCCGAGGCAAAGCCGGCAAGGTCCCCCACTTTGCCCGTACCAAAGCTGTAGCGGCCCGTTGTCGCGTGTTTTCGGGCATAGCGATAGGCCAATGCCGCGATGCCAAGCGCACCGGCATGGGTTGCCATGTGAAAGCCGTCCGCCAAAAGCGCCATTGAATTGAACAAAAGGCCTGCGCCAATTTCGACGAACATCATCGCTGCTGTCAGCACCACAACCGCAAGGGTCCGGCGTGCGTTGGCATCATGCGCCGCCCCCAGAAACACATGATCATGGGTCAGCTGCTCTATATCTGCGTCGAGAGACATTGCCCGTTATTGCCCTAAGACCTGAACCATCCAACGGCCTTAAAAGACAAAAGCTGGTATCACCAGATTAAAGGATAAAATGATCCCCGGCGGCGCGGATCGTTATCTCTCCAATCGATACGCCCCATGGTTGGTCAATCGCATGCAGGATCGCGTCTGCGATATAGTCAGGCGCAAGGCTGGCATAATCGATATTCTCTGGGCTCAGCCGCTCCGCGGGGAAAGTGCCCGCTTGCATCTGCCCAACCATGTCCATGAAGTCGGGTGTGTTTTGTCCCAAAATCCCAACGCTTGCCGCCTGATTGACGACGGTGCTGCCCAGCCCGGTTGTGGGTACGCCGGTGGGTTTAATCGTTGTCACCTTAATCTTGCCGCGGCTCTCAACGCGCAAACTTTCCGAAAGGAAGTTCACCGCCGCTTTGGACGCCCCATAAACGGCGGCACCCGTGACTGGGAAATTTCCGTAAATAGAAGAGACATTGATAACATGGCCGCGCCCGGCTGCGATCATCGCATCATGCGCGGCAACCATCCCATTCAGCACACCCTTGATGTTGATGTCGATACAGCGCTCCCAACTCGAATAAGCAGCCTCATGGTCTGCGATAAAGGCGAGCGGCATGATGCCGGCATTGTTGAGCATCACATCCACAGCACCAAAGCGCGCCAGCGCAGCGCCAACAAGGGCCTTTACCTGAGCCAGATCCCGCACATCGGCTGATTTAGCTTCAGCAACACCACCTGCTACGCGAATTTCCTCGGCAACCGCTTCGACAGCTTCAGAATTAATATCGCCAAGCGTGACTTTCGCACCGCGCGCCGCGGCCTTAAGCGCGACCAGCCGCCCAAACCCACCGCCTGCCCCGGTGATGACAATCGACTTGCCGGATACATGGTCTGCCATGCTTCGCCTTTCTGCAAAGACTGGCACGATAAGCACGTGCAGTTTCCCGGTCTAGCTAAGCTTTCGCCCGAAACCTGCAAAGCGAAAGGGAAGGTTCATGAGACTGCGCTCAAGCGGCCTTGAGTTCGCCGCCGATCACCGAGACGCGCTCTGCATAGCGCGTGTGCGGGAAATAATCCCAAACGGCGTGGTGCTGCGTTGCGATATTGTCCCAAATCACCAATGTGTTGGGCGCCCAGGTAACTCGGCATTGCAGGCGCGGCGTAGCCTCGATGTGGTGGAACAGCATGTCCAGCAGAGCGCGGCTTTCCGTCGGACTGAGGCCCTCAATCCGCGTTGTGAACCCTCGGTTCACCCATAAAAGTGGTTTGCCATTCTGGGGATGCGCGATGACCACCGGATGCACTGTGCGGTTAAACGCCATCCCGGCATCTGGCTCTTTGCCATAACCAACGCGCCATGGCAGTGCGCCATCATGTAACGCACTAAGGGACGAAATGAACGCCTTCATGGGGTCGGATAATAAGGCATAGGCTTCGGTCATGCTCGCGAACATCGTATCGCCGCCGCCGCTGGCCGGCATTTCCCGCATATAGAGCAAGGATGCTGCGATCGGCGTGACGTCGCATGACACATCTGTATGCCAGCCTTCGCCTGGGGCAAAGGCGGACGATGCCGTTGTCCGAATGGGTAATACGACAGAGTCGCCGCTTCCGGCCGCTTTTGCGAGCGGGTGTTGATGAAGCTCTCCGGTGCCAAAGCACGCGGCAACCCGCTTATGCGCCTCTCGATCCAAGTTCTGATCGCGAATAACAAGGACGCCTCGATCTGCCAAAAGATGCCGCAAGTCTGACGCAAGCGCATCATCAAGCGTGTTCAGATCAACGTCGGTGATCTCAGCACCCATCACGGGGGTAAGGCTTCTGACAGTCAGCATCGCACTCTCCAAAGCTAGCCACTTCTTATGCGCTCATGCTACGGCTAAAAAACAACTTATCAAGCAGTTTTATCGAACAAGGTCTGGACATCCGCCCTCGGCTTGCGGCAGACAGCTTTATGGACGCATCAGATACGCCTGCGCTAGAAATCTCAAAAAGCCGCGAAACTAAGGGCGCGCGAACCCGCCGGATGATAATGGCCGAGGCCCGCGCCATGATCGATGAAATGAATATCGAGGCTATTTCTCAAGACGCTGTCGCGCGCAGGGTCGGCATTACCCAAAGTGCCCTTCGACATCATTTCCCAACCAAGGAAGCGCTATTCGACGCGATCTTCGAAGAAGCTTTTGCCCAATTTTACAAATCTGCGGAGAAGATCCTGAACGAGCCGCTAGGCAATGCGCGAACGCGCCTGGTGAAGCTCTGCGCCATGCATCTCGACCAGATTGGATTGGAAAGTGACCGGGTAACGATCGGATCATTCGCGCACCACCTATACAACCCAAGCCTCCTCGGCAGGCAAAGCGCGTGGTATCATTGGATCGCGGGCCATTATGCGGCGCTCCTTCGTGCCGTTCGCCCTGACCTTTCATTAGACGTTGTACAGGCGCGCGCACTCGCGCTTCTGACGATGGCAGTCGGGGGATGGATCACGATCGGCCGCTCCCGCCCGGACTGGCCAGCCCTCGAGTCAAAGCGTCCCGCCTCAGCACTTCTCGAGGCCATCGAGGCGTTGATCGACGGCTGAGGGCCTTCTCCCTCTCACGCCTACAACGTGCATACAGCAGTCCCCAAAACGCAAAAAGCTCCCCGAAGGGAGCTTCTTGAGCAGTCTAGAAAACCACAGATTTCCGGGTTTTTTGTTGGTTGCGGGAGTAGGATTTGAACCTACGACCTTCAGGTTATGAGCCTGACGAGCTACCGGGCTGCTCCATCCCGCGTCAACGTTGCTGTCCGGCTGGAAG
>JACCDJ010081368.1_pt1 | contig 13143 bp, 13 predicted proteins | sample 7444481 | NCBI WGS metagenome assembly JACCDJ01 (sample SAMN15323435, study PRJNA562643) | freshwater metagenome | isolation source: river surface water | place: USA:Blue River Watershed | collected 2017-08-15 | reverse complement strand
ACTTTGAACGTCGCTGCTCCAACCATGCACGGAGATCAATAACCGAGCATTCCGCAAATCCTTGACGGAATGCCACCTAGGCGGGGCTGCTAATGACATTGCTGGGATCTGCACGAACGGCCGTCTTCACCCACTTGTTCGACGTCGACGGCAAGAGCGCTACTGCGCGCCAATTCGACAAAGTGGTGACCTGGTTGATCGTCGCAAATCTGGCGGCCTTATTGCTGGAGCATCTGCCGACCGTATATGCCACACACGAGGCATCGTTCGGGGCTTTCGATCGATTCTCGATTTATTTCTTCACTGCCGAGTATCTCCTGCGTCTATTTGCCGCGCCTGCCGATCCGGCCTTCAAAGGGCGACGGTTCGCCACCTTACGTTTCGCAGCAACTCCTTTCGCTCTGATCGACCTACTCGTGATCGCACCTTACTGGCTGCATCTGCTTGGCGTTCTGGATCTCGACCTGAGGTTGCTGCGCGCGCTGCGCTTACTGCGCCTGCTCAAGTTGATGCGCGACTTTGTCCCTGCCGTGAAAGATTTTCGCCACATGAATACAGGGCGAACGTTCCGACAAAAAGTCGACGCGCTGATGAACGAGACCCCGACATCCGGACGCTTGCATCAGCAGCTTGACTTGATCTTCATTTTCTTCATCATCACTAGCGTCATCGCCGTTTTTTTGGAGACGATACCGTCGATCCACGAACCACTCAAAGTCGAGTTTCATTGGTTCGATCTGATCGCCATCGCCGTTTTCACGATCGAGTTTTTGTTACGCATATATGCAGCACCCGAGCAATTCAAGGGCCGATCGGCGGTTGGTGCTCGGTTTGCATTTCTCAAGAAACCGACCAGTCTCGTTGACCTAATTGCAATCGCCCCTTTTTACCTACAGTTTCTGATCGCGGTCGACTTGCGGTTTATCCGGGTTCTACGGGTGCTGCGAGTTTTGAAGCTCACCCGCTACAACACGGCATTGAAAACTTTCGGCATGGTTCTTAACCGGGAAAAACGTGCTTTTGCCGCGGCCATGTTCATCACGATGCTGATCACCATTCTCTCGGGCGCAATCGTTTACGAGTTTGAGCATCTCGCACAGCCGGAGAAGTTCGACACCATGCCCCGGGCGATGTATTGGGCAGTGATCACCTTAGCCAGCGTTGGCTATGGAGACATCTCACCGATTACGCCCATCGGCCAAGCCTTCACGATGTTCCTCGCCCTGCTCGGTATTGGCATCGTCGCGCTGCCAGCGGGCATCCTTGGCTCGGCTTTCTCAGATCAATTGCATCAGCAGCGCGAAGAAATGCTCAAGGCGGTCGAAGACGCTTTTGCCGACGGCGTCTTAACCGACGAAGAGGCAAAGCAGCTCGAGGAAGAGAGAATCCGCCTGCATTTGACGGAAGAACAATTCGAGCGCCTCAAGCAGCGAGCGATGCTGAAGCATGCTCATCAGGTCACGGCAGCTCAGTCGATCGCGGAGATCAGTGACAAATTGGCTGACTTGAGGAGAACTCTAGACACACTTCCAGCAGGAGTCGCGATCGAGGAGATTCGCAAGCTGCCGGTATCCGAGCAAGAAAAGGCAGCGCTTATCGTGTTACTGAAGTAACGCCCACTCAACGATCGCTCGGCAGACCTCGATCAGGGCTCACCCAAGTCGCAGGCTTTCCCCGACGGCGGAGAAATACGAGTGGATAGGCGACGATGGTCGTCGCGAACTGCAGCAGCCAAAACGCCAGCGGATACCAGATCGACCAGACGAGATCACGGATCACCCGCTCGTCGTAACGTCGGTCGATAATCGCACCGGCTGTGAACTGCACGACGCAGCAAGCCCCCAAAATCAGGCCGGTCGCCGCCAACGAAAACGGCTGGTCTGCCATCACGAGTCGCCAGACGATCGCTGCCAGAAAAGAGGCCGCGAGCAGATAACACCAAGTGACGCTCGCGATCATCTCCAGCATCAAAGGTCGCATACCGTGCGAACGACGACTCCACAACACATCGATATTGCGAAGCATGACCTGCGCGCCACCCATCGCCCAGCGCAATCGCTGCCGCCAAAGCCCATGTAAGGTTTCGGGCGTCAGGATCCACACGAGCGCATGGGGTTCGAACGTAGCGCGCCAGCCCGCTCGCTGCAGCTTCCAAGTCATGTCGATGTCTTCGGTCAGTGCATCGAGCGTCCAGTAGTCGACCTGCTGCACGGCGGATTTTCGAAAAGCAGCAATAACACCGGATACGGTGAACAGACGCTTCAGAATGAGCTGCGCCCGCTTGATGATACCGATCATCGCGGAGAACTCGCCCACCTGCATACGACCGAGAAGTGTCGAGCGATTGGCAATACGTGGATTGCCTGTCAGCGCACCGAGTCGCTCGTCTGCGGCGAATGCGGCGGCGATCCAAGTCGGCGCAAAGGGATCGATACGAGCATCGCCGTCGATACAAACCAGAATCTCATGGCTTGCCTCGAGTGCGCCCGCCTTCAGCGCAGCCGCCTTGCCTTGATTGAACGGCTGACGGACCACTTTCAGACGCCAAGCACTCTCAGCCAACGAATCGAGAATTACGGCTGTCCCGTCGGTACTGCCATCATCGACGGCGATCACTTCGAACTCGGGATGACGAACAGCGAGTGCGTGCTTGATCGTTTCAACGACATGCGCTGCTTCGTTGAAGCAAGGGATGATGATGGATACCGGTGGCAAATGGGTGGCGTCCGGTGGTGAATCGTGCCTCGGCGTATGCCGTTCATACCGGAACCATGTGTACAGCGCGCCCGTCGTCCACAGGAGAGACATGACGAGCGGAAAAAAGAATAAGTAGTCGCCGATCAATGCGTCCATGAACTAATTCATCGGCGGATCATTGGGCTGTCTCGAAAAAACTTGTCGCATCTTGGCAGGCTCAGGATGCGAGTCGAAGAGCATGTCGGGGTAATACGCGATGTGGATCACGCCCGCGTCATACAACATACCGATCGTCGCCACGATCTCATCCACAGGTATCGGCCGTTGATCGTGACGCCAATCGACGGTCTGAAGTTCGAAAACGATGCGATTGCGCGCCTTCGGAAAGCGCTCGATCCCCGCCAGAATTTGACGCTGAAACGCAATCGGATCAGATGCCTGCTCCATATAAGGCATCGCCATGATCGCAGTGAAATCGTAATGTGCGAGCGAGTTCTCGAGCGCCTGCGCGTACCACACCTCGGCACGCGGATTGATCGCGACCTGTGCGTACAAATTCCGCGCGGTGATCAGGGTGGGTTTATAGCGGCGAACCGACGACGAAATCTCGGTCGCAAATTGATCGAGCGCGTTGATCTTCAAGATGGTCCACCGGCCCAAGGTGTCGTCATTTGCGCGAATATCGGCAATCGATGCCGGCAACCCCCACGATCGATAGGTCGCGAGCGCGTCAGGGTGCGCATCCTCAAAATCCGAAAGAGTGATGTCGTCGTGATAAATCACGCCTTCGAACGAGGTCGTTCGAGCGAGATCCTCGAAGATCTCGCCGATGACATTGCGCGCGGCAGTCGAAAACGGCGAGAGACGTTTGTAGCCCATGTTGAGCGCATTGGACGACTTGCCGGGTAGCGTGACGACCTTCTCGCCGGCGGCGGGATGCTGTGCCGGCAACTCCCAAGCCAACAGCGGCATCCAGGCGTAAACACGTCTGACCGGAGTGCGTGTGCGGATCTCCCAGGCGACGTAGCTGAATAAGTCCGCTCGGACAGGGATATGTCGATTCGGAAAATACACGGCGTCAGCAGAGCCGTTGGCATCGGGATCAGCAAAAGCCTGCAGATACACGGCGTTGACACCGAGCCAAGTCAGTCTATCGACCAGATGATTGATGTTTCGACGCTGCTGCTCGGGATCCGGATCGTAGATGTAATCGAGATCGATATGGGCGATCTTCTGAGGACGATCATTTTCGGTAAAGCCATGACTGCGGATATTGATCGCATAGCGCAGATCGCCGATGTTCATCTTTGACTCAATCAGAATTCGGCGCAGGCGTGATAACGGCACGCCCTCGTGATTATCGCCGTCATCCAAAGTCAGCCCGACGCTCATGCCGTACTTCGATGCAGCCGACTCGACCATCTCGTTGTACTTGCCGTAAGGCCACGTCACGACTCGCGGCGCCGTCCCTGTACGCTTACGGATGAGATCACGACTCAACCGCAGGTCTGTATCGACGCGCTTGAGGTAGTCGGTTTCGGCTTCGTAGCCACGTTCTCCGTCAAACCGGCGCGCCGTAGCGGCAGGTTGGGCGCTACCCTGCGGGTTCGCTTTCAGACCATGGTGCAAATTGTGAGTGTGGCTCGCAATCTCGACGAGCCCGGTTGATTGCATCTCACGCAAAGCTTCCCAAGAAAGGAATTGCTCACGGGGTATCCGCTTCCCGTCGTAGTCAACATACCCCGCGCTTTCCTGCCAGCTCGTCACGACCGAGATGACTGACGGAATCTTCAGCATCTTCAGCAATGGCCAAGCGTGCCGGTAGACCGAGGTGTACCCGTCGTCGAAGGTCAGCAACACCGCTTTGGGCGGTAGCGGCGCTCCGCCGCTTTTCGCGCGCAACACCTGATCGACGGAAACGAAGACGAATCCATTGTTGCGCAGCCAATCGATGTGGCGCACGAACATCGTCGGACTGACGGCGTAGCCGGGAATCAACGCCCGGGAGGGCTCCTCGATTTCGTGGTAACTGATCACCGTCAAGCGATCGAAATCGGTCGCATGGGTGACCAACGGGGTCAACGCCAGCAACACCCACAACAAACAGACGCGCGAGATGCGATGCACGGCGCGCATTCTAGAGGATATCGAGGGCGGCTATCAGTTGTCCGTTGCGTCCGGGCCCCGCACCCGGTTCCAGGCGATGGAAACCAGGATCGACACGGCGAGGATCGCACCGATGATGGTGAGTGACCAGGTGATCGGAAATTTACCGCCGAAGGCCTGATTCAACCAGACCATCTTCAAACCGACGAAAACCAGAATCACACCGAGCCCGTACTTCAGGAACAGGAACGCCTTGACCATGCTTTGCAGCACGAAAAAGAGCGACCGCAACCCGATGATGGCGAAGATGTTGGAGGTGAAGACGATGAATGGCTCGTTGGTCAGCGCAAAAATCGCCGGCACCGAATCGATCGCGAAAATGATGTCGCTGAACTCGATGAAGGCGAGCGCCACGAAGAGCGGGGTTACCCACGTCTTGCCGTCGATCTCGACCCAGAACTTGTCGCCGTGGAAGGCGGGCGTGACCGGGAACAGCTTCTTGACGCCCAGAATGATCGGGTTACGCGCGGGATCGAGCGGCTTTTCCGGCAGAAACAGAATCTTGAAACCCGTGAGGATCAAGAACACGCCGAAGATCACCACGATCCATTCGTACTGCATCAGGATCGAGCCGAGCGAGATGAACAAGGCACGGAAGAGGATCGCACCCATAATCCCGTAAAACAGGACCTTTTGCTGGTACTGCACCGGCACTGCGAAGTACGAAAACACCGCGACGAAGACGAATACGTTGTCGATCGCCAGCGCGTACTCGACCACATAACCGGCGAGGAATTCGAACGAGGTGTCCCGCGCGAGCTGCGCGTGATCCATACCGGCGAGCTCGGGCCGAGTCGGCAGGTCGTACAGCAGGAATTGATAGAGGCCGTAATTGAAGGCCAGCGCCAGCAAAATGAAGATGACGCTACGAATCGAGGCCGACTTCAGACTAGGAACGGTTCCCGGCTTGCTGAATACCCCAAGATCAAACGCCAGGATCGCCAACAGCGCGATGATGAACCCAGCGTAGGCCCACCAGTAATCGGCAAAAGGAATCAGGAGCAAGTCTTCCATGACCAGCCTATCGAGCAAACCAAAGGATGCAATATCTTACTGGTTGTACTACGGCCTGACCAGAACCACACGGGGGCCATCCGGCCCGGGCTGCGCGAGATAGGGCACTGTCGCCTCAATGGGAGCGACTTCTTGGGTACCGAGATCGATCCTGACATCGGCCTGACAAGACAGAGCGTCGGTCGTCGAATCCTTGAAGCGGGCAGTCACCGAGCTCAAGGTGACTTCGGCATTGTCTTCGTAGAACGCGCGACACGCCTCTCGACAGGCCTCACCCGGCTTACCACTCGAGACGCTGCATGCCGACTTGACCGACGGGGACTCCGGCCAGCGTCCGCCGAGACATTGGGACGAAAACTCTTCTATCGCGCGAGCTTTCAAAATGTCAGCGACGCGGGAGGTGACTGAGGAATCGTCGCAGCTCAACCGTTGTTCGGAACAGCCCATCAACAGACCCGACACCAGCAGCAGTATCACCACGATCTTCATGCGATACACCATAAACCGACGCACCACCCGGTAGACCACTGAATCGCCAGATCCACGAGCGCACCGAGCAGCATCACAGGTACCCCAAGATAAAGGAACAAGTACCATAGACCCCAAGCGGTGATCCGTGGCTTGCCGACGTCGATCCCCTTAACCAGCTTAGACATGGCATTACCTTACAACATCAACGTCGTCATCGACGAGCCCGACCAAGATCGATGGAGCGAGTTCCACCTCGCAGGGCATGGTGCCTGGGAACAGACCTGGGCGTACGGCGAGGCGATGCGCTCGCTCGGATCTATCGTTCGCAGAGTACGCGTGACGAATGACGACGACGAAACCGTCGCGATCGCACAGATCCTGCAACGGAACCTGCTCGGCTATCTCGGATTTGCCTCCTGCTCTCGCGGCCCAATCTGGAGCACCCGCGCACGCGGTGATGCGGCGCTCCGAGGCGAGTGCCTCATCGCCATGCGCAAAGCCTTGCGTAATCGTCTGCTGCACGTCACCGCCTTCACGCCGGAATTTGACGACCGCGCAACTGGTGCCGGCGAAGAATATTCGGGCTTCCACCAAGTCATGACCGGCCTATCCACCGTGTTGCTGGATCTCACGCGCCCGCCCGAAGACATTCGCCGCGCGATGGAAACTCGTTGGCGTAATCGCTTGAGTCATGCAGAACGGCACTGGCGTGGCGATCTCAACGTGGGCAGCAGCCTATCGGGCTTACGCAACCTGCTGCGACTGGAGGAGCAGCAACGCAGCGCACGCAAATTCGCAGGTCTGCCGGTTGCACTGGTCGAACGATATGTCGAAGCCGCGGGCACGACTCGCCCCGCGTTCGTCATGGCCAGAGCCAATCAGAAAAATGATCTTCAGGCTGCGATGCTCTTCATGCTGCATGCCGATCGTGCGACGTATCACATCGGATGGGCCAACGACGCTGCTAGGAAGGCCAACTTGCACAACCTGCTACTGTGGCGCTCGTTACCCGCACTGCGGGAACGCGGAGTCACCGAACTCGATCTCGGCGTCATCAATACGAGAAGCTTGCCCGGCATTTCGCGATTCAAACTGGGCACCGGCGGCAGGGCGATCACGTTACCCGGCACTTACATTTGAGGCGACATCGTCGCCGCTTCGATCCAATGCAACTTGGTCTCCAAGATCCACCAAGGAAAGTACGCCCTTGAGTGCTGCTCGGGAAAAAGCTGGCCGGTTCCATGGTCTCGCCACTCACCACCCAATCCCAAACGCTGCAGATCATCTGCGTTCATACGTCGCTGCAAACTGAGCGGTGCGAGCGCTTTAAACTCGCGGCGAGACACATCCCCGGTGTAGCAATCGTGAAAACTGGCCCAGTGATGCCGTTGCAGCATTGAAGGTAACGTAGCCAATATCGCCTCGTGATCCTCGCGCTCGACCGCAAGTTGACCCAATACATTGCAAAAGAGAACAGCCGCATCGGGCCACGCCTGTAAGTGCCGAGGAAGCTCCGTCACCAAATCACCGCGTAGCCACTGAAGTTCGGTTCGGCAGGTGGGATGATTCAGCGCGAAGAACCAACGCGCCAGCGGATCCAAATCGAGGGCGAGGATTTCGTCAAACTGCGATAGCCATGCGCTTGGCAAAGTCCAACCTGCGCTAGGTCCAACCAGAATCAGTCGCGCGCAGGGCGGTGACCATCCGGCCAACCAAGATTCGACCGAAAGCCGAAACGGACGATAGCGCTGCGCACCGCGCCACGCCCGCCAATGCCAGGCCAACCCGCCGCTCGGTCGCCACAGTCGAAAATCGGGCTTCGTAACCACCGTGCTAGTATCACCTGCCGTGGGTACTTCGGCACAACGCTACGCGCGAGCGGCATTACTCGGCTGCCTCATGGGCTTGCCCGCCTGCTCCATCATCTCGACGTCGACCAAACCGATCGAAAGCGTCGAGTTGCCGACCGCTCCGACGTCGCCTACCGCGAGTCTCGATTCGGCGGAATCGTCACCCCAAGACGCTGCACCTACGGATGCCGCACCCGCCGATACCGCCAGCACAGCGAACACCGAATCGGCCGCCGTGCCGTCAGTACCGGCGTTCAAACCGGTGGCGCGAGTACAGCGGATTGCGCCGTTCCGACACGTCTCCGAATTCATGACTGCAGCCGAGTGGCAGAGCCTGAAGGCCGACACGGTTGGACTGAAGATTTGCGCTCCTGCCGAGGCGGCCGAAACAACCGTGGAAGTAGCCGATCCCTCCCCGCTCTCGATGCTCAACGAGGCAGCCATCGCGTGGGGGAAAGCGAGTCGCTGGGAAGTCGTTAACGCCGAGGGCGCTACCTTCCCGATTTGCACCTTCGTAATCGCGCGCTTCGGGCGCTGAGACGGATCAAAGAATTTCGAATTCGCGCGGCATGCGGTAGGTCTGCCGATACTGCGCAATGACCTTTTCAGCCTTGGCTAGTTCCGCTGCCGTCAAAGCGCGGCGCATCAAATTGATATTGACGGCCAAGTTCTCGCGGAAATCTGTCTCCCACTTCGCTGCCGTCAGCCGAGCGATAGACAACCAGACATAAGACTTGTAGGCGCTCGGCTCTACGCCCTTGCCATACGCATAACGAATCCCGATCTCGGCACGTCCTCGGGAAAAGCCTCGCAGCGCTGCCGTCAGATACCAGCGGCTCGCCTTGGCTTGATCCTCTTTGATACAGAGACCGCGCGAGTATGTCTCAGCAATACCGAACGCCGACGAAGAATCGCCATCGGGCTCATCGTCGAGCCACGCCTCACGCGCCTCGCAAAACTCGCCTTTCTGAAAATGATTGAAGCCATCCAGAAACTGCGCGTGCGCGGCTTGCGGTAACGACAGCCACAGCAACAGCGCAAAACCCACAGACTTGATGAGCGGGCGCGACATCATTCCTTACGGGTTGGAATCTGACTCGGGTCGCGATACAGCACGGTGATGCTGATACGACGATTCTTAGGGTCGTACGGATCAGCAGGATTCACCGGCTGAGAGTCAGCCACGCCCTCGATACGAGCGAATCGCGAATCGTCCACGCCCATGCTGTTCAGCAGTTGCCGCGTTGCATCAGCGCGATTGGCCGAAAGACTCCAGTTGTTGTTTCCCGAACCTTTGAACTGGTGGCTATCGGTATGCCCGCGGACTGCGACTTCATTGGCGATACCTTTCAGGCTCTCGCCCACCTTTTGCATGAGCGCGCGCGCCTGCGGATCCATCGCGTTCGTACCCGAGGTGAACATCGAGAAGCCGGCGTCATCGAGAATCTCGATTCGCAGACCCTCTTTTTCCTTGACGAAGCTGACGACGGTCATCAGGTCTGCCGTTTTCTCATCGCTCTGGATTTGTTGCTCGAGCTTCTTCTGCAGTGCTTCGAATTGCTTCTCGTCCTGCTCGGCGGCGATCTTCTTGCGCTCTTCTTCGCTCAACCCTTCGGGCATCGCCTCATCCGGATGCGTACTTTCTTCTTCTTCGCGACCCGGCGCCTGTACCTGCATCAAACCGGTCTGAGTCATTTGTTGCGGCAACCCCTTCGGGTCGATCACCGACATCCCGCCAAAGAAACCGGTCGAGCCGCCCGACTTGTCCGCCATCGTCACGACCGAGGTCGGCTTGAAGTAGTCGGCGATGCTCTTGCGCTGATCAGCGTCGGTCGCGCCGAGAATCCACATCAACAAGAAGAAGGCCATCATGGCTGTCATCATGTCGGCGAGCGCGATCTTCCAGGCACCGCCGTGACCACCGGCATGGCCGTCGGCCATGACCTTTTTGATGATGATCGGCGGCAGTTGCGCCGCCGCCTCGGCGGCGGTTTGTTCCGCAGCCGGTGCAGACTCGGCAGCCGCTGCTGGTTGAGCGGCGTCGTCAGCTGGCGGCGCCTCGGCAGCCGCCGGCGCGTTACTTGCCTCGGAGGCCATCGAATACCTCCGCAAATGTTGGTTGCGAGTGGTGGCTGATGGCCGCTCGCGCGCTCTCGATGATCAACGGCACAGGATAGCCCTGCAGGTGACCGATCAACGCATGCTTGGCGACATGGTAGATCTCGCCATCTTCGTCGATGATCTGTTTCAGACGAACCGCCATCGGCTCAACGATACCGTAAGCCAAGAACACGCCGAGGAAGGTACCGACGAGCGCTGCGCCGACGAGCGCGCCAAGCACCGGCGGCGGCTGATCGATCGCCGCCATCGTCTTCACGACGCCGAGCACGCAGGCCACGATGCCGAGTGCGGGCAAGGCGCCCGACAATGCAGCCAACGCTTCGGCTGGCTTCATCTCGTTGTGGTGGTGGGTCTTGATCGCAAGGATAAGCACATCTTCGACCGCTTCGGGCTTCGGCGGTTGGTTCGACGTGACTAGCAAACGGATCGTGTCCGCGATCATGTTGATCAGCGAATGGTCTTTCAGCAGCTTGGGATACTCACCGAAGATCGAACTCGCTTCAGGGTTCTCGATGTGCGATTCGAGCGCTACGGCGCCCTCGGCCTTGAAGACCTTGAAGAGCTTCACGACCAGGAAGATCGTGTCCATGTATTCCTGCTTGTGATACTTCGGGCCGCTGAACACCTTACCGATGCCGGCGCCGACGCCCTTGAGCACATCGAGGCTATTCGAGATCACCATCGCCCCGACACCGGCGCCACCGATGATCAGCATCTCGAACGGCAGGGCTTTCAGGATGGGTGCCATCTTGCCGCCCGCCAAGATGTAGCCACCGAACACGCAGCCAAACAAAACCACCAAACCGATGATCGCGAACACGGGGAATCTCCAAAACGGAACAATGGGATGCTAGCAAACGCTGCTATCTCCCGTGCTTAAGTCGTCGCCACAATCCAGATTTAAAGCCCCACTACCGCTGACGCCTCCTTTTTATTTCTATACTATTGGAACTATGGAACTGAATCAGGCGGCTGAGTCCTTCAATGCGCTCTCCCAGCCCAGTCGGCTGGCCATCGTCAGCCTGCTCGGCCAGGTGGGAACTGCCGGGGCGCGGCCCTCGGACATGGCCGCCGCCTTGCGGCTACCCGCCAATACCCTGTCCTTCCATCTCCGGCAGCTGCGCCACGCGGGGCTGGTGACGGAGGAGCGCAGCGGCCGCGATCGTATCTACCGGGCGAATGTAGGCGCGCTGCAACAACTCATCCTGTACTTGGGTGAAGCTTCCAGTCGGCCATCAACATGACATCGCTTGCCCGCGCAATCGACGAACGCCTGATCGGCGAATTCAGCGTCGCACCTGCCGATGCCAGCGACACCCAATGGCTGGCCGCTGTCGCCCGTTTGTTACGCGAGGATCTGTCAGCCCGCGCGCTGCGCAGCCAACTGCAGGACCGTGCAAACAAGGCGCGTCGCGTTCATTACCTATCGATGGAATTCTTGATCGGACGTTCGCTCACGAATGCGGCTGAAGCATTAGAGCTCGATGCGCCGCTTCGTGAGGCACTCGCCGAACGCGGCCGTCACCTCGAGCAGCTGCAGGACGTCGAGTCGGATGCCGGGCTCGGTAACGGCGGCCTCGGACGTCTCGCCGCTTGCTTCCTCGACTCGATGGCAACCCTGAACATACCCGCGTTCGGATACGGCATCCGTTACCAGTTCGGCATGTTCCATCAATACTTCGAACACGGCTCGCAACGCGAGGCGCCGGACGAATGGCTGAAAGATGGCTCGCCTTGGGAGCTCGCGCGAATAGATCGCGATGTCGAGGTCGGCTTCGGTGGACGAATCGACCGCGACGAGCATGGCAGCGCGATTTGGACGCCGGAGTGCCGCGTGATAGCCCGAGCGCACGACATGTTCGTGCCCGGTTACGCCACCAGTCGAGTGGGCATACTGCGTCTTTGGGATGCGAAAGCCACCCCTGCTCTCGACATGTCGCTCTTCAACGCCGGCGATCTTCACTCGGCCGCTGCGATCAAAGGACAAGACGAAGTGCTCTCTTGGGTGCTCTACCCGAACGACAGTACAGAGGCAGGTCGAGAGCTTCGACTGCGGCAAGAGTATTTCTTTGTCTGCGCGTCGATCGCCGATATCCTCCAACGACATCTCGAGGAGCATTCGACCCTCGCGAATCTGGCGGATCATGTAGCAATTCACCTGAACGACACGCATCCTACATTCGCGGTCGCAGAGCTGATTCGAGTCCTCGTCGATCGATATTCGATGGATTGGGCGATCGCCTGGCAGATCACGCGCCAAATTTTCTCGTATACGAATCACACCTTGATGCCCGAGGCACTCGAGACCTGGAGCACCGAACTCATCCAGCGTGTGCTACCCCGTCATCTCACCATCATCGAGCGCTTGAACGAAGCATTGTTGGCGGAAGTCGCCGAACGCTTTCCGAACGATCCAGAGCGTCTCTCGAGGATGAGCATCATCGAGATCCCTGGACCGGAACCACGGGAGCGCCAGATCCGCATGGCGCATCTGGCAGTCATGGGCAGCCACACCATCAACGGCGTCTCGGCACTGCACTCGACGCTCATGGTCGATCACGTCTTCAAAGATTTCGCCGAGTTATGGCCCGAGCGTTTCGTCAACGTCACCAATGGTGTGACGCTGCGGCGCTGGCTGTCGCAAGCCAATCCGGGACTCGCTCGACTGTTAGATCTGAAAATCGGTCGGCAATGGCGAATCGAGCCTGAGCGGCTCCGACTACTCAAGAATCATGCTCACGATGAAAACTTCATTGGCGAGTTTCGCGCCATCAAATGGGAAAACAAGCGTCGCCTTTGCGACCTCATACATCGTGCGACGGGT
>JACCDJ010035515.1_pt1 | contig 13148 bp, 11 predicted proteins | sample 7444481 | NCBI WGS metagenome assembly JACCDJ01 (sample SAMN15323435, study PRJNA562643) | freshwater metagenome | isolation source: river surface water | place: USA:Blue River Watershed | collected 2017-08-15 | reverse complement strand
TTTGTCCATCAGCAGACTGGCGCACTTGGCCAGGCTCAAATGGAGAAATCATGTCGTGCTCTTCGCACATGCGGCGGATCCAGCGGTCAGATTTAATAGTCATAACTTGTATTTTGACATATCTAATTAAGTCAGGAGTCTTTTTGCAGAACCAAGCCCCTAGCGTACTTGAGAAGACAATCGATCAAAGTCTTCTGGCGTATTTGCGTTAGCAAAGCATAGGGGATCATCAATCAAAACACTGGCATGGTCGGTTAATTCGTACCAACCCAACACTTTGCGACGACCAGAATCCAAATAAGCCCTTAAATGAGACAACATGCAAGATCTAATTAAAGCAAACATAGGCTCTGCGGCTAGCTCACCTTGCTCAGTGTAACCTTGCGCAAAAACAATATTTGCATTGGTTTCTTCCATCTTGTCATACAGTTTTTGCGCCAACTTATTGCTAATAAATGGGGCATCACAAGGCACCACCAACACATAAGGTGTCATAGCAACAGTTAGGGCAGCCTCAATGCCTGCTAATGGCCCCTGATAATCGGGCAAGCGATCTTTAACTACAGGCGCACCAAAAGACTGATACTCCTCCACATGGCGATTAGCACTCACCACAATCATATGAACCTGCTGGCTCAATGATTGAAACACCCTCTTTACAATTGGTTGATCATTAAAAACCAATAGCCCCTTGTCCTCACCGCCAACGCGCACACCTCGGCCACCCGCAAGAATGACGCCCGTGACTTGATCAATGGGACATTGGCTCATATCAAATAACTTTTAAAAATGTTGATTGACTAGGTTGATTTGACAACTGGCCAACCACAGTAGCGTCACCAAAACCCTCTTCAGCAAATATTTGCATAACTTGATTCAACACGGATGGATCACAAGCCACCAACAAACCACCACTGGTTTGCGGATCCGTCAGAATAGCCTGATCGACCGTTGTTAAATTGGGTGATAGCTCTATATCAGCACCATAACTTGCCCAGTTACGATTAGAAGCTCCAGTAACAAATCCTTGCTGCGCTAAGTTTTTAACACCTGGCAAGATTTTTAAATCTGCATAATTGATTTGCCCTTGAACATTAGATCCCTTACAGATTTCTAATGCATGTCCCAGCAAACCAAAGCCAGTCACATCAGTCATGGCATGTACACCTGAAATGCTTGCCAACTTTTTCCCTGGCGTATTAAGTTTGGTGGTGTTAGCAATCATCTGCTCGTAACCTGCAGCATCTAATTTTTCTTTTTTAAGTGCTGCTGAATAAATACCTACGCCTAGTGGTTTACCAAGCACTAAAACATCACCCGCTTTAGCAGTAGCATTTTTCTTGAGATTCTTAGGATCAATGATGCCAATCACAGCCAAACCATAAATGGGCTCAACTGAATCAATCGAGTGCCCGCCAGCCACTGGAATACCCGCTTTGGCACAAACCTCACGACCACCATCTAATATTTCTGCAATATCTTCATGAGGCAATACGTTAATAGGCATACCGACAATCGCTAAAGCCATCAATGGCGTACCACCCATCGCGTAGATATCAGAAATTGCATTGGTTGCCGCAATCTGGCCAAAGTGCCTTGGGTTATCAACAATCGGCATGAAGAAGTCTGTTGTTGCGATTAATGCTTGATGCTCATTAATTTGATAGACAGCAGCATCGTCAGCTGTTTCAGTGCCAACCAATAACTCTGGCGGAACTGCAAATGGAATAGCAGTTTTTAATAAATTAGCCAAAACTCCTGGAGCAATTTTGCAACCACAACCGCCACCATGAGATAGGGACGTTAAACGTGGTTTTTCTTGTTGATTTGCTACAGACATATGATTCCTAGAAAGTTAAAACTGTGGTGTTTTCTTGTGTGGAGCGATCTAACATCGTCACCATACCTATGATTTCTCCAACGCCATCAATCAAATCACTTAGCTGCAAATGCCTATCACGCATCGCTGTGCTGCATGGATAGAACTTAACCCCAGTACGCATTGCATCATCAATAAAGTCAGATAGACGTCGATTCATTGGCGGAATCGCTTGGTGTCGGCGCTCATTATTTTTAACAAACATTTCTACGCTCGCACCCAATATGTGAACCTCAACTTCCATGTCCATTGCCGCCGCCGCAGAAGCAAAAAAGAATGGTGTTGCAGCCAACTGAGGTTGGTCTAGATTAGCCTGCCATAGCTGAACAATCAGACGCTTCAACTGTTACCCCCAGACTTTTTAAATTCTTCTAATGAAGTGAAACGATTTAAATCCATCAACTCATTTGCTTTTGCAATGACAGCATCGCCACTTAATAAAGTCGCCTTAGCAAGATCAGGCTGAGTGGCCTTCAAGTGCACCAACCAACTTTGATAAGGCTGACGATTAATCTTAATCGGGCGTTCTTGAATCTCTTCATTGGACCCCACCAATATTGCCTGGAATGGAGATTTCACCGTAAGAATAGTTTTTGCCACTTCAATCAAAGCAAATGGCTCATCAACTTCTAGGTCACGGTTATTAGGTTTAGGGTTAAACATATAGATATCCCCCACCAAAGCACCGCCAAACTCTGTAATGCCAACCTCCCACGTTTGATCATCCACAGGCTTTAACCAAAGGTTCAGCTCTGCGTCATAAAACAAATCATCAGGAAATAAACAGCCTCTCACATCAGCCATGAAAAAACTTCCCATCTATTGATTGGCGGAAGAGTATGGGAGTCGAACCCACCAAGGACTGTACGACAGCCCTTCCCGGATTTGAAGTCCGGACGTCCCGCCGGGGAGCGAAACTCTTCCTCATGCTGCAATACCTTCACTAGCAAAAAGATCGGTATTTCTGACGATTCTATGATCTTTTTCTAATTCTTTCTTGCCACGCGTATAACTAACCAAACGACGCGTAAAACCTAAACGATCAAATGCCTCAAGAATTTGAATGGCACGCTTACGACCCAATCCCACCCTATCTTTAAAGCTAATCACAGTGACATGACCATCTGTTTCAACGATATCACGAATAATGTCCGCCATGATGCGCATCGTTGAAATTGGATAGAACAAATCTGGAACCAATTGAACCAAACCTGAAGTTCTTGAGACCTTGCGTAACAACATACGAATGTTTGCTTCTGGCTCACCTAAAGCAGACGCCAAATCCCTTACCCAAGGCGGGTCGTATTGGCCATCAATTAAGCGTGGATATATTCTCTCCCAAATAACCTGCTCTTTAGGGGTTAATTCAACTTTGTGATCTGGCAAATGTACAAAACTGCCTGTGAGCGCAAGTGACTTAGATTTAATTTCTTCGGTGACCCAGGCTTTAAATAGAGTCGTAGAAATTAATGGGCAGGCCATCCGCCTCAAACGCTCCATAGCAACGCCAGGCTCATCTGGATCATCTGCATGAAACTTCTCTAAGCAAGTTTTAACCCGACTCTGAATGTAACTTTGTGCATTGCTGCCAAGGGCATAGATAAGGCCATCAACTTCCAACTGAGTCGCGCGAGCTTCTTTAGCCAGGTCTATCAATGGATCCACCAAGCGGTTTGTAGCAAAGGCCCAAGTTGAAACACAAATCGGCTCAATACTATTAGCCAAGATCTGACTAAATACCTCCTGCGAATCATCACTCACAAGACGATCAAGAATCTCGATTCTTTCAGGCTTTTTACGACCACGAATCGGCGGATCAATATCTAACACCAAGCCACCAGCCAAAGTATGTCTTGCAGAACTATCTCTAAAGACAATACGGTCGTGCCAACATACAGACATAGGTTTATCAAACGCACATTGGGCATAGACTGTTGTACCTGGCATGGCTTCTGATCCATTTAAAAGAATCATGCGAGTAGATAAGTGTTCCGTACCATGGTGCAATAGGAGCATCTCACCATCTTTGATACTTCTTTCTGCATCTACTGGCACAGTCAACATGCAATCAAAACGTTGGGTCAATTGATGCAACTCAGGTGCAACCAACCATTGGCCTCGAGTAACCTCACTATATTCAACGCCTGAAATCACAATACCGCAACGCGTACCAACCCCAGCTTCTTCTGCTGGCGTATTTTGCGCATGAATGGACCTAACCTTTACCTTGCTCAACTTAGGCGTTAACAAAAGGGTGTCACCCACTTTTATCTGCCCAGCAGTAACGGCACCAGTAATAGCAACACCGACACCTTTAACCACAAATACTCGGTCAATAGCCAATCTAAAGTAGGCAGGCTGATCAACCTGCTCTTGATCAACTTTGGCAAATAATGCTTGTTGAAGAGATTCAAGACCCTCGTTAGATCTTGTTGAAACTGAATAAACGGATACACCATTAAAACGAGTGCTCGCTAAATAAGCCTGAATATCTTTAGTAACTTCAACAACTCTGGCCTGATCAACCAAATCAATTTTGGTTAAAGCAACTGTAATTTCAGGAACACCAAGCAAATCAAGAATACGTAGATGCTCTTTGGTTTGAGGCATGATGCCATCGTCCGCAGCCACAACCAACAAACCATGGTCAATGCCAGTGGCACCTGCAGCCATCGTATGAACAAACTTTTCGTGCCCCGGGACATCTACAAAACCTATCGTCTGACCACGACCATTCGGCACATAAGCAAAACCCAAGTCGATGGTAATGCCGCGCGCTTTTTCTTCAGGCAGTCGATCAGCATCAATACCCGTCAAACATTTAACAAGCGAGGTTTTTCCATGGTCAATATGACCAGCCGTACCAATGATCATGCTTTACCTGAAATACGGCTAGCAGCATTTGTAAAAATATTTACAAATGTAGTTTCTTGATGATCTTGCAAGCACCTCAAATCAAACAACAATGCTTTTTCTTGAAAGCGACCAATCACTGGGGTATCAGAAGAGCGCAACAACTTTTCCAAACGAGTGACATTTTTCTCACTTGCTTTATCGCTGCCCTCAACTGCAATAGCCATTGACGGTAAACGCTCAATAGGTAAAGAACCAGAACCTATTTGCGAAAGCACTGGCAATATTTTTACTTTTAAGTTGGTGCCAAACAATGCTTTCTCAACTTCAGGCAATAACTTCTCAGCCTGAGATTTCATCTCTTGCTCTTGTCTAGTCAATAACTTTAGTACTGTGAGCCTTTCGGGAAGTCTTTGCGGGTCACGATAGAGCTTTAAAACAGCCTCTAGGCCGGCCAGAGTAATTTTTCCAACACGCAAAACACGCTTGAGGGGATTCTTTTTAATTTTTTGTATGAGGTCTTTGCGCCCCACCAAAATGCCTGCCTGAGGACCACCTAATAATTTGTCACCACTGAATGTCACCAAATCAGCACCAGCAGCAATGGCTTCTCTAGGAGTTGGTTCGGCAGGCAAACCATACTGAGTCATATCAACCAAGGTACCTGATCCTAAATCAACCACAAATGGAAGATTGTGATCGTGAGCAATCTTGGCAATTTCTTCTTCAGGGACAGCATTAGTAAAGCCCTGCACCACATAGTTGCTCGTATGAATCTTCATGAGCATCGATGTCTTAGGCGTAATTGCCTCAATGAAATCTTTTGGGTGTGTACGATTGGTTGTACCCACCTCGACCAACTTCGCACCAGCACGCTTCATGATGTCGGGAATACGGAATGAGCCACCAATCTCAATCAGCTCACCCCGAGAAACGACCACTTCTTTTTTATTGGAAAGCGCATGAAGCAATAAAAATACTGCAGCAGCATTGTTGTTCACAACAGTAGCAGCCTCAGCACCAGTTAACTCACAGAGAATTTCTTCTACCAACTCATCTCGGTCGCCACGCTTACCTTCTCCCAAATCATATTCAAGGGCACAGGGCTCAGATGCTGCTTTAGCAATCGCATCAACCACTTCAGGAGGCATGATTGCTCTACCCAAGTTGGTATGCAAAACAGTGCCAGTTAAATTAATGACTTGTTTTGTTTTTGGTTTAGAGCGAACTTCTAACCAAGTTTGAATTTTCTTAAATAAAACAGCCTCAGACGGAAGAGTACTTAACTCACCATTCTGAATTTTCTCTCGAGTAACTTGAAGGTTGTGCCTAATTGATTTAGTGACTTCATCTCGACCAAAATTTGCAATTAATTCGCCACAAGTGGACGACTGCAAGAGTTTGTCAACAGAAGGTAAATCAGCCAGAAGCTGCGTCATGGGCGCACGCGCCACATTTGTTTTTTCCATGATGTGATTATGAGTCTTTTTCTACCGTTTCGCCACCCACCATAAAGAACATATTCCTGCCGGTTCTTTGGTAACCCTCGTTGGATAAAGCTAAGTCGACTTGGATGCTAGCCAAATCATCCGCCATGACTTCCATCATAGGGTCTCTCGATTGATACATGATTTTGAGGTAACCATGACAGTCATCACAGCACTCGCCTTGAACAAGACTTTCTTTGGTCTCGCCCAGCATATTCACCTCTTTAGGAGTTTCGCAATTCGTGCAACGGGCACGTGAGGCATACCACTCTGAAGAACATAGCGAACACACCAAATAACGATGAGCATCACGTGTACCAACACGTACAACACTAGCAATCGGATGCGAACCACAGACAGGACACAAAGTACTTTGCCCTTTGTATGAAGATGCATAAGGGGCTAGTTGTGCAACTTTTTGCATCCAGATCATCTGCAAGATAGCGCCAATGAATGGCGCCCACTCAGGTTTAATCTTGCGCTCATCAGCTTGCAAGAATTGCTCCGCCATTTGACGCAACTCTGCGCCATTAGAACCTTTAAATACCTCTAATATTTTTCTAGCAGGCTCAGGCAACTCTTGGGCTAGCAATGCCTTAGTTAATAATTCGAATGCATGATCCCAGTCAGCACCAGCTTTCCATGTACCAATCGAGGCTGGCGGCATGCCATGCTTTAAAGATTCTCGAACGACGTTTTCCTCTAAAGATTCTGAGGCAACTTCATCAATTGAATCTAACTGAGCTTTGGCAACCTTAGCGCAAAAACCCAACCAATCCTTGAGAGAACCATCTTTTGACAATTGTTCTAACCTAGTAAAGCGCTCTTTAAGCACTTCTTTTGCCAATGGCAAAACTAGCAAGGGGGTTTCGTCATCAGGCAAACCTTGAATTTCACCTGGCTGAATAATTTTCACAGCAGATACTGTCATTTTTTGTCTCGTTTATGTTTTTTTACTTATAAAAGTATTTATTTTTTATGCTTATAAAAGCATAAGGGGAAGAATATCATTCTTCCCCTTTTTTCGCAGTCAGTGAAAACTCTGACTACTTATTTACCGCCAGACACCTCTTTATACCAACCAGGGTGATGTTTACGAGCCCAGGCGCTGCTTACAACGCCAGTCCACATACCCTTGATAGTGCCTTTAACCCAAAGAGCCGCATAAATGTGCACGATGATGCCAAGAATCAATACAGCAGCTGCGCCAGCATGAACAACCGCAGCTAAACGCACTGTATCGATATGGAAGTTACTAGCAAAGTAAGGTCTCCAGAAAGCCATACCTGAAATCACTAATAACAACATCGTGATAGTCATCACCCAAAACAAGAGTTTCTGACCACCGTTATAACGACCCACTTCTGGCAAACGATCTTCACGGTCTGCAATCACATCACCAATTTGCTTTAACCATTGACGGTCGTTTTTATGCAAGATGTTGTGATGCCAGAACTTGAAGTAGAGGATGACAAATAGCACGAACATTGCAACACCAATGAATGGGTGCAAGATACGTGATAGTTGACCACCACCTAATACGTTACTCAAGAAGAATAGCGATGGGTGAAAGAAAGCCAATCCTGAAACGGCAGCCAAAATAAATAGCAAGGCCACCAACCAGTGATTAAAGCGATCTGAACCACTATAGCGAACAATTTTTGACATGCTAATCTCCTTATGCCTTGATATCGTCGTGATCTTCTTCGACAACTTTTGGCCCTTTAACAGCGTAGTGAACTACACCTGTTAGAACCGCAGCCGCCATAGCGATCAATGCGATAGGTTTCATAACGCCCTTCCACACTCCAACTGTTGGAGAGATGGATGGATTAGCAGGCAAACCGTTGTACTGCTCTGGTTTATCACCGTGCGGTAATACGTACATCACGTGCGTACCACCAACACCTTGTGGGTTATATAGAGCAGCCTTTTGGTATCCACGTTGGTTCAAATCTTTGATGCGCTCACCTGCAGCTTTGATTTGATCTTCTTTTGGACCAAAAGTTAATGCCTTAGTAGGACATGTTGATACGCACGCTGGGTCCTGACCTTTAGAAACACGGTCTGAACACAATGTACATTTCGTCGCCTTATTAGTTGTGTTTGAGATGCGAGGAACATTGAATGGACATCCTTGTACGCAATATCCACAACCAATGCAATTGTCACTGTTGAAATCAACAATACCATTGCTTAGTTTGATAATCGCTCCAGGACTTGGACACGCCTTCATGCAACCTGGCTCTTCGCAGTGCATACAGCCATCCTTACGGATTAGCCAATCAATACCGCCCTGCTCGTTCTCAAGTTCATTAAAGCGCATCACAGTCCAAGCACCGGCACCTAAATCACGTGGGTTGTCATAAACACCCTCGTTATTGCCGATTCCTGGACGTGTCTCATTCCATTCCATACAGGCCACTTGGCAAGCCTTACAACCGATACATTTTGAAATATCGATTAGTTTTGCCACGTGAACTGCATTAGCCGCATCTGCGGGTGGTGTCATAGTCGTCGCTGAGCGAGCTACGACGTGAAGTGCTTGTGCCATGTCGTTCTCCTTATGCTTTCTCAATGTTGACCAAGAACGCTTTAAACTCAGGGGTCTGAGAGTTAGCGTCACCTACAGATGGTGTTAGCGAATTTGCTAACTGGCTTGGTTTAGCCACACCTTTGAAGCCATAGTGAATTGGAATACCCACGTGGTAAACAGTCTTACCATCAACGGTTAATCCCTTCATACGCTTAGTCACGACAGCTTTCGCTTTAACGAAACCACGCGCAGACGTCACTTTGACCTTATCACCATTTTTGATGCCCTTCTCTTTAGCAAGGCCTTCACTGATCTCGACAATCGCTTCTGGCTGAACAATGGCGTTCAACTCAGCATGCTTAGTCCAGTAGTGGAAGTGCTCTACCAAACGATAAGTAGTGGCCACATATGGGTAATCCTTTGCTGTACCAAACTGAGCCATATCGTTTTTGTAAACGCGTGCAGCTGGGTTTGACTTCACTTTAGGATTCTTCGGATGCATTGGATTTGCAGCCAATGGTGACTCAAATGGCTCATAGTGCTCAGGGAATGGACCTTCAGCCATACCTGGTGCAAACAAACGTGCCACACCCTCTTGAGTCATGATGAATGGCATCACGTTCTCTTCAGGTTTAGCGTTTGGACGCATATCAGGGATGTCATTACCGCCCCACTTATCTCCTAACCACTTCAAGACCGCGCGCTTCTCATCCCATGGCTTACCGTTCATATCGGCAGAGGCACGGTTGTAAAGAATGCGGCGGTTAGCAGGCCATGCAAAGCCCCACTTAGCTGATTGACCCAAGTTTTGATCAGACGTGTCACTTGGATCACGGCGAGCAGTCATGTTGCCCTCCTTGTTCCAAGAACCTGAGTAGATCCAGTTACCACAAGCTGTGCCACCGTCGTCACGCAACTGCGCAAAGCCTGTTAACTGATCACCTGGTTCTAACACCACCTTACCAGTTGGATCCTTGATTTGAACGAAAGTCTTACCGCTGATCTCACGCAACAACTCATCTGCTGCAGGGAACATTGGGTTCTTATAGTTCCATGTCAAGTTCAAGATTGGGTCAGGGAATGCACCACCTTGTGCTTTGTACATGCCACGCAACTTCATGAACAAAGCTGCGATGATTTCTTGGTCAGACTTAGACTCACCAGGACCATCTGCAGCTTTCCAGTGCCACTGAATCACACGACCAGAGTTAGTGAATGAACCGTCCTGCTCAGCGAAACAAGTTGCTGGCAAACGAATCACTTCTGTCTGAATAGCTGATGAGTCAACATCGTTGTACTCACCATAGTTCTTCCAGAACTCACCTGTTTCTGTTGCAAGCGGATCAATCACCACCAAGTACTTCAACTTAGCTAAAGCAGCACCAATCTTGTTCTTGTTAGCAACCGCAGCCAATGGATTGAAACCTGAACAGATAAAGCCGTTCATCTTTCCTTGGTGCATGCGTTCAAAAATATCCAAGATGTCATATGCGCCATCGCTCTTTGGTAGGTAGTCAAAAGCAAAGTCAGTTTCTTTCGTCGCTTTATCGCCGTACCAAGCCTTCATTAAGCTGTTGAACCACTTAGGGAAGTTTTGCGGGAAATTCATCTGATTCGGACGCAGAGCTTTTGGTGTGCGCTTATCGCGATACACGGTGTAGCTTGTGTCTGATTGATTTGGTGCAGATAAATAACCTGGCAACACTTGTGAGTACAAGCACATGTCTGTAATACCTTGTACGTTAGCGTGACCGCGCAACGCGTTCACACCACCACCAGCCATACCCATGTTACCCAAGAGCAACTGAATCATCGCCATTGTGCGAATATTTTCAGAACCCTTCGAGTGCTGAGTCCAGCCCAAGGCGTACAAGATTGTCATGGTCTTGTTACCTGCCGATGTGCTAGCAATCATCTCGCACACTTTCAAGAATTGATCTTTCGGTGTACCTGTGATGCTGCTAACCATGTCAGGCGTGTAACGTGCAAAGTGACGCTTCATGTGTTGGAAGACGCAATTTGGATCCTGCAATGTAGGATCTACTTTTGCATACTGCCCATCCATCTGATAGGTCCAGGTTGCTTTTGAGTATGAACGCTTCTCTTCATCGTAACCGGTGAAAAGACCATCTTTAAACCCGAATTCTGGGTTAATCAAGAAAGCAGCGTTTGTGTAGTTTTTAACGTATTCGTGGTGAATCTTGTTGTTTGACAACAAGTAGTGAACCACACCACCCAAGAAGGCAATGTCAGCACCCACACGAATAGGAGCATAGTAGTCAGCAACAGCAGCAGAACGTGTGAAACGAGGGTCAACAACGACCAACTTTGCACCACGCTTCGCTTTCGCTTCAGTTACCCATTTAAAACCACATGGGTGAGCTTCAGCAGCGTTACCGCCCATAATCAACACTAGGTCAGCATTTTTAATGTCTGCCCAATGATTTGTCATCGCGCCGCGTCCAAATGTCGGGCCCAAACTGGCCACGGTTGGAGCGTGTCAAATACGCGCTTGAGTATCTAGAGCAACAACACCTAGTGATCTTAAAACTTTGTGAGACAAGTAACCGGCTTCATTGTTTGAAGCAGAACTCACCAACATACCAAATGTGTTCCAACGGTTTACTGTCAAACCATCTGCATTCTTCTCAATAAAGTTCTTATCGCGGTCAGCCTTCATGTGCTTAGCAACACGAGTTAGAGCCTCATCCCAAGAAATACGTTTCCATTCCTTGCTGCCAGCTTCACGAATTTCAGGGAACTGCAAACGGTTCGGGCTATCGATCATCTCGAGTAGACCTGCACCTTTTGGACAGAGTGTGCCTTTGTTGACAGGATTATCTGGATCCCCTTCAACGTGCATCACTTTCATTTTGCCGTCTTTATCTTTACGGCTATACATCAATACGCCGCAGCTCACTGAGCAATAAGGACATGTACTTCGAGTTTCGGTGGTTTTTTCTAACTTGTATGGCTTTGTAAAAACTGGATCTGCAGCTTCTGCTAGACCCATCGCAGTCATACTAGTCACACCGACACCCGACCCAGCCAATTTGAAAAATTGGCGACGTGTCAGATTCATTTGTGACATATGGTCTCCTTCTATTAATCAAAACTACAAAAATGATGTTATTCCTTTTCGAAATTTTTGGTAGTTAGACAAATCGCGAAAATGTCGGTGTTAACCCTGATTTTGAAAAAGAATTTCACATTGTGGAAGGCGCAAAATAGGCAGAAAAAACATAAGCAAAATAGCAATTAGCGGGTGATTGATTAGTTCTACACAAATGATATTTTTCTGCTAAATTAGTGGCTCAATTTGTCAGTCACTTTGCCATGCGACGTGCTGATTTAGTGTTGTATCGATGCTCAGTTGGAGCTCAAACACTTTGGAGACACCAAATGACGTTTTCACGTAGGTCGTTTATCAAAACGACGATGGGCGCTATTGCACTTCCATCATTAACACCTATTGCTTCAGTATTTGCACATAACCATTCACCAGAATGGAAAACATATGAAGTTGTCACCGAGCTCTCATTAGCCGGCGCTTCTAATCAAGCGACACAGGGCTGGATTCCATTACCTCTGATTGCAGACACAAACTACTTCAAAACTGTATCAATCAAAACAGAAACTAGCGCTCGCACAAGTATCGTTAAATCAACTAGTGGCCAAGCTCAAATGATTTGGGCTGAATGGAATGAAGGCAGTACCGACAGAACAGTCAAAGTTACGACAACAATCTCTACTCGTGAACGCAATACCAAATTTGGTAAGCCTGATGCAGCCTTGAAATTATCAAAAGAAGAATTGGCTTTCTGGACCAAAGGCACAGACTTATTACCAACAGATGGGATTGTTCGTCAGCGCGCACTTGAAATCACCAAGTCATTACCTAAAAACGCTAGCGACATTGATAAAGCCAAAGCCATTTACAACTGGGTTGTAGAAAACACATTCAGAAATCCCAAAACCCGTGGTTGTGGTGTGGGCGATGTAAAGATGATGTTGGAGACGAATAACCTAGGTGGCAAATGTGCCGACTTGAATGCTGTGTACGTGGCTCTTACAAGAGCTGCTGGTGTACCAGCCCGTGACGTATATGGTATCCGTGTTGCAGACTCAGGTCGTGGCTATAAGAGTCTCGGTAAAGGTGGCGACATCACTAAAGCACAACATTGCCGTGCAGAGTTCTTTGCTAAAGGTCATGGTTGGATTGCAGTTGATCCAGCAGATGTTCGCAAAGTAATTCTTGAAGAATCCGGTGGCTTACCTATCAACGATCCAAAAGTGGTTGCTATTCGTGATTACCTATTTGGCAACTGGGAAATGAACTGGATGGCATACAACTACGATCACGATTTATTGTTGCCAGGATCTCAACTCGGAG
>JACCDJ010542999.1_pt1 | contig 13149 bp, 13 predicted proteins | sample 7444481 | NCBI WGS metagenome assembly JACCDJ01 (sample SAMN15323435, study PRJNA562643) | freshwater metagenome | isolation source: river surface water | place: USA:Blue River Watershed | collected 2017-08-15 | reverse complement strand
GGTTGGTTAGGATCTGTGGGGGGAGGCGCTATCATTTCGGCAGACATCTCCACACTGAAATCCTCTTCTCCATCACCACTTCCACTGAGCAACTTAGGAGCCATGGCCACCGCTGTTGCAAAGCCTATGGTTACTAAAACGGCAAGCGCAAGGTACTTTCCATAAGACTTACGGATAGCGTATGCGCCGTAAGAATGGTTTTTGGTTTCAAAAACCAAATCGTTCCTTTCCTTGCTCATCAAGTTGTTCCAACCTGATTCAAAACTCAACAACACTATCACAAGTGCGAAGAGACTGAGGGCGAATATTGTTTCCATAATCTTGGGTATTTATATCGCTGTACAGGACAGTTCCAATTTCGTTCAATTAATTTTCAACTTTTTTTAATCCGAGCTCTTCCACTCGTTTATCCAAAGCTGTTTTCTCTGTTTTCTCCATGTCTAAGATGGCTCTCTTTCTGACATTGCAAATATTCAATTCATCAATGGCATTCACCACACTGGCCCACTTGCTCTTGTCTGTTGTTTTGATCAACACAAACGGAGCGTTATCATCATTCACAATCTTGCTGTAGGCCTCTTTGTATTGTGCCTCGTACTCCTCCTGACCAAGCCCTTGTTCATTGAGTCTCTTTTTCAACTCAAAAACTTGCTCATTGATGGTTCTGTTTTTTTCAATCAGCACTTTTCTAAAACCGTCCTTTGAAAAATCAGTGGTGAGCAGAGTTGTAGTGTCTGGATTGAATTTTCCGGTGTAGTAAAAAATTTGATTTTCATCTTCGCCAATGATCAAAGTAGTAGCCAACTCATCGGCCAACTTGGTCTTGTCATCTTTGTTTTCTACTTCTTTCGGGTAGATAATTTCCAATGTTTTGGGCTTGCTCAATGAGGTGGCCAAAATGAAGAAGGTGAGCAATAGGAAAGCCAAGTCCACCATCGGTGTCATGTCCATGCGGACCGCACCTTTCTTGGGTCTTTTTTTCCCATGTTTATCACCGCCACCACTTTCTATGATTTCTGCCATAGTTTCGTATTGTTACTCGCTTGGAGCGGAGATGTCAACTCCTGCTTCTAGCGTGGTTACCATGTTAAATTGAAAAATGTTCTTTTCTCTGAAAATATCGATGACCTTTTCTACTTTCTCATAATCCGTTGTTCCATCCGCTTTGATGGCATAACGCAGCCCTTCGCTTTCCTTGAGATCATCAACGCTGATACCTTTGTTTTGGGCATCAATGGTGAAGGCTTCATATCCCTCTTGAATCCAATCAGCGAGCTCATTGTTCAATGAGTCTGTCGGAATTCCCTTGGTTAATTGATCCATTTTACCTCTCATGGCTTCGTCAGCGCTGAGGTAATTTCCCACATCGGCAAGCGACATTCCAAACATTCCCATGACGGCAAATCTTTTGGTTTGTTCTTCTGTCAATTGTAGTTCCGGGTGCCTTTCGATCATTCCTCTCAACATTTCACGTCTTACATCCTTTCCATGGATATCGAAGAACACTCGACCTTCTGGATCGATGGTTACCAACATCACTTTTTCAGGCAATAACAACTCAGACGTTGAAGAGGGGGTATCTACGATTACCGGCTCATTCGGGCGAAATTTTGCAGTAAGAATAAAGAAGGTCACCAACAAGAAGCCCAAGTCAACCATTGGAGTCATATCCAAGCTGGGGGCGCTTTTTGGCATTTTAACTTTTGGCATAATAAACGGCCTTAAAAGTTTCCTTTAAATTAATTTTTGTGCTTTGCAGCAAATGTCTGAGAAACACTAAAACCAGCCTCATCCATTGCATAGGTCAATGCATCAATTCTTGTACTGAAGAAGTTGAAAAGGATGATCGCCAATGCAGAACCCAAGATCCCCAAGAAGGTATTGATCAAGGCCTCAGAGATACCGAGAGAAAGTGCCGTTGCATCTGGAGCACCCGCCGTTGCCATCGCTTCGAAAGAGGTGATCATACCACGCACAGTACCCAACAGTCCCACCAATACACCCAGTGAAGCACACGTGGACAAAATCACCAAGTTTTTAGATAGCATAGGTAATTCCAATGAGGTAGCTTCCTCCAGCTCTTGCTTAATCGCAGAGACTTTGGCTTCTTTGTCTAAGTTGGCATCGTTTTCAATGCTCTTGTATTTAGTCAAACCCGCCTTTACTACAGCGGCTACTGAACCTCTTTGCGCATCACATGCTGCAATGGCTTTGTCTATCTGATTATCGCTCAACAATGAACGAACACTCTTTAAAAATTTAGAAGTGCTTCCTTTGCCCTTCGCTTTGGTCAAGCTGATCATGCGCTCAACAAAGAAAATAACTACTACCAGGTTAACGGTAATCAAAATGGGTACAATGAATCCTCCTTTGTGGATGGTTCCTAACACATTCAAAGGATGGCCTTTTTCTGCATCACCACCTTCAAAGTTGGCGGGGTCTCCAAGGACGTTCACAAATAAAATAGCGGATACAATTAATGCCACGGGAATGGCGATGTAAGGGAACATAGCGGACCAATCAATGTTGCTTTCTGCGCTTTGTGTTTTTTTAGCTTGACTCATATCAATTAATATAAAGTTTTAGGGTGCCAAACATACGCAAGGAACTCCTACAATGAAAATAAAAAGTGTTTTCTTTTTGTAAATTTATTGATGCAATTGCTCGTAGCGGAGATAGATAAACTTCCGCACGCTCAAGGTGGTGGATAACGTAGAGACCAAAAGGCCTACCGCACATGTGCCCAAGATGATGTAAACAAAACGACCCTTTTCCATGAGAATGGAAATGATGAGCGGCCAATCATTCATGATCCAATATAATCCCAAGAATATAACCAATAGGGCCAACAGGGAAGCCCTTGCCCCTTGCCACATACTTTTTAAAACAAAGGGTTTTAGGATAAACCACTGCGTAGCGCCTACCAACTGCATACTGCGTATGATGAATCTCTGAGAAAAGATGGTGAGCTCCACTGTGTTGATGATCAGCGCAATCGAGATCATCAATAATAAACCCGCAATGATCAACAACACCAGCGTCCAGTGCGCAATGTTTTGATTGATTTTTTCAATTAAACTTTCCTGCACTTGCACTTCCTTCACCACAGAACTTTTCTGCCATTCTTGAACAAACCCTTGAATTTGTTCGGTACTCGCAAATTCTGGATGGATTTGAATATCCAAAGAGGCGGGCAGTGGATTGTATCCCAATACCCCTTCTATGAAATCATCGCCCAACTCTGATTTCATGATTTCCGCTGCCTCCAAGCTACTGATAAAAGTGGTAGATTTACAATACGCCTTTCCCTCCATTTGCTTTTTAAACAATAACAACTCCTCTTCTGGAGCGTCGGGAATAAATAGGATTTGCGCTACCAATTGATCCTGAAAATGATTGGAAAGGGCGCTACCTAAAATCCAGAAAACAAACAATAATCCTACTAAAATCAACACCAAAGTGGTACCGACAAAGGAGGATATGGAAGCGGACTTACTGGCAGAGGTTTTGAGCAGGCTTCTCATGGCACAGCAAATTATTTTACGGAAACCACCTCCCCGATGAAAAATAAATCCTCATCAGCCAGCGGGTGATTAAAATCCAAAATGATAGAGTTCAATTTTATTTCCGCAACGACACCCAACACTTCGTCTCCTTCCGGGGTGTTCATAGGGATAATCTCTCCCACTTCAAACAGCTCATCATGCACTTCACCATCTTCTCCGATGAAATCGCTTTTGGGGAATTCCATAAAAAACTCCTCCTTTTCCTCACCATACGCGTCAACTACAGGAATGTGGATTTGAAAGGAATCGCCGGGGTTTTTATCCCTGATAGCCTCTTCAAATGCAGTAAGCATTTCACCGCTTCCCATTACAAAAGACAAGGGATTCTCCTCGTTGGTTTCTTCAAACATTTCACCATCAAATCCATCAAGGAAAAGTTGGTATTTTACTGCTACTTCGCTGCCGTTTTTGATCATGATTATTATTTTGAAACAATTATTTTTTGGCCCACTTTTAAATTAGTGGATACTTTAGGATTCAACTTCTTGAGTTCTTCTAGACTTAGGTTGTTTTTAGAGGCGATCTTATATAGCGTATCTCCACTTTTCACCGTGTAGGTTTTTGGTTTTGCTGGGGGAGGGGTGTTCTTGGGCGTGTTGTTGTTTTTAGGCGTGCCAGTGCTCGGAGCGGTAGATTCCACTTCGCTGTTAACGCTAGCTGCTTTTTTTACTTTGGTTTTGATCTTAATCGTCTGCCCTGACTTCAAGCTATTGCTCTTCAAACGATTCCAATCTTTTATTTCCCTTGTCGTGACGTTGTATTTTTTAGCAACACTTGCGATATTCTCTCCCTTTTTTACCTTATGGTTCTTCCATTGCTCCTCCCAAATTGTTTTTTCTGTTGCCTTTGTTGGGATGGGCTCGCTGGCGGCAATGACTTCAGGAGCACTTTGATTCTTCTTGATCAACAATCCACTTTGGGCATAGATTAGATTTTCATTAGCAAGAAAAACACCCACTTTAGGAATCGGAAGGGTGATAAAATGCAACTCTCCATTTTCTGGAACTTCTTGTAATTTATAGCAACCGTTTAAGCTCGCGATATCTTTTGCAGGCATATCGATGATTTTTGAGAGCGCCTCGAAATGGAGTGCCCCACGGACCGCCACTGTATCTACTTGATAACAGGATAAGAAAGGTTTTTTGGGGTAAACATTGTATTCATTTACATGATTCATGATATAGTTGACCGCAATAAAAGCAGGAACATAGCCTTGGGTTTCTTTCGGTAAATACGTTTTGATGGTCCAAAAATCCCGGCTTCCGCCTGCCCGTCTGATGGCCTTGTTTACATTGGTAGGACCGCTATTGTAGGCGGCCAATGCCAACTCCCAATTTCCAAATACACCATACAAATGTTTTAAATATTTGCAGGCGGCATCTGTCGCCAGATAAGGGTCGAATCTTTCATCGATATAACTGGTAATGTCCAATCCGTAAATGCGTGCAGTATTAGGCATGAACTGCCACATCCCTCCTGCTCCCACTTTGGAAAGCGCTGTAGTGTTCAGCGCAGACTCCACGATGGCTAGATATTTCAATTCTAAAGGAATGTTATATTTCGTCAAACATTCTTCAATCATTGGAAAATACAATTGAGACATGCCCAATACCTTGCTCGTTACATCCTTTCTTCTCACCGCATAGAGATCAATGAATTTTTGCACGGATTGGTTGTACACCAATTGAAAAGGGGTGTTGGCGTCTAAAACTTTCATGCGCGCACTTACCACCTCTGCGGTAAATGTGGGTAATTCATTTTTTTGATAACCAAAGGCGTTGAGCAAAACGGTATCGGTTGAAAAGCAATAGTGGTGCATATAACCCTCCACCAAAAGACGCTCAATCTCCTGCAAAGAGGGGTCATCTTTTTGAATATTCAAACTATTATTAGAGAGTGGTTGAGACCAAATCCATTGGGAGAGGATGCACCCCAACACGAGCATTATTAATTTAAAAATTCTCATCATTCCTTCAAGAGCTTCAAATGTGTCCTAAACAGGTACACAATTTCCGAACAAAAGAAAAGGGGGAAGTTTGAAAAAGACGGCAGTTGTTAACAGGTTTATTAAGAGTGAGCCACCAAACGCTCTACGATTTTGGCTGCGCCGAAAAGGTCCGGTTCTTGAAAAGCGGGGCCCAGAATTTGAACACCAAAGGGCATTCCATTGGTTTTTTTTCCCAACGGAATGGAAATAGCGGGATGTCCTGTCAAATTAGCCTGTACCGTAAAAATGTCTTCGAGATACATGGCTATGGGGTCTGCAGATTTTTGGCCTAACTCAAAAGCAGCGTCAGCCGTAGTTGGGGTGAGGATAAAGTCATACTGCGCCAAAATCTCATTGGTTTTGTTTTGCAATACCCTCCTCACTTTTTGCGCCCTGCTATAATACGCATCGTAGTATCCGCTGCTAAGCACAAAGGTACCCAGCATGATTCTCCTTTTTACTTCCTTTCCAAACCCCTCGGTTCTGCTTTTTTTATACGTTTGATCAATTCCCTTGGCCTCTTTTGCACGATATCCATAATGGATTCCATCAAATCGTGCGAGATTGGAGGAGGCCTCCGCGGTGGTAAGAACATAGTAGGTGGGAACCAATTGATCGATAAACGGGAAACTCACCTCTTCTACTGTGTGTCCTGATTGTTTTAACTGTTGCACCAACTCATCAAAAGCCGTCTTGATTTCAGTATTGAGCCCTTCCTTTTCAACACAATCCTTCAAAATCGCCCACCTTTTAGGTGCTACAGAAGGAGTGCTTGATGGGTACTGCTGAGGCACTAATGTTCCATCAAATTCATCCGGACCCGCCATCACAGAAAGAATGAGCTCAGCATCTTCAATGGAAGAGGTGAGCGGACCTATTTGATCAAAACTACTTGCGTAGGCAATCAAACCATGGCGAGATACTCGGCCATAGGTGGGTTTCATTCCGACAATTCCGGTGTAGGCAGCGGGCTGACGGATGGATCCGCCGGTATCACTTCCCAAAGAAGCAAGACACATATCTGCAGCAACAGCGGCGGCAGAGCCCCCTGAAGAGCCCCCGGGAACAAATCGATTGTCAATGGGATTCAAAACAGGGCCATAAAAAGATTTTTCATTGGAAGAACCCATCGCAAACTCGTCGCAGTTGAGGCGACCAATGATTATGGCATCTTCTGCCAGTAAGCGCTCCACAACAGTAGCGCTGTAGAGCGATTCAAAACCCTGCAAAATGAGAGAGGACGCAGAAACTTGATGACCCTTGTAACAAATGTTGTCTTTGATACCTACCACCAACCCAGCTAGTTTACCCGCCTTACCCTCCAACCATTTCTCTTGAATTCGGGCAGCGGAAGCAAGCGCTTCCTCAGCGTATACCTCAACGAAAGCGTTGACCCTTTTTTGATCCTCTATTTTTTGAAGATAATAGGCCACCAATGTGGGGAGGGTAATATTTCCCCTCTCCAAGTCAGCACGAACCTCGGATATGCTATGGTAGCGTTTTTCCATTAAGCTTTAGACGGCTTGTCGCTATCGCTCGTTTCTCCTTTACTGGCGTCTTTAAACTCCTTCATTCCCTTGCCCAAACCGCGCATCAATTCTGGAATTTTTTTTCCACCCCAAAGCAATAGCACCACGGCCAAAATGAGGAGTATTTCAGTTGTTCCAAGTTTTCCCATGACTCTCTGATTTTAATGAGCTGCGAAGATAGGGTAATTTGAGAGAATCTGTTACGCGTTTTGACAAGCAGAAACTTCTGAGGGAATATCGGTTTTTAAGATTGCGCCGTATCCTCCCGCTACATCAATCACTTGATCAATTCCATTTCTCTTCAGGATGGAACAAGCGATCATGCTTCTATACCCACCCTGGCAATGTACATATTGCTCCTGTTGGGTTGAAAATGCTGACAAATGTTCCGATAAAAACTGCAGGGAAGTGAAGTGAGCATTGGGGATGTGTCCTGAGTTGAACTCTCCTTGCTTTCTCACATCAAAGATTTCCAGCCCACCTTGATGAAAACGCGTTTCCAATTCTTTTGCGGAAATACTGGTGATGGTGTCTATGGCGATATTCTTGGCGCTCCACTCCTCGAGATTGGGTTTGACGAATCCTAGTATATTTTCATAACCCACGCGAGAAAGACGAATGATCACTTCCTCCTCCTCTCCTTCTGTGGCGACAATGATAAGAGGAGTTTTAATATTTTGAATAAGCGTTCCCACCCACGGCGCAAAATCACCCTTGATTCCAATGTTGATAGATCCTTTGATGAATCCATCTTTAAAGGTTTGAGGAGCACGAGTATCCAAAATCAAGGCGTCATTGGAAGAAGTGATGGCGTCTAATTGAGCGGGCTCTATCCATGTCATTCCGCGCTCCATGAGTTTTTCGAGAAGGGCATGCCCCTTTTTATTCAACGCAACATTCTCGGGAAAATAGGCTGGAGGCGCAATGAGTCCTGTGGTCACTTCATGGATAAACTGCTCTTTCGAACTGGCCTTTAAAGCGTAATTGGTCTTTTTTTGATTTCCCAAAGAATCCAAGGTTTCCGAACTCATATTTTTTCCGCAAGCGGAGCCGGCTCCATGTCCGGGATATACAGTGACATGATCAGGAAGGGGAATGATTTTGTTATGAAGACTATCATACAACATACCTGCTAAATCTTCCATGGTGATGCTGCCTGTTTTTTGTGCTAGATCAGGTCTTCCTACATCTCCTATAAAAAGAGTGTCCCCCGAAAAAATACTATGTGGAATCCCCTCTTTGTCCTCCAACAACCAACAAGTACTTTCTAAAGTGTGACCCGGTGTGTGAATGGTTTTGATTTGCACTTCGCCCAATGGAAATTTTTGCTGGTCTTGTGCCAACACACATTCAAAATCAGGCTCCGCTAAAGGTCCATAAATGATGGGAGCTCCTGTAGCTTGATGCAGTTCTAAATGACCGCTGACAAAGTCTGCATGAAAGTGGGTTTCAAAAATATATTTAATAGTGGCATTGTTTTTTTTAGCCAGATTTACATACTCTTGGATATCTCTCAAAGGGTCAATTACAGCGGCCTCCCCGTTTGATTCGATGTAGTAGGCGCCTTGAGCCAAACACTTGGTGTACAGTTGTTGAATATTCATAGTAGATGATTGATTTCTTTTACAAAAATAGCCGTTGCCACCACCGAGAGGAATATGGCCAGTGATTTTTTCAATACTTCCGGTGTTTGGTTTTTAGACCAAACCCGTCCCGTTATCGCGCCGGCTGCCATCCAAATCATCCAAATGAAAATAGTGAAGTTCATTTGATGCCCGATGATCAATGGAGTAAGTCCTCCGAGGGTCCCATTGATGGTAATGATGAGCAGGCTTGCTCCAATGGCTTTTTGAATGGGGAATTGGGCTCCTTGATGCAATACAGGGACAATGATAAAACCGCCACCGGCTCCAAAAATTCCTGCCAAACTTCCCGTGAGCATTCCCCATCCCCATCCTTTGCTGCGGTTCCATACCGTTGTATTTTGGGTGAACGATTTTCTTGGCCAAGCATGCCAAGCAGAGAAAAAAATGATAGGGATGAATAGCAACATAATGAAATGGTCCAATTGCTCTACCCCCTCCTTTGTTGCTAAAACGTTTGTTTTTAAATACATCAGAAGCCATTTGGTCAGATAAATCATGAAAAGAGATCCACCGATGAAAGTGATTAAATCCTTGCTCCACCATTCTTTCCAAGAGGTCCTTTGAGATAGAAGGGTAATCATCGCTGAAACGCCCACCAAAGACATCGAAATGGGAGCTGCCTCGATGGATGAAAAGTTTTGGTGATACACCAATACCGGCAATATCAACAAACCTGCCCCTCCTCCGATAGCGCCCAAGATAAAGCCAATGATAAGCAGAGCCGCAATGATCATGAGGCAAAGGAACGGCTAAATTTCAAAACCGTATGTGAAAGATGTCACAGAGCGTTTTTATCTAGAAAAAACAAGTTCTGAAGACCCTATCTTCTTTCCAGATTCAAAGACATAAATCCTGTAAGTACCCTTCTCTAATTTTCCTCCGGCGTTGCAGTAAATACAAACATCCGTATCCTGATTTTGATAATCAATTTCTCTTGCCGCGCTGTAGGGTTGATCTTTTCCATCCAAATTGGCATTACCCGATGCTCCGATGATAGCTCCTGATGGACCCACCACTTGCAGGTACAATTTTTTTACACCGCCCTTGACGATGGAATTTTGCCTAACGGTGAAACACGATTTTACTTGAGTGGCTTGAGACGCGCGTTCTACTTCCTTCTCACCACCGCGTGACTTCTCCTTGATCCCCATACTACTGAAGTTGGAAGCCGCCAATACTGACCCCTTGGATACAATCTCCTGAGTACTGGTCAACTCCTGAGCCAGTTGACTGGACTTGGATTCAGCTTGGTCGGCACGATAACTCTCATTTTGTTTTTCCACCATTAAACGGTCGTTCATTCGTTGTAATGAGTCTATGTCATGAATATACCCTTTCATGATTCTTCTCAATGTTGCCGTCTCATCGCGTAGCTTTTGGATGTCGACATCTTTATTTCTCGCGGCCTGCAACAAACCGGAAATTCTATTGGCTTGCCATTGGATGCTATCGCGCATTTGCACATTATCCGTTTCCATTGAGGAGAAGGTTAGTTGCATCTGTTCCAACTCCATCTGAAGCCCATCGCGCTCATCCATAAGCGTCCCATTTTCTTTATCAACATAAACAATCCTTTCCGTAAGTTCCTTCTTGGTAGTAAATAATAAATAAGCTAAAAACAAGGAAAGCGCGGCAAATACCGAAATGAGTAGGATATAAATTCGATTGGACATATCTTTTATTTTTTGCAAAATTACATTTTTTATAACTGAAAAGGGGAATGAATATTATATTTGCCATCACAAGGTCCTGTGGCCGAGCGGCTAGGCAGAGCTCTGCAAAAGCTTGTACAGCGGTTCGAATCCGCTCGGGACCTCCAAAATCCTCCTTGTGAGGATTTTTTTATTATGGGATTTCTTCTGAAGATTCTTGTTCTTCCCGAAAAATCTCCTTCATTTTTTTACTGCCGTTGTGGTAAATAGCACTCTCCTCTAAGGCAGGCATCATCATAAATGACATTCGGTACAAAGGTTCATACAGCCAAGAAGCTTGTTTTTGCTCTCGAGGCATCCATTCCACCTTTCCATTTATTTTTTCTCCCACCAGCAATAATATGCTAATGACCATCGCCGACTTGAATACAGCAAAAAACAAACCTGCAAGAGAATTTACCCTTCCTCCCCCCCCAGCTTTAATGGCAATGCTAGCCAGTTTAGCCAAGAAAAACAGCGCAATGGAGAGAATTCCGAGAATTATCAAGAATGTTTTTAATCCCGCGGCATTAGGGGGAGGCCCTCCCCATTTCTCAGCTACCCAATTGGACAAGTGAATGGATAGATAAATGGAAACAAAAATGAATAAGGTATAAAAGATTTCCATGATAAACCCATTGCGCCAACCACGCCAAGCGGCTAAACCTAGTAAAAGCACAATTACAATATCAAAGATGACGATCATGAGTGAAAAGTACACCAAATTAGTGAAACCCTTCTTCACTTCCACAGAGTTTGTTCAAAGTCCGTTGTTAATTTTAACAGACGCATTACTTTTGCAAAAAAACAGATATGGAAAGTTTTGATGTTGTGGTTATTGGTTCCGGGCCCGGCGGATATGTTGCCGCCATCCGATGTGCTCAATTAGGGATGAAGGTGGCTTTGGTAGAGCGTTACAACAGTTTGGGGGGCACATGCTTAAATGTGGGCTGCATCCCCTCTAAGGCCTTGTTGGATTCCTCAGAGCATTTTCATCAAGCTACTCATCAATTTGCTGAACACGGAATAGAATTATCCAGCGCCCCAAAAGTGAATCTCAAAAAGATGATCGAAAGGAAGGCGGGGGTTGTTTCAGACACGGTAAAAGGAATCCAATATTTGATGAAGAAAAATAAAATTACGGTGATCCATGGTCATGGTAGTTTTGTAGATGCGCACACTATTTCCGTGAAAGATGAAAAGGGAATAGACAATTCAATAGGGGCAAAAAATGTGATCATTGCTACGGGTTCCAAACCAGCTTCTCTGCCCTTTATCAACATTGATAAAGAGAGAATTATCACCAGCACAGAGGCCTTAGAAATGAAAGAGGTGCCGAAACATTTAATCATTATCGGTGGTGGCGTTATCGGTTTGGAGTTAGGAAGTGTCTATGGAAGATTGGGCTCCAAAGTGAGTGTAGTGGAATTCATGGATGGAATTATCCCCACCATGGATAAATCTTTAGGAAAAGAACTACAAAAATCACTCAGCAAAGTGGGGTTTGAGTTTTATCTCTCCCACAAAGTGAAAGGGGTGGAGGCAAAAGGAAAAAAAGTAACAGTAAAAGCAGATAATGCCAAAGGAGAAGAGATAAGCTTGGAAGGAGATTATTGCCTTGTTTCAGTGGGAAGAAAACCTTACACAGAAGGACTGAATGCAGATAAGGCGGGCGTACAATTGGACGAGAGAGGAAGAGTCATTACCAACGATCACCTCCAAACCAGCCAACCCCACATTTATGCGATTGGGGATGTTGTGAAAGGAGCCATGTTGGCCCATAAGGCAGAAGAGGAGGGTGTTTTTGTAGCCGAGTTATTAGCCGGACAAAAACCCCACATAAATCATCTCTTGATTCCCGGCGTTGTATACACTTGGCCAGAAGTAGCTGCCGTGGGCTACACAGAGGAGCAGCTGAAAGAGAGTGGTGTGGCGTATAAGGCGGGTAGTTTCCCATTCAAAGCCAGTGGAAGAGCCCGTGCGAGTATGGATACCGATGGTTTTATCAAAGTACTGGCGGATGCTAATACCGATGAGATTTTAGGCGTACACATGGTGGGCCCACGTTGCGCTGATTTGATCGCAGAAGCGGTATTGGCCATGGAGTTTAAGGCCAGCGCAGAGGACATCGCCAGAATTTGTCATGCTCATCCTACTTTCACAGAAAGCTTCAAGGAAGCTGCTTTGGACGCTACTGGTAAGCGGGCACTGCACATGTAATTTGAAAATTTACGATACAAAAAAGGCGATCCATGAGATCGCCTTTTGTTTTTTATTACCACCCGTATTATTTAGACGGTTGTTGGATGCTTCTGAGCATTTCATCCGCATTAAATGCTTTTTCATTAATACCCATAAAGGTTTTGCGAATATTACCATTCCACAAATAATGTACCCCGGGCGTTTCTCCATCCGGACCGATCACTGTCCAAAATGTGGGGATATCCATCACAGAGTAGGGGAATTTTTTTCCGGCAAAATCGAAGAATGCCGGGATTTTTTCCGCTTCTTCATCCATGAAGAAAATATACACCGGCGGGAAATCTTTGTTTTTACTCATTTGGGCTAATTCCTTAGCTGTCGCCTGACAATGGTCACAGCCAGGTGCGAAAAAGCAAATGATAGCCTTTCCCTGATCAATATTGACTTTTTTCCCATTGAATACCGCATATTTAGCAAATGGAGAGGTTGCCTTAGCGGGTCCTGGATCCACCACAACGTTTTCTGTAG